>Ga0247840_10005119_pt1 | contig 20020 bp, 6 predicted proteins | sample LaCruzMarch2015__FD_192404 | JGI IMG/M metagenome (GOLD analysis project Ga0247840, IMG submission 192404) | Freshwater microbial communities from meromictic Lake La Cruz, Castile-La Mancha, Spain - LaCruzMarch2015_17m | ecosystem: Environmental > Aquatic > Freshwater > Lake | place: Spain... | reverse complement strand
TTGTAACCGTACTCATTTAAGATTCTATGCCCAAGTTCATGCCCCAAAACTTCAAAGAAAAACGCCGGGTCGTAATTGTGTTTCTTAAAGAAAATCACACCTATATCATTTATATTAACATTCTCGGCACTATGGCTTATTACCATTTTATTTATATGCTGGATAATGCCTAAAAGCTCTTCCTTTGAAGCAAGCTTTAAGCCGTTTTCTAAAAAATAGCGATGTGCCGAGAGCAACAAAGCCATCTGCAGCACTATTACCTCTTCGTTTTGTAAAACCACATTATCACTTAAAATAGCACGAATACTTCCACTATCTGAACTTACTTTACGAATTAGTTGCTGGCATGCCGGCATGCCGCCTTTATTGGCCAATGATACTTTAGAAAATAACTCCGCAAAATTATCAATAAAACCTGCTTTTGGATATATTTTTATATAATCACCATAGACATTTAGAGCATAAATACGAGGCACAATATCAAGAGTGTCATTATCCGCAACGGCCTTAATACATTGAATATCATATTTCTTTAAATACAAAACAAAGTACCCAACTTTTGGAAACCCTTCAAGTTCTCTAAATTTGTTTGCAAAATTTTCAGGGTTTTTTTCTGCAAGTAGGTCATTGACAACTTTTATTATATGCGTTCTTTGCAAAATATCTACAGATTGAGTTAACTCGTTAATTACTATTGACCGGGCAGTTTTGGCTTTATCCGCAAAATTGGTGTTTTTATTGCCGGATATATCTCCTAAAAGACTTAGCGAATCGGCAACTAACGACTTATTTGATGATTTATTTTTTATAATTTCATTTAGGCCGTCAATTATTCTATCCAGCAAGGCAAGGGTTTCTTTTTGTTCTCCCGATTGTAATTTAGCAAATTCAGGCTTTATAGTTGAACGATAAATATTATTCAGCACCGAAATAAAAATATATCCTATGTTATGTTTTGCTTTATCTGCCTCATCAATTTCATTATCTGTCATGGCAATGTTAACTGCCTGTAACTGAGTAAGCGCAAACTCCACAACTGCTTTGTTTGCATTAATAGAGCCAAAACCATTTCCCGACAGCTGATCAAATAAATGCGCTATTAGCGTCTTGCGCAACATAGTTGTGCCATTAACACCGTTATAAGCCCTTGTTAATACAGCTGCCAAAGCTGCATCTGATTTTAAATTTCCTTTATCAAACTCATCATTGGCAAGCTCACCTAAAACTGTCGTGAGTAATGTGGTGTTCCAGTTAGATTCCGCTTGATTTGCCCAAACGCTTATAACAGCTTTAACAAATAAGCCGCCATTATCATTTCTACACATTTCTTGAACAAACCTTACATACGCTTCCTTTCTTGTAAACTTTTTACGAGCAGGTAAAGAAACTTTCGGCTCTTCTATTTTTAAAAGAGCAGTTGCAATAATTTTGCAAATTTCATTTTCTTGTTCTTCTTTTGTTGCAAGAATATATATATCTTCAAGCCAATTGATAGTTGTTTCAACTTGTGCAATAGATATAGTTTCATTATCTAAAAGCCCGGCCACATCAATTACAATACTCTTAAGCAAAGTTGGGTTATTATTGTTTATTGCTCTTCTTATTTTATCGTAAATCTGATCCGGACTGACACCTTTGCCTAATCCTAAAATTAAATCAATTATGTCCTTACTCAAAGTTGGTTGATTATTATCAACGGAGATTGCTTTGGCGCCATAGGTAGTTAATTCTTTTATAGCAGTGGCAAGATCATTGGCTTCTGTTTCAAGCGGTAAATATGATTTGTAGGGCTTCCCCTTTGAACTTGCAAGTGCGTATGGAACAATTATATTTCTATAGGTAAGCTCTGAAATTTTATTTGAACCTTTTTGCCTATTTGAAAACGCAATGGCACGATTTGATATCAACTTGTAAATTTCAACTTCCATATTAGTCGCACGCGAGCCAACCTGGCCAATAAGAGAAGCGTTTGTATAAAAAAACACCTCATTTGGAAAATAATCAGCTATATTTTTAGCTGTTGCGCTACCTGCCCTAAAATACTTATACATAAGGTAGGGTATTACCATAAATTTAATATTCTGCTCCGTTTTAGTTTCTTTTTTTTGAGTGACAAATGGTTTCTCTGGTGCCAAAATTCTACTAACTACTCTTTCCTGTTCAGATATTTCCACTGCATTCGCAAAAATTTTGTAACCGTCGTACAAACCTTCAAGAGCCGATGCCGTATTAGAAAAAACCTCAGACACAGGAGAGTTCCCTGCTATTTCCTTCGTTAGCGCGTTATTGACTCTATGAATAGCAACTACTTCTTTTATAGGATAGACCTCAAAATTAAATGAAAATGCAAAATCTGTTATTTTAAAAGTTTTCGCAAGTTTTGTAGAATCTACCGACTCTGTTATTTTATTTGCTTTGTTTAACAACACACTTGCCTTATCAAAAAGCAATATATAAGAGGTACCGCCATAAGGTTTTGTTATGGCAAGCTGAACTGACACATATTCATCAGGAGTGTACATATCAGCACCATTTTCTTGCTTTGCAAGCTCACTTTTAAAATGCTGCGTGACATATTCTTCGCTGCCTGAAAGTTTTATTTTTTTATATTTCCCATCTTTCATAAATGACGGCGCAATTGAATCTAAATCAATTAAATTTTTGTTGATTTCCGGCTGTTTTTCTGAATTTTTAAAAGATACTCCCCCGATAAACGCACCTGCCGCAAGAGTTGTTCCAACACTATCAAAGCCGCCAAGAAGCGATTGCAAAATAAAACCTGCGCCAAAAAACAAAGCTATTGAAAATAGGTTTTTTAAAAATAGTTTGCCATGGAAGGTTGTTATATATGGGGTTATAAACTGGTTGATTTCATTGGTTTTGGCAATTAAATTTTCTTCTGTTGGCGCTACACCATCAAGTAATGCTACATAACCAAGGTCAATGCGTGCTCGTTTTATTTTGCCTCCTTTGCCACTTCTTTCAAATTTTATGGCGCCGCCTGTATCGGCGGCTATGGCAAGCACATAACCTATGCCTTTTATATTAGCTATTACGGGCCCGCTTACTCCTTTTGGCGCGGCAATGTGCCCACCGGGGTTAAGCTCCCACCTTAAAAATCTTCCGTCATTATCAACACGCAATAAAAGCAATGGGTTAAATTTTTCACCTGAACTTACAAGCGGTAATTCACCTTTTTTCATCAACTTCAAATTTTCTCTGGTTGTGTTTATTAAAGCTTTTTTTAATGTATTTTTATTCCCGCTTTTACTGGCCTGCAATGCCATAAAAGGGTTATAAGTAGTAGCCCGCGCGGGAACACTTAAGTGCAACCCCATAAGTGCCGCTATTTGACTTATATTTTTATCAATTGAGTTACCGTTTGCAACACAAAGTTTTGCCATTGCCGCAAGCTTTTCTTTTGAAACATGGGGCTCTATAAAGCCACGCGCCTTTAACTGCTCTTGCATATCAACTTGCATAGCAGACAATTTTTTATCTATCGCGTTAACTTCTTTTGTGTCAGCTTCTTTTTGGCCAAGATTTTTCTTTAACTCTCCAGAATTCTCTTGAGAATTTGTATTTGTAGGTGTTACTTTTATTACGGCTGGCTTACTTTCTACACTAACCTCTTCGGAATAATAAACCGAGCCAACAAATGTTAATGCATCTTCATTTACATTTGCAATGACAATTTTATTTGCCATTGCAATTATTGCAACAATCGGCAATACAGCTGAGACCACCCTTAAAGCGTTTTTCCAGCGAGTTATATTCCTCTGCTTTAATTCCGCAAGCTGTTTTTTGTACTCAGCTTTTGCCAAATCTGAATTGGACTGGTAATAATAAGCCCCTGTTGGTTTTTTTGTTCTTTTTTCTTTACTTTCTTTTATTAATCGCACTACTTTGCCAATCAGGTTTAGTCCAAAGTGCAAACCAAGCATAACAGGATTTATAGGAGAAAACCCGAATGCTATGCCAAAAGCAGAAATTATGCCGGCAAAAATCATATTGATAGAACTAATTTTGCCTGACTGTGTTCTTGCAAAGTTTAAGCCCAAATCAACAGCATGGAGTATGAAAAACGCTTCCCACACAAACACAATTGAGCTTCCAAAACCAATAAAATACGCCATGGAAAAATAGGCAATAAAAGCTATAAAATTTTCAAGTACCGGGGCAATCAGCCAATAATTTTTGTTAAATTTATTTCTTGCCTTCGCATCCTTTTGAAAACCGCTAATAAAGTTTTGTAAGAAAACAATAGTGCCGCCAATATTGCTATTTGTAGCCAAGGCGCTGTAACCAAAAGTTTTAAATATATCAATTATCTTTTCAAGTGATAAAATAAGTACTTTTTTATTGTCTAAGGCAATAAATTTAGTACTTTTATCTGTCATATGTATTGTTTTTTTCTCTTGCAAATACCAAAAAACCACTTTCCATGCTATGCTTCTAAATGCCAAAAATCTATTTTCAGGGGCTCTAAGTAAATTTAAAGTTAATACAAGCAATTTTTCATAATCTATCTTTTTATTGCTTATGCCGGCCGCAACTCTAATTGCCTGAAGCTGTGCTCTTGCGGCATTGTGCGTTTTTTTTGTTTTGTAACCACTTTCTTTTACATTTTCTAAAATGGCTTCATAATCATTCTTTTTTGAAATTATTTCATCACTAAGCCCTATGCGTGAAATAAAAGCGAGGCCATATATATCGGCAAAAAATTCTTGCGCGACAGTACCATCTAAATCGCCTTTGTCATACCCTATTACATTTAATACCATATGGCCCAACTCGTGCGCTACGGTTGTAAGCAAATAAATATCCGCGCTGTTATGTTCCGGGTCACGATCAGCGCTTATTGTAATCATTTGCTCAATGTGCTTGGCCCCAACTTTAATATACCTTTTATCATTAACATCAAAACCTTCAATTTGTTCTTTTAACACTTCCGAATTGTTAAATATTAACGCTTCTGAATTGTCAAAGTTTTGATCAACAACAGTATTTGTAAGTATTTTTGTAACAACTGCAAGTTTTTGGTTTGAAATGTACCCCGACCGCCTTGACATAAAAAGAAAAATGGCAACACCAAGCCGTGAAATTTCGTAATTTCTCTGCGGATAATCTGCCGCCATTTTACGCGCGATACTTTCTTTTGAAACGTATATATCTTTAAAATACTGGTCCAACTTTGAACCAAGAGCATTATCTCGTACGGATATTTCTTTACCTATTGAGTCAAGCTCTGCTTCGTTAAGATCTTTAACCGTAACTGGCACACAAGCCATAATTTCATCTAATGCTTTTTCAACTTCCGCTTTATTTACAACACTACTTGATGGCGGAGCGCGAGTAAGAGAATTGTCTAAACTCAAGTTATTATCAATTGAAGCATTTTTTATTTTTTCTATTCTTGTAATATAGCTATCTAAACTATTTGAAAAGTTATCAAAGAAATTTTCATACTTTACACGCTCTTCTTTAGAGTTTCCTAAAAGCCAAAGCATATTTCTGCCTTTTGCTATAAGCACATCTAACAACTTTGACTTATCACTCGCCTTTATACCTTCATTTACCTGCCTTAAAAACTCTATCCCTGCTTCAGGTGAATCACTCTGCATAATGGCATCAAAAATAAAATCAACATCTCTTGTTCCATTTTCTCCGACAATTCCATATTGGGCCGCCATAATTGCCATAAATATCAACCTATGCTGAAAGTTTGCATTTTTGCCAAATATAGAAAGACGACGGTCGCCAAATATAAAATTCCCGCCATGGGCATCAAGAGGTGTTTCACCGTTTAGCCCAATAGCCATTGACAATAAAACAGATACAATTGCCTTGCGGATTTTAACAGTAAGTGCGCCACTTTTTTCCAACTCTTTAATGGTCGGCCCTTCTATAAACTCTTCAATGTACCAGGTTCTACCATCTGAATCAACAAAATTTCCTCCAAAAACCGGTACTGTTTTGCTCTTTCTATCACTAAGTTTTTTTAGGTTGTGCAGTTCGTGCCCTGTAATATCACCTTTGCTTTTTTCCTTTTTCGCGGCAAGCAACACAGAAATTGCCGTGCCATCTTTTGCTTGGAACTTCACTTTGAAAACATATTTGTTGGCGCCTTCGGCAAAGTATGAGATGTGGGCTTCATTTCCTAAATTATCCCAGGAAAGCGTTTCGTTTTTTGAAACTTTTTTAATTATCTTTAGTAATTCGTCTTGCGAAATACCTTGCAAGAACTTCCTTGACATATCAAGCAATTTAAGAAATTTATCATATTCAACATCTGTGCTTATTTCAGTCTTATCAACTAAAATTTTCAGCTTTAACTGGCCTTTTTCCGAGGCGTTGAAAACAGGGATAATACCTTGCAACTTTGTTATCGCGAGCGTGTTTAACACAGCATGCAATGTTGCGCTTGCGAAACCTGCAAGCACAACACCAAACGGAGAAGATACAAATAAAAACGGCAATGCGAACGCAACCCCGCCTAATGCGCGTGCGCCAAAGTTTTTAGATTTTAACGCACCTAAAAACCCTGACCGTTTTATATCTGCTCTTCCATCTGGGTGCATTAGAGCAAAAGCAAAGCCCCATGCAAGCAATGCCGCTGTGCCAATAGCAACCACAAAAGTTGGGTCAAAAGCACTAAGCATTAACATACTTTTCGCAATGCTTATGCCAGAAAAACCGGAAAGTACTGTTTCAAAACCAAGAGGGTAAAGGCCAAGCGGATATGTGATTATGCTTTTAATTATTACTTTTGGAGGTAGGTTTATAAATCTATTTAAAAATTGCAAAAAAATAACTTTATTGCCGCTTTCATCTTTAAGAAGTTTTTGCAGGCGCTCGGCATAAACTTTAGTATTACCAGCTGAAAGATTTAAGTAGTAAGACATTACCCTTTGCTTAAATTCTTCTTCTGTCAACTCTTTTTGATTACTTGAAAAAATATCGCTATCGTCAAAATCCTGCGGTAATAAACCAAGTTTTTTGAAGAACTCCACATCGAAAAGATTTGCATTTGCCCTGTTGCTGCCACCAGCGATAATATATTCTAATGTATAAGCAAAAGCTTCTGATATTAACTTCTCCGGTATTTCATTTTGACCCTTAAGCAATGCTTCAAGATTTCCATCGCGGTACAAACCTTTCTGCACAAAATTTAATAAAAATTTCTTCTTTTTATTAAAGTGCTCTTTAATTGCAGTCCGCTTTTCTTTCGCACTTTCATCACCAGCATTTGCGGCTTCAATTATGCCATAATGAATATGGTGAGCAAACTCATGAATAAAGGATCTGCCTATTAGCGCATTATCCATGCGATTAGTAAGAAGTGTAATCCCCTTCTCTTCAAAATATTCCCCTTGTGAAGTCCTGTCAAGTATAATCATTCCATTAAAAAGATAAAAGTTACCGGCATAACTTAGATTCAACAAAAATCTTATTGCTTTTTCTGACCTTTTCACGCTGCGCATCAAATAAACTAAGCGGCGAGATATGTAAGAAGCACTTGGAATCGTAAGCAAATTATAGTTTGTACCAGGCTTTAAACTGTTTATGTTTAATTGGCTAACTTGGTCATAAATTAACTTTTTTAGATTAATAAAAAAGTTCCTGTCAATCTCACTGCCATCAAAAGCACTCTCTCTAAATTCAAGAAATCTTTCATTTTCAACTTTAAAGAAATTATTAACATAAATCTTGATTGGTTTGTTATTTTTATCAACAATCACAATCGCATTTATAAATGGTTCAGAACCTTTTTTTATGCCAATTAGAACACCCTTATTTCCATTTGATGGATCCCTGCTAATAATTTTGGCGTTTTTGGTATCTAGCGAAAGTAACCCAATATCTCCACCAGTGACTTCCTTGATATTGCCAATTGAATCTTTTAACATCAATGTCAAAAGATTTTCACCTGCTCTAAAAGCTACCGGAAATATACCTTTTGCTTTTTGCTCTTCCTGCAACTCTTCTAAAGTATTAAATGTCGGTAACACGCCATCAAAACTGGTTATAGACAACAAATTTAATAGGACATGTGTTGAAGTGCTGACCAAGCTTGCAATTGTAATACCTATTGGGCTTGAAGCAAACAGGAATGGCATTGCAAATACTATGCCGCCAACTATCCTTGCGGCAAGTTTGCGCGAGATTAGGACGTTTAAAAACCCTCTCTCTTTTATATCTTTGCGCACATCGGGGTGCATTATGGCAAAGGCAAAACCCAATGTGAGAAGAGATACCGTTCCAAGTAAAACAACTAATGTCGGGTCAAACGATGCCGTTAAAAGCATGGTTCTTATGCCGCTTCCCGCAATGCCTAAAAAAACTGTTTCAACACCGAGAGGGAAGAAACCAAGCGGATGTGTAATTATGCTTTTAATTATTACCTTTGGAGGGAGGTTTATAAATCTTTTTAAAAACTGCCAAAAACTAACTTTGTTGCCGTTTTCATCTTTAAGAAGTTTTTGTAAGTGCTCGGCATACACTTGCTGGTAGCTGTTTTGCACCATATTGTTCGTGGGCATTGTTGGTATTTGTAAGTTTGCCTCGTTATAAGCATCTTTTGCCAAGCTTCCAAACGGAATAATTTCCAGAACCTTATTTGTTTTTTTATCTAAGGTGATTGTCCAACTATACTCATTGCCTTCGCCAAAGGATACCGTTATTTCGTTTTTGACATTACTTTTTGCATTTACATTTGTACCTGAGTTTTTACCCCATTCATTTATTAACTGCGCAATTTTTTCTTTAGAATTTCCTTCCTGAGCGTAGGCATTTGCCAGTGTTTGCGCAAGTAAAACTATTTTTGAGTTTGCCTGTTCTCCTTTTATATTCATAAGTACCATTAACGGTACCTGAAATGCCGACATTAAAACTTCTTTCGGGTAGTAATTACCAACTAAAACGCGCTCATATATTGTTTCGTCAAACTTTTTTGTGGCATTTGGCGTAATTGAAAGGTACGATATGCCCCTTTGACTCAGCATTTGAGATAACTCTAAGTGGTAACCGCCGGCAACCACAATGTAAACTTCGTTAAATGAGTTTAAGTTTTGCAACACATCGGCGTAGGTATTGCTTAATGGGAGTGATTCATTAACGGTGGCGGCATTTTCAATACTTTTGTTAGATATTGCAGAGCCCTTCTTTAATTCATTTTCAATTGCGGCACAAAATATAGCGTTTCTGTTCTCATTAGTATTGTAAAATTCAAAGCAATCGGCTTTTGATAAAATTTTCTCCACTTCCAATGCATCAGCAGGGCTTAAGTACTTACTTAACGCAAGTTGAAAGTTTTTTGTGTTTTTTGAAAAGTACTCATATTCTTTTGGCAATATCTTAAATGTTACTACGCTTTCTAACGCATTGCTCATGCGCTCAAGAAATAAAATTTCTTTATCAGAAAGCGATGAAACCTTACGGCTTATAGCTTCTTTTACGAACAGTTCTTCTTCCTGCATAAGCTGTATTTGGTTTATGGAATAATTTAGGCGCAAATAGCTGAAAAATTTGGCAAGGTTAGGCATGCTTGCGCTAAGCGTTGGAGTGTACGCATCAGCCACATCGGCAAGGCCAAGGTAGTACTCTTCAATTTTTGATTTATCTTTTAGCTTATCTATTAACTGCGCATAAATTTGGTACGGTAAAAAACTTTGCAGTTCTTTTGCGTAAGCCCCCATTTCGTTTGTTAGGCGGTCGTATTTTATTTGATGGTTTAATTGAATCAAATTTGAATATTTTTGAAGGTTAGGGTAAAGGGCAATACCTAAATTAAGCTCTCTATCAAGCTTGGCAATATATTCGTAATACTTATGTGTTTTACCCTTTGCGGTTTTAAGCTTGTTTATTTTTTCTTCAAGCGCGTTGGCACCGCTTGAAAGATATTCTTTTTTTAATATCGCAATTTGCTGTTTTATTCTAAATACGGAAGACAAATTTTCTTGCTTTGACGCCAGCAATTCTTTCGCACGCATAAGGTTTTGGCTGTAAATATCCCAATTTTCTATACCACTTAAGTTATCCTTGTTTTGAGTTACTTCGTAGTACTCGGCACCACTTAAAAGCCCGGCTTCAAGCAGTGAGTTAAGCGCTTTTTGCCGTGCTGTTTCACCCGGTATTGAAGAAAGCAAAGCGGTATCTACTTTCCCTTCCGGTGCGCCTTCAACAAGCACTTTTTTAACACCTAAGCGATTATCAAAAAGTTTGATTATTTCAAAGATGTTTTTTTGCACCTGAGGGTGACAGTGCAGGTCTTGTATAAAAACAACAAGTTTGTTGCCGGCAAATTTTTGCCCATCAGATATACTGCCAAAGTTATATGGAAGAACAAATTTATCTATTTTTTCACTCAATTTTGCTATTTTTTCAGGCGAGTTCTCCTGCGCAAGGGTTATGGCCCCGTAAAGTGCCTGATGCATAACACCGGTATAAACAAATGCTATTAATACCGCACTTGCAATTACCTTTGTAAACCTTTTAATGAACAACATTACAGACCACCCCCCGTTAAGTGTTGAATTATTTAACTGATAATTGTTAGTTTTCTCTAAGTTCATTTATTAACTCTGTTTATTAAAAAAAGCAATAAAAAAACCCTGCTTTAAATTCATCAAAGCAGGGTTCTTAAACGCACTTATCGCGTTACAAATTAAATGGTCTATGGCACTACGAGCATGAATGTAAAACAACTTAATCCTAAAAAGATGCAAAAAGACACATAGGAATAACAAAAAATTTAAAAAGTTTATTAAAACAGTATTGTGAGTAGCGATTGTTGAATATGGCTGCTGTGGGTGAGAAGCAGAAAACTTTAAGATGTTTTTTGCGTCTAAACTAAAACCACTCTGAGGCATTATTCCGCTGGGTTGTTTTTGAGCATCTTTTTCTTTTCTTTCTTTGCTGTTTTGGTTTTTAGGGGTAGTGTCATTTCCGGCGTTAATACCAGAAAGTTGCGCAAGCGTATATAAATTCCCCATCGTGTTTTCACAAACCACGCTGAATAAACCTGAAAAAGTAATTACCTCTCCGCCGTAAAAAGCAGAATCAAGCATAATACTTTTCAGCGGCAAGTTCGCCGCGGAAAGATAAAAAACCTGCATAGAAAGCAAAAAAACCGCAATGAGTTTTCTCATAACTTTTTCTTTATTTACAATTTATACAAGTATTATTACAGAATTGATTTAAAAATTCAATACTTTCTTTGTGAAATAGTTGTGAAACTTTTTCCTGCCATAAAGCAACCAAAAACTCAAAACAAGCCGCAAAATGATAAAAATTTATTTTATCATCGCACGCACAATGTCTCTTCGGGTAATAACCCCGGCTACTTTACCGCCATCAATTACAGGAAAATAGTTAACACCCTTTTCAATCATTAGCGTTGCTATGTCTTCAAGTTCACTATTAAGTTTAAGAGTTACGTGGTTTTTGTCCATTATGCCCTCAACCGTTATTGCGGCAATTTTTTTAAGCTCATCTTCAAAACGCTTTTCACCAATTGTAAGATAACCAAACATCACATTTATAAATGTTGGCAGATGTACTTTTTTATCCTGCACAATTAAACTTTCTTCCAAAACAACACCTAGGTATTTACCAGACGCATCAACCACTGGCGCACCGCTTATGCCTTTTTCAATAAAAATAGAGGCAAGCTCTTTTATGCCCATATTTGGAGCTACTGTTAGAACATTTGAGGTCATTATCTGACTTGCATTCATTTCTGTCTCCCATTTTAGTTGATATTAAACTGTCACGAAACTCTTTTTACATCGATGATTTTAGAAGTCAAAATATTTTTGCCATCCTGCACTTCCTACAATACTTTTACAATCTGGGTTAAATCACCCTCACCTGCCCTTCGGACTTCCTCTCCCCTCGAGGGAGAGGACTGAGGTGATGGGAAACATTTTGCGGATCAGCTAAATTGATATATTTCCCGCTCAAATTTTATATAATAGCGCCATGAAACGCAAACACACAGCCATAATATCACTTATCATTGCTCCACTTATAATCACAGCTGTTTTATTTATTTTTTACATTGGCGTAACAAGCGGAAGAATTAACTTAGGCCTGCCGTCAATAAGTAAGCTTGAAGATTACACACCAATTCAAGCAACAAAAATTTACGATAAAAACGGCGTTCTTATCACCGAGCTATTTACCGAACGCCGCACAATTACACAACTAAAAGATATTCCTGTTGACTTGCAAAATGCCGTGCTTGCAATTGAAGACAACAATTTTTTTAAACACTGGGGTATTTCGCCAAGCGGAATTGTACGAGCAACATTAAGCAATGTGCTTAAAAGGCGCAAAGCCCAGGGCGGCTCAACAATAACACAACAATTGGCAAAAACCATATTCCTATCACCAGAAAAAAAGTTTAGCAGAAAAATAAAAGAAGTTATACTTACCCTCCAACTTGAAAGGTATTATTCAAAGGAAGAAATACTGCAACTTTACTTAAACCAAATTTACTTTGGCTCAGGCGCTTACGGAATTGAAGCGGCAGCAAGAATATACTTTGCTAAACATATCAATGAACTAAACCTTGAAGAGTGCGCAATGCTTGCCGGGTTGCCCAGGTCGCCAAATAGGTACTCACCCTTTAAAAACGAAATAAATGCTCAAAACAGGCGCGCAACCGTGCTTGCAAGAATGCTTCAGCTTAAATACATTACACCAGAACAAGAAAAAGCTGCGAATGCGCAAAAAATATTCTCACAACGCGTTGTAATACCAAGTGCAATAGCACCCTACTTTGTTGAATTCGTACGCACGCAACTTGAGCCAAAATACGGCAAATTGCTTTACCAGGGCGGGCTATCAATTTACACAACAATAGATCTAGAAGCACAGATTGCTGCGGAAAAATCAGTTTCAGAACACCTTAACTCATTTGATATAGAAAGAAAAATTGACTTTGAAATCTCAAAATCAACACCAATACCGGCACAGGGCGGCCTTATTGCATTAGACCCAAAAACTGGTGGTATAGTAGCTATGGTTGGCGGCAGAGATTTTAGAGAGTCACAGTTTAACCGCACTATGCAAGCGCACCGGCAACCAGGCTCATCTTTTAAACCAATTGTTTATACCGCGGCAATTGAAAATGGCTACACACCAGCATCAATACTAACTGATGAACCAATGTTTTTTTTAAATAATGGGCGCGACTGGAAACTAGAATCTCGCGATGCTGATTTTGCAAAAAGCCAGAGTACAGAAACCCTGAAAGACCCAATGAAATACTGGCACCCAAAGAACTACGAAAATAAGTATTACGAAAAAGTACTTTTGCGCTCGGCCTTAGAGCACTCACTAAATGTCTGCTCAATTGAACTGCTTATGGCAATAGGCCCACAACGAGCCATTGAATACGCAAGAAAGCTTGGCATAAAAAGTACGCTTACAAACACACTATCACTTGCTCTTGGTTCAAGCGATGTAACGCTTATAGAGCTTACAGGCGCTTTTGGAGTTTTTGCAAACAACGGCATACTTGCAGAACCATACGCAGTTGAAAAAGTTGAAGATAAAGACGGTAAAATTTTAGAAGAACACTCCCCAAAAGAAGAAAGCGTTATTAGCGCGCAAAGCTGTTACATAATAACAAACTTGTTAAAAGGTGTTGTACAACACGGCACCGGTATGGGCGCATTGGCGCTGAATAGGCCCTGTGCTGGTAAAACAGGAACAACTAATGACTTTACAGATGCGTGGTTTATTGGTTATACCCCGCAGTTGGTTGCCGGTGTGTGGGTTGGTTATGACGATAGAAGCATACAACTTGGTTCCAAAAATACTGGTGGAAGAATATCGTGCCCGATTTGGACTGATTTTATGCGTGATGCATTAAAAGGCGAGCCCAAATTAGACTTTAACCCACCTGAGGATGTAGTGTTTAAGTTAATTGACCCTGCTACAGGGCTGCTTGCATTTGAAAGCACCCCGGGCGCGTATTTGGAAGCATTTATAAAAGGTAGTGAGCCAAGAGATTATTATATGAACAATACACAAAAAGCATCTGTTTTTGGGAAAGACGGAAAAGTTGAAAAAGTAACTGAAATAACAGAAGATACCAGCGGGTTTTAAAAAAGATATTTTAATTTTCAAATACTTCATTGAATTGTTTGACTTAAAAAAGAACGGTTGGATGCTCTTGCATCCAACCGTTCTTTTTTCAACCCTTCTTATTAAACTTTAAATTACCGCAAAAATTATCAGCAACTATTATTTTGAAGTGTAGCTAATTCCTTTCTTCTGCTCAATTACTGCTTGAGCGGCGGCAAGGCGGGCAACAGGAACTCTAAATGGCGAGCAAGAAACATAATCAAGCCCAATTCTGTGGCAGAACTTAACCGATTCCGGGTCTCCACCGTGTTCACCGCAAATTCCAAGCTTGATATCTTTGCGGGTCTTTTTGCCTTTTTCAATTGCAATTTTCATAAGGCCGCCAATACCAACCTGATCTAAAGTTTGGAATGGATCATCTGAGAATATTTTTTTGTCCAGATAGATTTTTATAAATTTGCCGGCATCATCGCGAGAGAAACCAAAACCCATTTGAGTAAGGTCGTTGGTACCAAACGAGAAGAATTGTGCAACTTGCGCGATTTCGTCGGCGGTTATAGCTCCGCGAGGAACTTCTATCATTGTACCAACCATATATTGAATCTTTACGCCATACTTTTTCATTGTTTCTTGCGCTACCGCGTCAACAATGTCTTTTTGATTCTTAAACTCGTTGACATTGCCAACAAGTGGAATCATTATTTCTGGAATAACTTTTATTTTATCTTTTGCAAGCTCACATGCGGCAGATATAACAGCTCTTGCCTGCATTTCGCTTATTTCCGGGTATGTTATTCCAAGACGGCAACCTCTGTGGCCAAGCATAGGGTTAAATTCATGCAATTCATGAGCTTTCCCCATAATTTTTTCTGCCGGAATGCCAATTTTATGCGAAAGCTCCTGTGCATCTTCCATAGTTTTTGGAAGGAATTCGTGAAGTGGCGGGTCAAGGAAGCGAATTGTAACTCCATAGCCCTTCATTTCCTTGAACAGCCCCTTAAAGTCGTCTTTTTGGAATGGCAGGAGTTTTTCAAGTGCTTTTCTGCGGTCAGCTTCGTTATCGGCAAGAATCATCTCTTGCATAAATGGTAAGCGCTCGGCGGCAAAAAACATATGCTCTGTACGGCAAAGGCCGATACCTTCAGCCCCAAAACCTCTGGCGGTAACAGCATCTCTTGGAATGTCGGCATTCGCGCGGACTTTAAGTTTTCTCACTGCGTCAGCCCATTTCATAAATACGCCAAACTCTCCTGAAACGGTAGCTTCCATAGTTTCAACTCTGCCCAAAATTACACGGCCGGTTGCACCATCAAGCGAAATCCATTCACCCTCTTTAACAACCTTGCCGTTAACTTCAAATTCTTTCTTTGATTCGCTAACCTTTATGTCTTCACAACCTGCAACGCATGGCTTACCCATACCACGGGCAACAACAGCCGCATGAGAAGTCATGCCGCCTCTTGCGGTAAGAATACCTTTTGAAACTTCCATACCTTCAATGTCGTCGGGAGAAGTTTCCTGGCGAACCAATATAACGGGGCCTTTTGCTGATTCTATAACCGCATCGTCCGCATCAAAAACAGCTTTACCAACAGCAGCACCCGGCGATGCCGGAAGGCCTTTTGCAATAACTTCAAGTTTCGCTTTTGGGTTAAAAATAGGATGTAAAAGCTGGTCTATTTGTTGCGGCTCAATACGCATAAGGGCTTCTTCTTTTGTGATAAGCTTTTCTTTAACCATATCTACGGCAATCTTTATTGCGGCTTGCGCGGTGCGTTTGCCTGTTCTGGTTTGAAGCATATAAAGTTTGCCTTTTTCAATTGTGAACTCAAAATCCTGCACATCGCGATAATGCTTCTCAAGTTTTGAAGTAATTTCTCTAAGTTGTTTATATGCCGGAGGAAGAACCTTGTTAAGCTCTACTATTGGGCGTGGGGTACGAACACCGGCAACCACATCTTCGCCTTGCGCATTTGTAAGGAACTCACCATAAAACATTTTCTCGCCGGTAGATGGATTTCTTGTAAAACCAACGCCTGTAGCTGAATCTTCACCCATATTTCCGAAAACCATTGATTGAACATTAACGGCGGTGCCAAGGTTATCGTCAATTCTATTCATTTTGCGGTAATAAATTGCACGGTCATTCATCCACGATTTAAAAACCGCGTCTCTTGCGCCGACAAGCTGTTCCATTGGGTCTGACGGAAATATTTTTCCGGTTTTACTTTTGAAAAGCTCTTTATAGTTTACAACAACTTCTTTGAGGTCTTGTGTGTTAAGCTCTGTGTCTAATTTAACATCTCTTTTTTTCTTTTGAGCTTCAAGAACATGTTCAAACTCGCTTTTTCCAATATCTGCAACCACATTGCCATACATTTGAATAAATCTACGGTAGGCATCCCATGCGAAACGAGGATTGTTTGTTGCTTTAGACATTGCCTCAACGGTGGTATCGTTCATACCAAGGTTTAAAATTGTGTCCATCATTCCAGGCATTGAAAACTTTGCGCCAGAACGCACAGCCACAAGCAATGGGAATGTATTTGAACCAAATTTTTTGCCGGTCATAATTTCAAGTTTTTTAACAGATGCTTCAAATTGAACTTTAAATTCAACAGGAAGCTTTCTTCCGTTTGCGTAGTAGTAACGGCAAACATCTGTAGTAACGGTAAAACCAGCAGGAACTGGAACACCAATTGTAGACATTTCTGCAAGACCGGCACCTTTGCCGCCGAGCAAGTCTTTCATCTTACCCGTACCATCAGCTTTTCCGTTGCCAAAATGGTAAATGTACTTCATAGCTTTCTTAACCATCTTAATCTCCTATATCGCCCACCCTTTGGGTGAGGTCTCGCCTGCTCAAAAGAGTGTGGCGGACGTCCCACCTATGGCGGGACTTTGTATTTAACTTCGTTTTAATACTTGCTCATCTTAATCGTAAGCCAAAACATTCTACAATGAAAAACCCTGAACTTTTCTAAGGGTTTCCCAACATTGAGATTTTGTTAATTACCGTTTTTATATGATTAGCTGTTTTTGACCTTCTATAACCCGCACTTTGCAATAGGTTTGAGAACCGAGGCGAAAGAGATGGACGCAGTTTCGACGCAAAAATTGCAGCGAATGGTTTCTTCCATTTGCAAGATTTTTGCGGAAGAAAATGCCCCATATCTTTTGACGAATTCCAAATCCTATTGCAAAATGCGGGTTCAACAGCCAGATGTGTTCAACCTTATTACCCACAAGCCATTGGCGCAGATTCTACAACTTCCGCCGATTATTGTCAAACAAAAAACCACAAAACAGTATTTATGCAAATTTACACACTGTTTATCTTTTACGGCTTTGCAAGACCTACAAGGCCAAGCATGTATGCAATATCGTCGTCTCTTGCAACTAAGTTTACATAAGAGTTTACATTTGAAGTGTTGTAGGTATCTTCAACTTGAACACCCACAAATGCCCATGGCAAAAGCTCTACCCTGGCACCTAAGTTAACATTTGCTTTAGCTACGGGTATTTTTCGTGAAATATCATACGCTTCGGCTGTTATTTCAACCCTACGCCATGGCTCAAACTTCCATAACGGTTTTATTCTTGCTCCTACACCGCCTTTAGAACGCATAATACCGCCGTAAATTTCAAGAGGTTTCCAACGTTTGCCAATCATAAGGTTTATGGTGTTTATTTTTTCCGGGTCGGTTGTCACAACCGATGAATCGCCAAGATTTGAAACACCTACATAGTAAAACTTATCAGGTATTGGGTAAATTCTAAGGCCTAAATCACTACGCGAAGCCTCGTTTTTGTTGTCGTAACGCAGGGTATAATCCCAGTGGGTTTCTATAAGGTTTAAGCGGCGCACTACCCGTTTTGCCTCTATCATGGTATCTTTTATTTCCACAACGGTTGTTTTGAGGTCTTCACCCATTTCTTTATCATTTACAATTTTACCAAGCATACCTTCGCCACTTTCAATTTTCGCAAGTATGGCATTTAGGTTTTGGCTGACATTCTTCATACTGGCAATTACACTGCGAATGTCATCTTTATTTTCAGATGTAATATCTGAAATATCCGAGGTAGCATTTTCAATATTTTTAACTATATTTATAAAATTGTTCTCGTGCTCTGAAACAATAGTTTTAAGAGATTTTGATGTGAGGCGGATATTTTCAAGTATTTCGCCAATTGTTTCACCAGGAGATTTACCCGAATAACTTTTTAACGACTGAACCAACTCATCAAGTTGCGCTGTGGCATGGGAGATCATTTTGTCTAACTGCACAGGGTCAACACCTTCAAAAACATCTTCATCTTTAAAAAACTCAAATGGCTCGCTACCCACTGTAAGCTCAAGATACTTAGACCCTATAATGCCTGTTGAAACAATGCCCGCTCGTGCGTTTTTGTGAATTTTTATATTGCTTTTAAGCCAAATTCTCACTTTTGCCTTGTCTCCTTCAAGGGTTATATCTTTTACTGCACCAACCTCAACGCCTGCAATTTTCACTTTTGCTTTTACAGGCAGTCCGGCAACATCTCCAAAAAGAATGTTAAGGTAATAGCGGCTTTGAAATTGGAAATCGCCAAGCAAAACAATTGAGGTTATAAAAATTGCAACACCAAGCAGAACAAAAAAGCCCAATTTGGTTTCTTGTTTCATAATTTCTCCATTTTCTGCGGTCTTTGAATTCGAAATATGTCTAAAAAATTTTATTGCATCACAAACTTATGCCTGTGTCAATTTTAATTGGACCGTCACTTTTACCGTCTATAAATTGCCTGATTATAGGGTTTTTTGTATTCTCAATTTCATTTGGCGTGCCAATGCCAACTATTTTACCCTGATAAAGCATAGCAATTCTATTTGAAACTTTATAAGCCGATTTCATATCGTGCGTAACAACAATTGATGTTACATTTATTGTTTTTTGAAGGTACAATATTAAATTATTTATAACATCCGCCATTATAGGGTCTAGGCCAGTTGTTGGCTCATCGTAAAGAATGTATTTTGGGCTGTAAGCAATAGCCCTTGCAAGCCCGACTCTTTTGCGCATACCGCCGGAAAGCTCTGAAGGTTTTAGATTTTCAATGTTTTTTAACCCAACCATTGCAAGGCAATCGCTGACCCTTTTTGTTATATCAAATTTACCAACATTAACCATGTTCCTTATACCAAAAGCAACATTGTCTTGCACGCTAAGTGAATCAAAAAGTGCGGCACCCTGAAAAAGATAGCCAAACTTTTTTTGCACATCAAGGAGCTGCTCATCATTTAGCGCTGTAATTTCAGTGCCGTCAATTTCAACACTACCACTATCGGGGTTTAAAAGCCCCATTATATTTTTAAGCAAAACACTCTTTCCGCTTCCGGATCCGCCTATAATTGTTATAGTTTCACCATCAACAATATCCAAATCCAGGCCGGAAAGCACCTGATTGTCCCTAAAACTTTTAAAAAGATTTCGTATTTTAATCATATTATTAACACAATAACTGAAAATTACAAATTAACATTAACCAATGCCTATGGCAACCAGTGCAACAGATAAAAAATAATCTGACACAAGTATCAATACCATAGATACCATAACCGCGCTTGTTGTTGCCCTACCCACACCTTCCGCACCGCCTTCACAATTAAAACCTTTATAGCATGCGATGGTTACAATTATTAACCCAAAAATGATTGATTTTATCATCCCGTGAAAAAAATCACCAATTACCATATAATTGAAAATATCGTCATAATAAATTGTTGAGGGTATTCGCCACATTGAAGAACACACCAGCATACCGCCTAAAACACCTATTACATTTGCAAACGCGCTAAGTAACGGAATCATTGTTATAAACGCCATAAAACGCGGCACCGCTAAGTAGCGTACCGGGTTTGTGCCAAGCGTTTTTAACG
>Ga0247840_10005118_pt1 | contig 20022 bp, 18 predicted proteins | sample LaCruzMarch2015__FD_192404 | JGI IMG/M metagenome (GOLD analysis project Ga0247840, IMG submission 192404) | Freshwater microbial communities from meromictic Lake La Cruz, Castile-La Mancha, Spain - LaCruzMarch2015_17m | ecosystem: Environmental > Aquatic > Freshwater > Lake | place: Spain... | reverse complement strand
AAGACTGTGCAAGCCGCGAATGGTATAGACCGATAATGCAGGCAGCAAGCCCAAAAAACTCGTTTTACCGTTACCGGAAAATGATGGCTAAGCACCCGCTCAAACTTCTCGTGCTACTAACGGGGATATTTAACATAATTTGGTTATAAGACTGTCCGCAGGGAAAGGCTAAAGCGATGGGAATGAGCTACAGCGGCAGTTTTATAACTACATGTTATGTTAATATAGACCCGGTACTCGTCTTACTGAGAGTTGGATGAAAGCTCGCAAACTGAAATTCGGCTGAAATGCAGCCAGCTTGAAAAAGGAGAGAATGGTTTTCATTCGTATTGAAACTAATCCATGAACTCTAACAAAAAGTAACCCACTACTGTCCGGTTGTTGATTTTTGAAAACGCTGTAACATGTTAATATGCAATATATAAACCATCGTTCTTTGATTTTTTGATTTGAAATTCATCCGATCTTTGTCAAAAAGGAGGTCCGATGAATTCCGGTAAAACAGTTTTTGCCCAGTTGATGTCATTTCTACCATGGTACGAGTTTGATAAGTGCGTCCAGCGATACAGTGGCAACTATAAGGTTCAACACTTTAATTGTCGCCAACAGTTGATGGTAATGATGTTTGCACAGATGACCAACAAAGAAAGCCTGCGTGACATTGAAGCCTGTCTGAATGCTATTCCCGAGAAGCTCTATCATGCTGGTTTTCGCAGCCTGATCAAAAGGTCCACCTTGGCTGACGCAAATGAAAGCAGGGACTGGCGAATCTTTGCTGACTTTGCCCAAGTTCTGATCCCAGAAGCACGTGCGCTGTATAAGACCGATAACAATTTCAATGTTGATATCGACAATATGGCTTATGCTCTCGATAGTACCAGCATTGAATTGTGCCTGAGTCTTTTTCCATGGGCGAAATTCCGGAAACATAAAGGTGCCGTCAAAGCGCATACGCTAATTGATCTTAGAGGGTCGATACCAACCTTCATCAAACTCACTGACGGCCTCTGTCATGATGTCAATGTGCTGGATGATCTGGAATATGAGCCGGGGGCCTTTTATGTCATGGATCGTGGTTATGTCGCTTACAAACGATTATTCCGGATTCACAAGGATGGGGCCTTTTTTGTAACCAGAGCAAAACGAGGGATGGATTTTGAGCGACTGAGTTCTCGAAAGGTCAATAAAAACAAGGGTTTGATTTGTGATCAGACCATCCGTTTACTCGGTTTTTACCCATCCAAAGACTACCCGGATACTTTGCGTAGAATTAAATTTCACGATGAAGAAACGTCAAAGACCTTGGTATTCCTGACAAACAGCTCCAGAGCTAAGGCAATAATTATAACACAACTTTACAAAGAACGATGGAAAATAGAATTATTTTTTAAATGGATAAAACAGAATTTACGAATAAAAATATTTTACGGGACAAGCAGGAATGCCGTGTATTTGCAGATATGGATAGCTGTCTGTGTATACCTCCTTCTTGCCATAATAAAGGCGAAATTAAATCTGAAAATAAGCTTACAAACAATGTCACAAGTTTTTGCATTTGGAATTTTTGAGAAAATCCAGTTAAATCAACTGTTTGACAGAACCGATTTGAACAAGTTTACTCATGAATTTCCTAACCAATTGATTTTGTTTGAGTAATAACCGGACAGTAGTGAAAGTAACCTATTAGTCATTAAAAGGTAACAGCAATTCTATGACACACATTTTAAAATTGAATTTAAACGATATAGAAATCAAATTGCTTTATTTAAGTTAATTAACGTTGTTATAAAGGTGAAATTTAGAATGGCTATAAACAACATACTCTGACTATATGACAGATAATCAGTTTGTAACAATATTGGTCGAAGTAATTCAAAATTCAAAAAAAGATTTGAATTATTCAAAAGAATTGTAATTTTACAGAGGTCAAGGCTAAGTTATGCTTCTTTCTCTATGAAACACCAATTAACTAGAAATTTTTAAAGACTGGATATATCTTTAAAGCAATGATAATCATTATGGTTACACAAAATTTGCAATTTGACTTAGTTGGTTCTTGGCAACAGGCACTCAAAACCTCCAACGGTCTTTTCAAATTACCCTAATTTGCGAGTTATTCTTCTCGATAAAAAGAGGACTTCCATCCTTACCGCTTGTAACAGTATTTATATTAAAGTGAAATTTCAATAATTAGCTTATTTTAAAGTGTCAAACGTCTAATCTACTAATTAAAAAATATCGTTATGGCTATTAATTTGACAAAAGGACAACGCATTGAAATTGGGCTTGCCAAGGTTGGCGTTGGATTAGGTTGGGATCCAAATGAAGGAACCGGCTTTGATTTCGATTTGGATGCATCTGCATTTATGCTAGGGGGCAATAAAAAAATCCCTCAAGAAGAGTTTTTTGTCTTCTACAACAATCAGAAATCTGCTGACGGATCGGTTGAATCTTCAGGAGACGATTTAACTGGGGGAAGCAGTGATGGTGATGATGAAACACTTACAGTAGATCTAGCTAAAGTCGATACACGGATCCATGAAATAATTTTCACAGTAACAATACATGAATACGAAGCACGGAAACAGAATTTTGGGCAAGTCCGAAATTCATTTATCCGGATTTATAATGCTCAGAATAACCAGGAAATAGCAAAGTACGAACTCGATGAGGACTTCTCAGTGGAAACTGCTATTGAATTTGGCAGGTTATATAGAAAGAATAACGAGTGGAAATTTGAAGCAATGGGAATAGGCTATAAGGGTGGTTTAGACTTCTTTGTAAAAAAATATGTTTAATTTCCGATGGTATGGCAATAAATCTTATTAAGGGTGAAAGAATTGAAATAGGCCTTTCTCGGTTAGAGATTGAACTTGGTTGGAAGGTAAACCCTAATGCGGATCCTTCATATGATCTTGATGTGTCTTCATTTTTACTTGGCGATACTGGCGAGATTCATTTTGAGGAAGATTTCGTGTTTTATAGGTCGCCTAAAACTATTATCACTCCAGAAGGGAAAAGACCAATATCGAAGGATGGCAGTGTAATTGGTTCTGTTGATGATCTGGGAACTGATGAGGATAATGATGGTTCAGGACAAGAAAATGTTGATGTAGATTTAACCAAAACAAGTCGTCATGTACAGGAAATAGTTTTTACTGCAAGTATTTATTCAGAAAATGGAAAGGGTAATGAGAAATATACCTTTGGGCAAGTCAGAAATGCATACATTTCTATTAAGGATCAGAATTCTGGGGATGAAATATGCAGATATGATTTAGATGAGGATTTTTCTAAAGCCAAAGCCGTTGAATTTGGCAGACTATATAGACGAGATCAAGTGTGGAAATTTCAGGCAATTGGCGAAGGGTTTGATGGTGGTTTAGAATTCTTTGTGAGAAAATATGCAAAAAAATTCATGTAATATGGCAATAAATTTAGAAAAAATTACTCTTGAAAAGCAAGGTGATACACATACAATCAACCTAACAAAGGGAGGTAGTATTTCATCTAAGGAGATCATTATCAATCTTAATTGGTCTCAAGAGGCTGAGAAAAAAGGATTTCTTGCCGGCCTCTTTGGAGGAGCCAAAGCAATTGACCTTGACCTGGGATGTTTTTACCAACTTAATGATGGTCAAAAGACCGTTATTGACGGATTGCAGTTTTCACAAGGAGCTGGAGGGCCTAAAGACAGATCAACTAAACAAGGGAAATATACAGGCATTCCCTGGATATGGCATTCCGGGGATGATCGCGGAACCGGTGCCGGAAGTGGAGAGAATATTCTTGTTAATCCAGCCGGAATAAACGACATCAAAAGGATCATTGTATATACCTTTATTTATGAGGGTGTTGCAAAATGGGCAGAAACAAATGCCGTAGTGACCATTAAAGTGCCCAACAATCCTGATATTGTTGTAGAAATGGGTAAGCAGTATAATTCACAAAAATTTTGTGCCATTGCCGAAATTCTATTTGATGCAAATAACACATTCACTGTTAAAAAATTAGTTACTTTTCATGATGGACATGGGGAATGTGATAAGGCATATAATTGGGGTATGAAATGGCAAGCTGGTAGTAAATAACCTTAATAAGTCGAAACATGGCAATTAATTTAGAAAAAGGACAAAGGGTAAATGTCAACTTACCCAAATTTGTAGTTGGTCTTGGCTGGGATGCTAATGCCTCTTCAACTGGACAGGATTTCGATCTGGATGCTTCTGTTTTCGTTTTGGGTGAAAACAAGAAAATTTTAACAGATGCTTTCTTTATCTTCTATAATAATCTAAAATCTCCCGATGGTTCTGTAGAGCACACTGGAGATAATACGACTGGCGCTGGTGATGGAGATGATGAAAGCGTAAAAATAGATTTATCTAAAATGAATCCAAATGCAACTGAAATCTGTTTTGTAGTCACAATACATGACGCAGAAAACCGGAAACAGAATTTTGGACAAGTTCGGAATTCTTTTGTAAGAGTATATAATCCAGATTCTAACGAAGAGATTCTGAAGTACGAACTTGAAGAAGACTTTTCCGTTGAAACTGCTGTTGAATTTGGCAGACTATACAAGCGCAATGGGGAATGGAAATTTGAAGCAGTTGGGGTTGGCCAAAAAGGCGGTCTACAAGATTTCTTAACCAAGTACAATTAACCCTTAAACAAAAAACATTATGGCTATTGATTTACAAAAGGGTCAACGAATTGATCTGAGAAAAAAAAGCGGAACTACGCTAACAAATTTTTGTGTTGGAGTTAACTGGGGTGCAATAGAATTCCAGGTTGAAGAAAGTGGTTTGTTTGGTTTTGGTAAAAAGACTGTAAAAAAAACAATTGATGTCGACTTAGATTTAAGTTGTATAATGATCAATAGTAAAAACGAGTTTTGTGACCACATCTATTCACCTCTTTATAAACCTGAAATACTTCAAAAATTCGGATTACCCAACGGAAAGCTAAAAACAAATGATGGTGCCCTGAAGCATTCAGGCGACGATCTTGCAGGAGATAAAGGTGGTGATGATGGTCTGGATAACGAAATCATTTCCGTGGATTTAGGGATGCTTAACAGTGATGTGAAACAGATTTTTTTCTTCCTAAATAATGTTGGCAAAGAGGACTTTTCTCAAATACCTTATGCCAAAATAAGGATGTATGAAGGAACTCCAACACATGTTAAGGAAGTTTTTGCTTCATACAACGTCTCTTCAGAATCCCAATATTCCAATAAAAGAGCTCTAATTATGGGAAAGCTGTATAAAAAGGAGAATGAATGGAAGTTTCATGCAATTGGTGATCCCACGGATGATTCTTTTCTCGGACAAACTATTGCTCGAATAATTAAATCATATTTATAAACGTAAAAAATACAAACATGAGGCGATTACCAGTTTATTTAGTTTTGGATACTTCCGGCTCAATGTCAGGAGAACCTATTGAAGCAGTAAAAAATGGAGTTCAGGTATTGATATCTACTTTAAGACAAGACCCATATGCACTTGAAACTGCATTTTTAAGTGTAATAACGTTCGATAGTTCTGCAAGACAATTGATGCCATTAACCGAATTGGCGATGTTTCAAATGCCTGATATTCAAGCTGCAGGAACAACTGCTTTAGGTGAAGCTCTTTCACTACTTGCAAATAAGGCAGGCACTGAAGTGGCCAAAACAACAGCAGATGTTAAAGGTGATTGGAAACCATTGGTTTTTCTAATGACGGATGGAGAACCAACCGATAGTTGGCAAAATGGATTGTCTGAATTTAAAAAACAAAAATTTGGAATGGTTGTGGCATGTGCTGCAGGACAAGGTGCAAATACTGATGTTTTAAAACAAATTACTGATGTTGTTGTTCAACTTGACACCGCCGACAGTGCTACTATTAAGGCCTTCTTCAAATGGGTCTCAGCCTCTGTGAGTACAGGAAGTCAGAAAATTGAAGCAACTGGTAAGGATGTTTCAGGATTGAATGAACTCCCACCACCACCACCAGAAGTAAACATTGTCGTTTAATAATCATGGGAAGAAATAGGTCTTACGGATTTTCCTTTTCCTGGAAACGAGCTCTTGGCATCTCTGGTGCAAGGCAGAGTTTTGCAAGACAGACTGGTATCCCAACCACTAAACAAGGATTAGAGCGAAAAATTGGAGCATCATTCCTTAGTGCTATAATTGCATTCCTCTTTGGAAAAAAATAATTATGAGACGATTACCTGTTTATTTAATTATTGACACGTCCTTTTCAATGAGGGGAGAGCCCATTGAAGCTGTTAAAAATGGTATTCGATCATTATTGACTACATTAAGAACAGATCCATATGCCCTCGAAACAGTTTTTATAAGTTTGATTACTTTTAATTCAGAGGCTGCTCAGATTGTTCCTTTAACTGAACTTTATTTATTTCAACTTGTGGATTTTGAAGCAAATGGTAGATCGGCATTGGGGGCTGCACTTAAGTTAGTAAAAACAAAAATTGACAAAGATTTTATCAAAACAAACAGTGAGCAAAAAGGAGACTGGAAGCCATTGATATTTCTTATGACCGATGGTGGATCAACTGATGCTTGGAAAACTGCAGCCAAAGAGTTAAGGAGTCTATCATTGGGAATGCTTCTAGCTTGTGGCGTTGGTCAAAAAGCTAATATTCCTGTCTTAAAAAGAATCTCAGACTATGTTGTTCAGATAGATTCGATCAATTCTCATTCCATAAATGAGTTTTTTAAATGGGTTTCATCATCTATCGCCACAAATAGTAAGAAAATTGAATCTTTTAGCAAAGAACTTTCTGATTATAAAGAACTACCGCCTTTGCCGGATGAAATTAAACTGTTGATATAGTGAATAAAGGAAACTAAAATGCGAAGGTTACCAGTATATTTATTAATTGATACTTCAGGATCTATGCAGGGTGAAGCAATTGCTTCAGTTAATGTGGGTTTGCACACGTTGATTTCATTGTTACGAAGGGATCCCCAAGCTACAGATACAGCTTGCATTAGTATCATAACCTTTGATAAAGAAGTAAACAATATCATTCCGTTGACTGAAATAGCTGATATTCAGCTTTCGGAAATTGTAACTCCCCAATCCGGACCGACTCATTTAGGTAAAGCCCTTGAATTGCTTTGTCAAAAAATAGATAAAGAGGTCATAAAAACAACATTCGACCGAAAAGGTGATTGGATGCCTATCCTTTTTATCATGACTGATGGCAAACCATCTGATATACTGCTTTATAGACAAATGGTAGCAGAAGTGAAAAAGCGAAAGTTTGCCGCCATAATTGCATGTGCTGCTGGTCCTCAAGCAAAACCAGAGTATCTAAAGGAACTTACTGATAATGTGATTAGTTTGGAGACTACTGATAGTGCTTCATTTAGTCAATATTTCAAGTGGGTTTCAGATGTTGTAGGAATTGGTGGCAGAAGTATAGGTGCAACTGATGAATTTTTGCTTCCGCCACCACCTCCGGAAGTTCATTCGGTTATTTAATTCGAATGAGGATGTTTCGCATAATAGTTGTGTTACTTTTCAATATGTTAGTAGCTTGGTTGTTTTAATAATAATATCTGTAAGCGATGTTCGGTCTTCCTCATTTTTTCAACCTTATCATATATATATTCATTAATGTCTTAATTATTGGATTATTTCTGTACTCAAAGCTTTCGCCTTATAAATCAAGATTGACAGGCAAATATTTGAGTATTTACAATTTTTTTGAACGGTTATTTATTCCTCTTTTAAATCTGCTGAAGAAAATCTCAAAACCGACTCAAGTCGGAAATGGAATTGCGGTGGATATGTCACAGATCCTTTTACTTGTTTTGTTTTTGATACTTTTAAAATTCATTATATGAGAAGACTACCAATATATTTTCTTATTGATGTTTCCGAATCAATGGTGGGTGAACCAATTGAACAGGTTCATGAAGGAATTGGTACTATTATCAGAGATCTTAGGACAGATCCATATGCACTAGAAACCGTTTATGTTTCAATAATTGCTTTTGCTGGAAAAGCGCAAAGAATAACACCGCTTATTGAACTTTACAACTTTTATCCTCCTAAATTACCAATAGGAGGGGGGACATCATTAGGCAATGCTTTTAAATTTTTAATCAGTGAGTTAGATAGTTCAATTCAGAAAACAACATTGGACCAAAAAGGTGATTGGAAACCAATCATTTTTTTGTTTACAGATGGCACGCCTACTGATAAGTATGAACCAACTTTTGATAAATGGAATAAAGAGTATCGCTCAAAAACAAATTTAGTTGTTGTATCTATTGGGGAGAATCTTGACGCAAGTATCTTCGGCAAAATAACAGAAAATGTACTATTGCTCAAAAAAACAGATTCTGAATCCTTTAAAAATTTCTTTAAGTGGGTTACGGCCTCTATTAAAACAAGTAGTATTAGTATCTCTGACTCAAAAGATGATGGATTGCATTTAGCTCCAATAACAAATGGCTATCTTTCTAAAATTGACCTTGAGAAAAACACCAATAAATCAATTGATGAAAATTTTGCTGTTATTTTAGCAAAGTGCCAAAAAACTAAGCGGTTATACCTAATCAAGTATCAAAAACGCATTTCATCTTCAGATATTAAAGAATTGGCATTAAATACGTTGGATTATAAATTAGTCGGCGCATTTCCAGTTGAGAATTCTTATTACGACTTATCTGATGGAGAAGTAAGTAAAATTACAATAAATTCATCTGAATTAATGGGCTTTCCTACTTGTCCTCATTGCGGAAATAAATTTGGTTTTAGCCATTGTGGATGCGGTAACATCATGTGCACTGGGGATGAGGAAATTAGTCATTGTCCATGGTGTGGTATCGATGCCAGTTTTGGTTTTTCAGAAGTCGGGCTTAATATTAATAGAACCAGGGGGTAATTATGGATATTTTGCATTATCTGAAGAGCTTTGATATAACCATTACAGATGCGGAACAATTCAACAAGTTCCTGGACTCGAAAAGGGAGGAGATAAAAGCACGTATTTTTGAGATGTATGGGGAATTCAACCGGAATAATCCTGTTAAAACACAAGTTAAGAACTCTGAAGCTTTATTAGTCGAAGAAATCGCTATCCCTGCAACAACTCCTGAAAAAGGATTAACCGACCCCTCTGCTGATTCTATTCCTTCTGGCACTCTTGATGCCCCAATCATTAATGATATTGCATTAAATATTGATTCGCCGACTTTGTCAAGTAGTGAAGATTCGAACATTGTTGCTGTGCCTGCTAGCGATGGGGTTTCGATTAATCCAGAACCTGTAATTTCCAATTCATCAATAAGTAATAGCAGCAATGATGCCATTTCCCTCCAGATAAAGAATAAAAGCATAATTCTTCCTAATGGTAAAGTTAACCAGGAATATATGTTCTTGTTTAACATCAAAGACCTTGGCATTGATGGCATTGCAGAACACTGGTTTGAGGGTATTGATAAAATCGGCTTAAAATATAACCTGGAAACAGCAGAATTATCAGGTATTCCATCATTAGCTGGCGATCACAAAATAAGGCTTAAAATCAAAAGAAGTGATTGGAGCGAGGGTAAACCAATTTTTGAAAGAGAAATTATGCTGATCATTAATCCTGATCCAAAATCATTATGGAAGAATATTCCAACACCTACTGATATCGAATATTATAAACCCGATTGTGATAAGCGATTTGTGAAGGTTGAAGCAATTTCTAATGTATTAGGATTAAGCAGATCTGCAAGAAAAGATATTGTTGTTGCAAGTCAAAGAGGTCGCTCACATGCACAGGAAGGTAAACCGAGGGATGATGATTTCGCTGTCAATTATTTGAAAGAACATGACTGGTACATTTTAGTTGTTGCTGATGGTGCTGGTTCTGCAAAATATTCAAGAAAAGGGTCTGAAATTGCTTGTAAAACGGTTTTAGAGGTTTGTGAAAGTTTAATAAAGAGTAACCATAAGGATTTTGAACATCTGATTAAAGAGTTCAGTCTTGCCAAATCAGAAGAGAATAGAAAGAAAATGGGTGATTCATTCTATTCGATTTTAGGCAATGCTGTGTTTAAATCACTGAAGAATATTGAAATAGAAGCCAAAAAGGCGAATAGACCGACTAAAGAATTCGCCACAACGCTAATTGTGGCTATATGTAAAAAATTCAAATTTGGCTGGTTTGTTGGAGCTTTTTGGGTTGGCGATGGTGGGCTAGGTATTTATAATAAGGAAACTCGATTTTTAAAAATTCTAGGCGAGTCTGATGGTGGTGAATTCGCCGGACAAACAAGGTTTTTAACTATGCCAGAAATCACCCAGCCAAATGAATTATACAGGAGGCTCAGGTTTGATATCGTTGATGATTTTACTGCTTTGGTTTTAATGACGGATGGTGTTACTGATCCGAAATTTGAAACTGATGCTAATTTGCTAAAGGTTGAAAAATGGGATGAACTTTGGAGTGACCTTGCAAAAGAAGTTGATTTTAGAGATGATAACAAATCATCTGCTGACCAACTTTTAAAATGGTTAGACTTTTGGTCTCCTGGTAATCACGATGATAGGACCATTGCAATTTTGTTTTGATTATGGCGAATACAATAAAAATAACTGCTACAGACGGATCCCAGGTGGAATTTATCGACCAAATGATTGGTGCTGGAGGTATGAAAGATGTTTACTTTAGTCCTGATAAAACCTATGTTGTTGCATTCTTTAGGGATAAACAAGATTTTAATGCAAAAGACAGATTACAAAATATTACAGGAAAATACAGGGATAATATTTTTAACCAAGCTGGTGGGGAATATTGGAAGAGTTTATACTGCTGGCCAACAAAGATTGTCGAACACAACGGTAAATTAGGCATCGTTTGCCCAACGTACCAGGCTCAGTTTTTCTTCAAAAAGGGATCAATAAACAATGATTTTCTAGGAATTAAGGGCCATGAAAAGCAAGGTAAATGGTATGCTTCCGCTAAAAATATGAACAAATTTTTAGCCCCGGAAGAAAAAGGAGATTGGTTCAAATATTTTCAAATCTGTATCAGAATAAGTCGAGCAGTAAAACGGTTACATGCTGCTGGTTTAGCACATTCAGATCTATCATATAAGAATGTTTTGGTTGATCCAACAACCGGACATGCTGCAATTATCGATATTGACGGATTAGTCGTTCCAGGGAAATACCCTCCGGATGTTTTGGGAACTCCTGATTTTATCGCTCCTGAAGTTATTGCTACAAAGCATCTTAAAATTGGTGATCCAAATAGAAAGCTTCCGAGCATCGCTACAGATCGACATGCTTTAGCCGTAATGATTTATATGTACCTTTTATATCGGCATCCATTAAGGGGAGGGAAGGTTCATGATCTAGATTCTGCAAAGGATGAAGAACTTTCCATGGGCATTAAATCTTTATTTATTGAACACCCAACAGATAAGAGTAATAAAGTCAAGGTAAAGCAGCTTCATCCAAGCCAATTACCTCAAGGTGATTCAGATAAACTTCCTTATACAATCTGTGGACCTTATCTTAAAAATCTTTTTGACAAAGCGTTTATTGAGGGGTTGCATAACCCAAGTCTCCGTCCAACAGCAGATGAATGGGAGCAAGCATTGCTAAAAACTGTTGATTTAATGCAACCCTGTCAAAATCCGAATTGTTGGTACAAGTGGTTTGTTTTCGATAATACAACCAGGCCCAAATGCCCATTTTGTGGTACGGAATTTAAAGGGGTATTACCGGTTTTAAATTTGTACTACTCGCCCAAGGCCGGTGTCTTTAAACCAGAGAATTACAGGTTGATGGTTTATGACAAGCAGTTGCTCTATATGTGGCATGTAAATCGTTTTATTTCTGCCAATGAGAAGATTCTACCCGATCAAAGAAGTCCGGTTGGAGATTTTCACTTTCATAACAATAAATGGATTCTAATAAATCGCAAGTTGACTGATATGTATGATAAGGACATTGATAAAAAAATAGAGATTGGCGAAGCTGTTGATTTAACGGAAGGAAAGAAAATTCTATTATCGAAAGAAGGTGGTGGCAGATTGATTATCGTACAGCTAATTACAAGTTAATTTTTATAAGTCGAGAATGTCAAATATAGCCTATTATTATTATTATTATTATTATTATCAATGCAAAATGACATTAATTCGGTAATGAACTTATTTAACGATCAGTATTTTTTTAGCAAAATTTGATTATAAAAAAAATGGGTAGCAAGAAACAATTAATCAGTCAGTTAAAAACACTTCGTCAGAGTGCTTTTAATCAAAATCTTCTGAAAGTAATTTTTTTAACCATTTTTGTTATTCTTGCACCTATAAGTATTTTCTCAACAATTCCAGAAAGCGATATTTTGACTGTAGTCATACTATTTATTGCAGAAGCGTTTTTTATTGGAATTATAATCATACTTCTTAAATCAGGTTTTTTTAATAACAATATTCAAAATAGTAGTATTTATAAATGCATTGAAAATCCTGGATTAGTAAAGGAAATTATTGTAACTTCTGAAAAAATTGTATTTGAAATTAAAGGATTAGAGGATGAAACGCTTTTTATTAAAGAATCGATTTTTAGGACCGAAATGTTAAAGAACATACAAGATGTCTTTGGCGAAAATAAAATCGTCAATAATTATTAACCTTTTAAATTTCACAATTATGAGCAATCTAAAAGAATTGAAAAAATCAATCCTCGCCGATGGGGTCATTGATGAACATGAAGTAAAACAACTGCGTGAAGTTTTATATGCAGATGGTAAAATTGACAAAGAGGAGGCAGAATTCATTTTTGAACTAAATGATGCAGTCTCAGGTAAAAATAATCACCCTAGTTGGGATGCGCTATTTGTAGATGCAATTACTAGTTTCCTTTTAGAGGATGAGGATTCACCAGGTGTTGTTGATGATGAGGAGGCAAAGTGGCTTCTTGACAAAATCTTAGGGGATGGAAAACTTGATGATATCGAAGTTGCATTAATAAATAATTTGAGACTTAAATCGAAAGCATTGCCTGAGATATTAACGAACCTACTTTAAAACATCATGGAATCAAAAAAGCATCACACCGGGTTAACTAACGAGCAAGTAATAGCGAGTCGTAAAGCTCATGGGGCTAATGTGTTAACCCCACCCAAAAGAGAACCGCTTTGGAAACTATTTCTTGAAAAGTTTGAAGATCCAATCATCCGGATCCTCTTGATTGCTGCGTTTCTTTCACTCGGGATCTCAATTGTTCATGGCACCTATGCAGAAACTATTGGCATTTTTTGTGCAATCTTGTTAGCTACGGGTGTTGCTTTTTGGTTTGAGATGGACGCGAACAAAAAGTTTGATATTCTGAATCAGGTTAATGATGATACCTTGATCAAGGTCATCCGAAATGGGAATGTTACTGAAATTCTTAAAAAAGAGGTAGTAGTTGGTGACATTGTACTACTTGGAACAGGGGAAGAAGTACCGGCGGATGGTATGCTCTTGGAGGCTATTTCATTACAAATCGATGAATCTTGTCTGACGGGTGAGCCAATTATTGATAAAACTACAAATCCAGAATATTTCAACAAAGAAGCAACTTATCTTTCAAATTGGGCGATGCGTGGCACGAAGGTAATGGATGGTCACGCAATTGTTGAAATTAATAAGGTTGGAGATAATACGGAATATGGTAAAGTTGCTGAGAAATCGACTGAAATGAGCGGTGAAGAAACCCCGTTAAATAAGCAATTAGATGTACTTGCAAAATTTATCGGGGTTGTTGGATTTGGCCTTGCGGTGTTAACATTCCTAGCTTTATTCATTAAAGATTTATTCTTTGGAGGTGTTTCTTATTCCTGGGGGCAATTAGGGTCCATTGGAATTGTAATTATTGCAGCATTGGTTGCCTTAACTAAAGTCTGGGTTCCGATCATTTTCGATGCTTTTGAATTGTTGGGGAAGGAAAAGGAAGTGCCTAAGAGCATTGATGAGGGCAGCTGGATAAAATGGATAGGTTTTGGAATTCTCTCTTTTATTGTATTGAGTCTATTTGGCTTCGTTTTAGGTATCAACCCGTTGAAGGAAGAATCTTGGATTAACCTGGATGCTGCTGGTCGCATTCTTCAATATTTCATGGTTGCGGTTACCCTTATTGTTGTTGCCGTCCCAGAGGGGCTACCTATGAGTGTGACTTTAAGTCTTGCATTAAGCATGCGCAGGATGTTAAAAACAAATAATCTTGTGCGAAAAATGCATGCATGCGAGACAATGGGAGCTACTACAGTTATCTGTACAGATAAAACTGGTACTTTGACACAAAATAAAATGACAGTTTACAAAACTCATTTCTTTTGTCTTGGTGGTGAAAACCTCTCAGAATCAGAAAACAGTAACCTCATTAAAGAAAGTATTTCAGTAAACTCGACAGCATTTCTTGATTATTCTGATTCTAATCATATTAAATCCATTGGTAATCCAACTGAAGCAGCCCTTTTGCTTTGGCTTCATCAGAAAAATGTAAATTATCTTGAGTTGCGTGAAGACGTAAACGTCCTCGAACAATTGACTTTTTCAACTGAACGTAAATTCATGGCCACCCTTATTGAATCACCATTACTAAAGAAACGCATTCTATATGTGAAAGGCGCTCCAGAAATTGTTTTAGCACAATGTACAGATGTGCTATTTGAAAGCGAGCGGAAGTCTGTGCTTGCCTCTGAGAAAATTATTGAAGAACTTCTGCTTCAATATCAGAACCAAGCCATGAGAACTTTGGGTTTTGCATATGAAATAATTGAAGATGAAAAAGATAGGTTTTTAAATGGCAATTTGGTTAATACTAATTTAACATATTTGGGAATAGCAGCAATATCGGATCCTGTTCGGGAAGACGTTCCAGCTGCTGTTAAAAAATGTTTGTGTGCGGGAATTGATGTTAAAATTGTGACTGGAGACACTCCAGGGACCGCTAGAGAAGTTGGACGTCAAATCGGTATTTGGAACGAGAGTGATAAATTTCAACATATTATCACTGGAAGCGAATTTGCTGCCATGACTGATGAAGATGCAGAAAAAATTGTTCAGAACCTCAAGATAATGTGTCGTGCAAGACCTACAGATAAGCAAAGACTTGTTCAGCTTCTTCAAAGGACAGGCTCAGTAGTAGCCGTTACAGGTGATGGTACAAATGATGCCCCAGCCCTCAATTTCGCTCATGTAGGTTTATCCATGGGTTCGGGTACTGCGGTTGCTAAGGAAGCAAGCGATATTACTCTGTTGGATGATTCATTTAATAGTATTGCCACAGCAGTCATGTGGGGCAGATCGGTTTATCAGAATATCCAAAAATTCATCTTATTCCAGTTGACAATAAATGTTGCTGCTTTAATAATCGTTTTATTGGGATCGATCTTTGGACATGAATTACCTCTTACAGTGACTCAAATGTTGTGGGTAAATCTGATAATGGATACATTCGCCGCTGGCGCTTTAGCATCCTTGCCTCCTGATCAGCGTGTCATGGACCACAAACCACGCAGGAACGACGATTTCATTATAACGCCTGCCATGAGATTTAATATTCTCTTTGTGGGAATAGCTTTCGTTATTATCCTTTTAGGAATATTATACTACTTCTCTCACAATGGCAGTATAAGCAACTACGACTTATCTCGTTTTTTTACAATTTTCGTGATGCTTCAGTTTTGGAACATGTTTAATGCAAAGGCTTTTGCATCTCGTTCATCTGCATTTAACGATCTCAAAAATAGTATCGGTTTTCTCATTGTAGCATTTGCAATCTTCTTTGGACAGATTCTGATTATTCAATTTGGTGGCGATGTAATGAGAACAGTACCATTAACCCTAAAGGATTGGATAATAATAGTAAGTTCTACGTCAATTGTTCTTTGGGTGGGTGAGATTATTAGGTTCTTTAAACGTTAACGTGCTTCTGTTGCGTGCCATTTTAATTTCCACCAGTCACCAGTTAACAACTGATTGAACTTGGTATTTGTTTCTCTTAGGGGCCTTATGTCTGATGTTCCACCTTTGAATATAGAAAGTAAAATATGTCAGTACTAATTGAAGCAGACCTAATTCTAAATAATGACGGTAGCGTTTATCATATATGCATGAGACCCGAAAATCTTGCTGATATTGTTATCCTTGTTGGGGATCCCCAACGATTAAACGATATTACGAAACACTTAAAAGATATCGATCATACAGCAAGTAATCGAGAATTTATTTCCAAAACAGGCTACTACAAAGGCAAACGAATCACTGCTTTGTCCACTGGAATAGGGACTAGTAACGGTGATATTATTATGCACGAGCTTGATGCCCTTGCAAATTTCAACCTTGAAAACCGGGTGCAGTTTCCTGTACTAAAACCGTTGAAAATAATTCGGATGGGAACGACATCCGCGATCCAAAGAGATTTACCGATAAACAGTTTCATTATTTCGACTTATGCCGTAGGCCTAGATAACTTGATGCATTTCTACAGAGATGCCGATCAGATTATAGATCAAGATTTAACTCAGGCTTTTGCAAAGCATTCTCAGTGGCCAGAGAGTCTTTCATTACCTTACTTCATTAAAGGATCAAATCGTTTAATCAAACTATTCAGTCAATTTGCAATCCAAGGGATTACAGCCACATCCCCGGGTTTTTTCGGTCCACAGGCAAGATATTTGAAACTTGATCCTGCTGATCCCGAAATGTTAAGGAAGCTTCAAAGTTTTCAATTTGGAAAGTACAAAATTGTCAATTTTGACATGGAGACTTCGGCATTATATGGGATAGGAGGTCTTATGGGACATGAAATGATAACAATCTATGCTGTAATTGCAAATAGAGTTACTGGTGAATATAATTCTAACTTTCAGACTGTTTTTGAAAAGTTGGTTGAACTTGTACTTGAAGAAATAATTACTGATTAATCTTCAAATAGTTTTATTGCAATGATAATTAGTTGATCCTTATTAATTGACTATTTTCTTCATTCAAATGTGTGAGGTATTTCCCGTGGCAAAAATGAGTGCCTGGTAATATGCCCGAAAAAGGAAAAATTAAATTTCTTGTCGTTTTAACCTCATCCATTTCATCATATTGTATGCCGATGCAGCCAATAATGTGTTGATTTTGTCTCCAGCCGTGCCTTTCAGATAATTTCTTGTCATTCTGTGATCATGTTTCAGGTGTGAGATAAGTCCTTCTATGCCAGCTTGTTTTGAACATCTCAAGTTGCGGCTGTTTCGGCAATTTTTTCATCATGATTTGCAGGGTTTTGATCAAATTTAGTCAAAATCCACACACAAAACACCATTTCAAAGAACATAAGTTATTAACAGTCAAATTGTTAATAATTATTAAGGATCAACTAATTAACGTTGTTTACAAAAAAATCCTAAGTGAAAAACTCTGACAATTACAATTATAAACGATGCCAATAACTACCCTCTACAAAACTAAAGCCTTTTGTTATCTCTCGTTTTCTTCTGAGTGATTTTATCAAAATATTTCTGTCTTCTTGTGCCAAACTTACTAAATTCGATATTCAATGTTTCTTGAATATCCACTAAACTCTTCTTTTCCGCTTTTAATTGTTCATATTTTAAAAGAAGAGCTTCAACCTGAGGAATGAATTTCAGTCCTTTAGATTTTACTTCATTTGCAAAATCAATAAACTCATCTACAGATAATTGTTTTTCTTCTTGAGGCTTCTGCCTCGGTTCAGGCAATCCTTCATCAATTAATATTACATCTTCTAGTAAATATTTATGAATTGTTTCATCTAAAGTCCAAGAAAGCCTTGTAATATCAACATTTTGTAAGTCGACACCCGCATCAACAAGGGGTTTTATGTGTTCCCAATTATTATCAATCACTTCAACAAGAAAGGGATTTTCAAATAAATTTACTACCTCTTCAACTGTTGTTTCAAACAACCCAACCTCATTAAATAGTGACACCAGGTTATGAGGTTTTACAATTATTTCAGCATTTATACCGATTTTTTTTGCACATCTGACGGACCGAGTCGATGAAGTCATTAAATAATGTGTTCCTATCAGGATCCCTGATTTATCATGAGGAGCGTCTTTATTCAACATTTTTACTGTTAAATACAAGAGAGCATCAGTTCGTGCGATTGTTTTATTCTCATCTTCAGTTCGGTAGAAAGATTTAAAAGTCTTAATTGTTTCATCATATATTACTCCAGTCAATTGGTCAAGTGTTTCAGCTGGAATGGGATCAGTAATGATCTGTTCAATTTTTTTAATTGATAACTTTACTTTTAATTTTTGTTTTATTACTTTTTGGATAAATTCAAAAGGCGATGTGGGCTCATAATAATTATCTAAATACTCTTTGAAACCCTTGTAATGCTTACCATGGATATAATTTGCAAAGTAAAAATCTTTAACGAAAATATTTTGAACCTTTTCCTCAATGATTACTTCATCTACAATTGTAAACGTATTTCGGAAATAAGCATAATTACGAACAGAAAATTCGGCGTGTCTTAAAACTTCAATAATTACGTCTTCTGGGATAATAATTTGACAACCTATTTGTGATATTTGAAAAAGCAACTTTTTATATATCGAACTTTGAGGACAAAAATCAGTCATGCAGAATAAAACAAAATCTGTATCAAGTAAAAATACTTTTTCTTTTAAATTGCTAATTTGAAACTCCTTTAATAATGGATCAAGACCCATTATTTGAACGCCAATGAACGCTTTAGCCCAATTTGCTAATACAATTGCTTGCTGAACAGTAGGCTTTTTTATCGTCTCACCAAGACAATATACAAGAATATCCCCTAAGATAGGGGGTAATTGGTCTTTTGTGAGTTTTATAATATCGAATTCGCTATCAATTTTAAATGCAGGTAATGTTATTATAGTATCACCCGTATTTTGGGAGTAATCTAAACCATAGAGACGAAAAAATAGACTTAGTGCTTTTTTAATGTTATAAGCTAAAAGAAGTTCGAGTTTTCGGTCAATTTTATTTTCATATTTTACAGATACTTTATTGATTATTTCTTCAATCAATTCAATCGTTTGATTGTTTATTGTTTCAACATGACCTTGAATTCTTTCAGCTGCAACCTGGGCTGGTTTAATTTTATTTTCGCCGGGGTCAATGAGTTTTAACTTATGAATTCTTTCGATTGATGCAATCAATTGTTCATACGGAATGGTTTTATGAAATCTTAAATCAAACTCTTTTGCAATGTCGACAATTTCACATTCTTTTTTATCAACAATAATTGCCAGTACAGTATTGTCGAAAATCGTTTTTCTATGGTGACTTATATCTTTATTAAAAGTAAATAGCAATGAGCATTTTAAAAATGAAGTAGTCAATTTTTCCTCAGAACTTTCGGAAAAAATAGTATCTTTTTCAAATAAATCATTGATTAATTGTGATTTAATGTCGGGGAAATAGCGCAACATCAAACTTTTATTTAAAGATAAAATTTTTATGAAGGTTGTTTTTTCATAAATTTCTAAATTGATTTTTTTGTTAAAAGTTTGCCTTACTTTTTTACGAATTTCCTCGATATTATTGACAGTGTTTTTTGTCACAATTATTAATTCGCTGAATTTCACTTTACTCTCATGAAGCTTTTCTATTGTATCTAAAACCTTTTTTTGTATGTCTTTTTGAATGCTAAATTGAAAAACTATTGTTTCTGATTCGTTATCCGAATAGTAAACAACCTCTGCATCAATTCCGTCGTCATGAACTCCACCTATTTTTTTTATGTGAGGGTAACCTTCTCTTGCCATTATTTCGATCGCAAGTCTTTCAAACTTGACAAAGTCAGTATAACTATCTAATGCAATCTCTACGTAATCCATATAATCGATTTTTAATATTTGGTATACTAATTATTGACAAATTGTCAAAAGCGCTATCCATATACACCCTTAAATCATAATTCGTTCATTTCAACAAAGGAATAATACCCTTTGTTATTGAAAATTATATGATCCAATAGGCTT
>Ga0247840_10005117_pt1 | contig 20030 bp, 17 predicted proteins | sample LaCruzMarch2015__FD_192404 | JGI IMG/M metagenome (GOLD analysis project Ga0247840, IMG submission 192404) | Freshwater microbial communities from meromictic Lake La Cruz, Castile-La Mancha, Spain - LaCruzMarch2015_17m | ecosystem: Environmental > Aquatic > Freshwater > Lake | place: Spain... | reverse complement strand
GTCGAATGTCTTCAATCTTGACCAGACAGTGGGCATCCAAGCTCCAAACATTTCTGTTTCTCGGGCGCAGGCGGAGCCGCTCGAACGAGCTGCCGCCATTGTGAAAGAGGCCAAGGTTTGCCCCATTCATCAGGGCGGATTTTCCCCGGTCTATTTGCCCAAATTGGACGTTATCCGTGTGCCCGAAATCGAAAAATTTCACAGTCCGCAGGATTACCACCACGAGCTTTTTCACGAGATGAGCCACAGCACAGGCCACTCATCCCGCCTGAACCGGGATGGTGTCACCAAGCCGGTCAAGTTCGGATCGGAACACTACTGCAAGGAGGAGTTGATTGCCGAGATCAGTGCCGCGTTTCTTTCCAACGAGGCCGGGATTCTCGACCAGGTGCGATTCGAAAACTCGGCGGCCTACGTTGATTCATGGATCAGCCACCTTCAGAAGGATCCCCACTTGATTGTCTCGGCAGCCTCCCAAGCCCAGCGCAGCGCAAACTTCATTCTCGGCATCGAGCAGAAGGAGCTTGTTGCTGAAACCCAGCTTTCCCCGGAGGGAATGCCTCGGACTGTCGCTCGGGAGCAGGGGCTTGATACCCGTATTCACGGTTTCGGGCAGCGTGACGCCGACGGTGACGGAGTTCCCAATGCCATGGAATGGAAGAATGGCACCAAGCCTATGGACCGGTTTTCCACCCCGGCCAAACGAGGAATGTCTCTATGAGCCCGTCCACCTGGACATCTGTTTCGCTCATTTGGCCGGTCCGCTCACGGCGTCGGAGGCTACGCAAGCTTCGCCCCTCACGCCTATCGGTCCGGCCAAATCAGCTCACCTGTGAGGGCGACCATCGCCCGGGCCGTCCAATCGAGAGGCTTGGTCGCTTCGCGGCCTCTCGAATCGACGACTCTATCTCCAGACAATCGTCTGACCGTGTCGGCACCCACATCACCAAGGATGCCGGAGAGCCCATTTGCGGCCACTGCTCAGGACGGATGGCGCTTCGAGTCCTCGGCCTTTCCGCCATCGCAGACGCCGCAAACGGGCCAACCCCTGTCGAATATATCGATTCGGCCCGTCCATTCGTTCCGTCCTCGCTTCTCCCCAAACCTCGGCTCCGGGCGCAACGAATCGACGCGCTTATCCACGTCACTCCAGACACCAAAATATCCTCCGGACACCAGATTCCCTGTTCACCTGCTATTCAGGATAGCGATTTCCCATGGGAAATCGCCCTGCCGTTTTCGACACGCGAAAACGGGGCTCTCCGTGCGTCAGGCGCACTACGAGAAAAATCTGATTTCCTTTCATCCTCCCGAAAATTCTCGCTCGAAAAATAACATGCCGCGCCAACAAACCCATGGCACCGTCCCGTTCTCGCTTGATGTCTCATTCGAGGCCAAGCTCCGCTTCGGTACATTGCACGACGCCCTCGGCTTCAAGACAAAAGCCGAAACCTTCGAGGCTATTCTCTATTTCGTCTCCACGAAGGACAAAATCGACCCGCACGCCCTGGAGCGCATCGAACGCAAGATCGATCGGGCGGTGGAAAAACTCGATGACCTCGTATGAAAAACGGCGTCATCCTCGCTCGCAAGTCAACGTGGCGCTCGCGCCTCGATTTGAACTATCTCGACGAAACTTCCGACCGGAAAATATCCACAAAGTCGGAAAACCATTCCCAGACAGACATTGGGCAAAAGCTGAAACAGTTCGGTGACTATGCGTCCAAGGAAACACTCGGCCAGGTTCACGCCGGCGGATTTCTGCACGATTTGGTTCGCGTCAATCCCGACGGCAGCAGCACAGCTCCGTCGAAGCTCACCAACGCCGAACGCAAGCAGCGGATTTCGGACGCGTGGTTTCAGCACATCCGCAAGTTTCCCACGTCATCAGACAATCCTGTCATTCAGCACCGCATGGTTTTTTCCATGTCCAACGAGTTGCATAACAACTTGGTCGGCGCGGGACTCAATCCCGACCGAGTCCTGCAATCCACCATGAAAAAAGTTATGGGAAAATTCGCGGAGCATTTTCACCCGACCGATTCCATCGGTTACGCCTACGGCATCCATCACGACACGGACAATCTTCATATCCATGTCGCGCTCTGCCCGCGGAGCGCCAAGGGCGCCTATGTGGGATGCAGCACTTCGCGCACCAACACGGGAGGGCACAAAAAGCAGATGGATTATTTGCGGAAGTGCTTCGAGGCCGAAAATAAACGCTGGAGCAAGATTCTCAATTCCCCGCAGAAACTACAACAGACGGTCTCCAAACGACTCGATTCCGACAAGCTGGTTTTCTCGCCGAAACTGAATTACCGGCAACTCACCGTTCTCCGGGCGTCCCAATCATACGAGGCCACCCGCCTGCAACAGCTTTATCAAGGCATCCGCAATCTGGAAGCCTCGCTCGGCAAGCAACGCGAGGCGGTTTCGGCACAGCGCGATATTCGGTTCGTCGGACGGCTGATGGGGTACCGCCCCTCCAAAGTTCAAAAAGCCGTCACCAAAATCAGCACGGATGTTCAGCGCCGATCCATCCGCGAAATGCAGAAAACTCTCTTCCAGCTTAAGCGCGAATACTGCGCCCTTCATAAACGCTACACCCACCTCTACGGCTTCCAATCCTATGGCCATCGCAATGCCCAATACCCCTACGTCGCGCACAGCCCCAAAGTCGCTGTCGGAACACACGCGGATCAAGGACTTCGTGTTTCGCCTTGATGATGTGGACGCATTTTCCCATCAGCCGGTGCCGGAAAGCGACGCCGTCACCACGGTCAATTTCAAGGGATACACCCAGAATATTCCCGATCCGGAGAAAGACCTTTTCAACTTTCTTGTTGCTCAATTGAAACCAACCCATGAAAGCGACTGACGCTCTCCTTTACATTCTGAGCGGGACTGGGGCATTGACTGGATATTTTTTCCTCACGCCGCCCTGGTCGTGGGGGGCGATTGGGATTTGCCTGGCTTTTGTGGCGTGGACCCTTTTGGCGGCGGATGACGGAAGCCGAACCGTTCTGCGCTTGGCCGGACTTTCCTGGTCGATGGAGGATTTTGTGCGCGGCTGGCTCATCACGGGGCGGACGGGTTCAGGAAAAACCCAGTGCGCCATCAATGCGATCACCTATCAGGTTTTCCAAAACGTGCCGAACTGGGGCGGCATTTGCCTCGACCAGAAAGGGCTCTATTGGGAAATCCTCGCGCAGATGGCTGCGCATTTCGGACGCCGGGAGGATTTGGTTTTGTTACAGACCCGACCGGCGGACAAGGACAGCCTTTGGCGCCCACCGCATACGATCAACATTACCGGCAATCCCCTCGTTCCGGCTTCCACCTACGCAAAGGTGATTGTCGATACGGCGTCGTCCCTCACCGGAGGCCGGGGCAACAATCCCTTTTTTCCCATCAAGGCCCAGATGGCGATTCAGACGGGGTTTGAGATTTTACGGCATGTGGACGCCTGCGTGACCATTCCGAATGTTCATCACATCTTGTTGCAGGACCCGGATGCCAACGAGGCGATGGAAATGCTCATGCACCGCGGGGACCAGCGGGCTCTCGAACTTCTTGCCGCTTTTCAGAACTACCGTGATCAACCGCCCGAGCAGCTTGGTGGCGTGCAAGGCACCATCAGCACGTATCTCGATTATTTTTTGACGGAGGAGATTGCCCAGGTCTTTTGCGCGGAGGAGCCGACCTTTGCGGTGGATCAGATCGATCATGGAAAAATCGTCTGCATCGCCATGCCGCAGAAGTTCCAGACGGAACGGCTCTACATCAACACCATTCTGAAACTCTCCTATTACTTCCATGCGCTGAGCCGGTTCGACAAACCGGCCGAGGAACGCGCCCGGCACAATCTGCTTATTCTTTTTGCGGATGAAGGGCAGGAAATCATCACGGGAGCGGAATCGGCTTTTGCCGATCACCGTGCGGCCGGGGTCATCCGGGAAGCGAAGGCGACCATGGTTCTGGCGACCCAAGCCTATACTTCCATTTTGGGGGCGCTGGATAAACGCTACGCTGATGTACTCATGCTCAATCTGAGCAATGAGTTGATCTTCACCTGTGCGAACGATGCTTCTGCCATCATCGCTTCCAAAAATATCGGAGAGCGGGAGGTTGTTGAAAAGATGTGGGGTCGGGCCGGGGGCCAGAAGTCCTACAACTACAAGCGGGCGATCAAACCATACATTCCGGCCCACAAGCTGCGGCAGCTCCCCAAGTTCACGGCCATCATCCGCCACTGTGAAAAACCGTTCCGCAAACGCCTCATCCCTCCCATCAATCCAGACGGTTCCATGCCAAAATGGTTTTGCAGCCTGCGCCCGGATTATGCCGCCCTCCAGTGGCTGAAGAGTCTCTTTTCCAAATCAGAATCATGAACGCCATTCTTCCTGACACTCTCACCCGCCTCAATGGCCTCGAAGCCCATCTTGCCTCTAAAATCAAAGGCCAGGGTCATGTCATCCCGCGTGTCTGCTCTGTCCTGGAACGCGGTCAGCTCGGACTCAATCCCGAAGGGAAACCTCTCGGTTCGTTGTTGTTCCTCGGACCGACCGGCGTGGGAAAGACGGAAACCGCGCTGGAATTTTCCCGGTATCTTTTCGGGGAACAAGCCCTGTTCCGATTCGACATGTCCGAGTTCCTCCACCTCGACAGTGTGAAGCTGTTCATGGGAGATGAAACCGGCCGGCCGGGGCGGTTGGGAAAAATTCTGGCCGAGCACCATGGAGGCGTCCTTCTTTTTGATGAAATCGAAAAAGCCCATCGGCTGATATGGGATTTGTTTCTTCAGATGCTCGATGCTGCACGCATTACTCTCGCCGACCACCAGACCTACGATCTGTCCGGCTTCTACATCGTCTGCGCCTCCAATATCGGCTCGCAGGATCTTCTGCGACCGACCCGGCTGCCGTTCACAACGCTGGAACGTGCAGTGCTTTCCAAATTGCACCAAGTCTTTCGCCCAGAACTCATCGGGCGATTTGACGAAAAGATCGTCTTCAAGCCGTTATCCTCCGACACGCAGCGAGAAATTGCTCAAGCGGTCGTTGCCGAAGAATTGGAACGCCTGGCCGAACGAGGTTTTCATCTGACCATCTCCACGTCGGCGATTGAATTTTTGCTCCGGCGCGGCATTCACAAGACTCTGGGGGCGCGTCCCATGAAAAAGGCGGTTCAGAAATTCATGGGGGATGCTATCCGTGATGCCCTCAAGTGCGGGGCTCCTTCGTCCGGCGTCATCGTGGTCTCACCCGCCGATGACCGCTTGATGGTTTTTGCTGCGGAAACAGCCTCCAGTATGGCAAAATTGACTCTCCCGTGAAGGCCCGATCCAAACCCAAAAAGGAAGTCTCAAGCAGTCGAGAATACGCGGTGCTTTTAAAGAGCATCCGCGAGCGGGTCCGTTCCGCACAATACGCCGCGCTCCAGGCGGTAAACCGGGAATTGGTTTCGCTCTATTGGGATATCGGTCAGATGATTGTGGAGCGGCAGTCCGGTTCCACGTGGGGACGTTCCGTGGTCGAAAAGCTGGCTGCCGATTTGCAGAAGGAGTTTCCCGGAATTCAGGGATATTCGGCCCAGAATCTTTGGTACATGAGGCAACTCTATTCGAACTACGCGAAGAACCCAAAACTCCAACCGCTGGTTGGAGAAATCGCCTGGGCGCACAACCTCGTTATCATGAGCAAGTGCAAGGACGACCTCCAGCGCGAGTTCTACCTTCGTATGGTCAAGAAAATGGGCTGGTCAAAAAATGTCCTCATTCATCAGATCGAAAATCAGGCCTACGAGAAGACTCTTCTCAATCAGACCAATTTCGAGCGCACGGTAACTCCCGCAGTGCGCGCGCAGGCCAAATTAGCCGTAAAGGATGAATACACCTTCGATTTTCTAGAACTTGGCGAGCAGCATGCCGAACGTGAACTGGAGCGTGCCCTTATCAGCCGCATTGAGGACTTTCTCCGGGCGATGGGCGGGTTGTTTGCCTTTGTCGGCAGCCAGTTCCGGATGGAAATCGACGGCAAGGAATACTTCATCGACCTCTTGCTTTATCACCGCCAGTTGAAAAGCCTCATTGCCATCGAGTTGAAGGTTGGGGAATTCGAGCCGGAATTCGTGGGCAAGATGCAATTCTACCTCGCGGCGCTGGATCACCGCATGAAGTTGCCCGACGAAAATCCTTCCATTGGCATCATTCTATGCAAGAGCAAGCGGCGCACCATTGTCGAATACGCGCTCCATGATGCCTCGAAGCCTGTCGGTGTGGCCTCCTATCGAATTGTTTCCCGGCTGCCGAAGGAATACAGGGGGCAATTACCCGACCCCACGAGCATCGCCCGCCTACTGGAGAAAATCGAATAGTTCTCTACGTCCTTTTGGCGGATGCCGCCGGAATTAGAGGATTCCTTTGAAGGCCTTGCCTGCCACAAATTTGACCGTTTTGCTGGCCTTGATTTTGATCTTCTCACCGGTTTTCGGGTTCACCCCAATGCGCGCCTTACGGCTGGCGACCTTGAAGGTTCCGAAACCGACCAACTGGACGGATTTGGTCTTTTTGACGCCGAGCTTGATTCCATCAATCACGGCCGCCAGCGTGCGTTCGGCTTGAGCCGCGCTGGTATCTTTTCCGAGGGATTTCTGAATCTGGGCCACGAGTTCTGCTTTGGACATGGTCTTTGCTTAATCACTGGACGAGCAGTCGGCAATACGGGAGTTTGACGCATCCCTGCTCTCAACTGTCCTCCGGTTCCAAATCTTAATAGAGGAGGTTTGCCCCGAAATCCGGAATCTTTCCGGCTTCTACTTCTTTGGACCACTGATCGAGACGGCCTTGATCCATTTTCCAGAAGGATCGGCACAGATCAAAATATTCGAGGACCGTTCTCTTTCCGTTCCGTTCCAGCAGGTCTTTTGCGAGGCCCATGTTCGGTCCGAACGAATTCAATTGGGGCGAGCCCGGCGTTTTTCCCGCCTCCAGCAAAAATGCCTTGGCCTGTTTGACATCACCCTGCCTGAAAGCGAGCCGTCCGATAATGAGATTAACGTCATGAACGGCGTTGCCATAATTCCAGTTTCCCTTGAATTTTGGGGTAAGCCCTCCCAATTCCGTGGCGTATTCCCTCGCCTCTGAGAATTTCTCCAAGGCGAATGCCGCCTTCGCTGCCGTGCCCAAGGCGTAGAATCTCTCCTCTTCATTGGAGGCAGAAGTGAGTTTCTTTTCGGCCTCGTCATACCGCTCTTGTGGCGTCATAGGGACGACAGGGGCCGCGGCAAGGGTGAGCAGGGCAATGATGGTAAGTAAGGGTTTCACATTCTGACCTTCCGGTTGCCGAGTATCCTTCATTGTTTGACCACTTCCAAATGCCCGCCTCTATCCGGGCCGATGCGCCGCATTTTACCCAAGGCATTGAAGGCGGCGATCTGTTTTTTCACCGCCCGTCCCCCATGCCCAGACGGCCCGCCAATTTCCGGGCGGAGATTTCAGAATTTTCCGCGATGGGCGCGAGTAATTTCCGGGAACTTTTTTCTGGGATTCGTCGGTCATCGCAACCCGCGGCAGAGACCGGCGCACGGCGGCTGTAAACAGGCAGCCTTCACGGCCTTCAAGGAAAGCGTTAGCCGGCCAGTTCTTCAGTGCCCGAGTGATACCGGAACCGAGTGCGCGATTGGGTAGGAAGCACCTGAGTTTCCGGCAGGCGGGTCGCCGGGGTTCCTGTTGATTCAATAAAAACCCGCGGTTCCCTACCCACAGCTTGCAGCGCCTCTGTACACAGCTTAAACTTCGAGAATCGCTTTTGCCCGTGACAACAGAAGAAGCCCTCATCGACCAGTATGTGACCGAAACACAAGTGATGTTGGCGCGTTTGGGAGATCATCTGATCTCATTCGACTCGTTTCGGGAAGAACACAAATTTTCCAGTCTGGACCAGTTTGGCTTGAGAACCGAGCAGACGGAAACGTATTGCGAAAACCTCCAACAGCTCGTGTCTGCGCATCTTGATCGTTTTGATGTCCACATGGCGGACTATCTGCGGTATGCCCACGTCCTCCTAACATACATGGTATTTGAAAACCGTTTGGACGCGTTCGGCCGTCTAGTTTCAGAAACCGGAAAAGGACCGCCTTTCTCTGCAAACACAGGGAACGGCACCTTGCTGCAGAAGTTTAATGCCTATTTGGTCAGCCTGTCCCTCTCCCCACCCTGTTCTGATACCGTGGATTCCCTGCGATTGATCCGGAACTGCATAACGCACAATCGCGGTCGACTGAAGGGAGCCTCCTATGAGAAGAGCCTCCGTGCGCGTCTCAGCAAACTCGTCGGAGTATCTGCGGATTCAGGCTCCATCACCTTGACGACAGAAGGATGTCTGCGGCTTCAAGAAGCGGTCATTCAATATCTCCATGGAATTGACTCGGCGGGAGGTTTTCACATCTGGATTCCCCCGGCAATTCGCCAAGAACAGAAGACGTTTGGTTCTTGATCTCACGACGCATCGCAGGGGCGACTCTCTGATGGCCGGAAGTGAGCGAACCCCATCGAGTGTCATCATTGTCAAACCCAGCCAAGGTCCGACATATGGTTTTCGATCCGATACGCGATATGAGGAAATGTTCGATCGGACATAACCTTCAATTCGTCAAACACGCGTCCTTCAGACAAAATTGGATCGGACGATGCCGACCGTTTGTAATGTCATAACCGGAAGTGGGAATTTGACCGACCGCGGACACAGTCGCGAGTTTTTCATCTGCCCAGGCCGTCAGACGACGGCGATCATTCGTGGTTTTTCCGAGGAGTTGCGCCACAGAAGCTACAATGTCGTTGTCATTGGAGGCCTTGAGTGCCTGGAAAAGGCACTCACAAGCGACAGGGTCCGTCCGCAAGCGATTCTTTGCCGCGCGTAATATTTCCGAAGGGAAATCCCAAAATCCACTGCGTTGTAGTGTTTGAGGGAGTGAGCAAAGATAAGAGCAGAATTGCTCCGGTGTGGCCGATACATTCGTCAACCAAGCAACTGCCGCCTGAGAGAAACTTTGGTTTGCAGTTTCTCTTAGGTCCCCAACCTTCTTGAGGTAGTTGCTTTGTGGCCAACCTCTACAGAGAGCGATGACGGGGCCTGTATTTTCCACGCAGGAACGTGCCAAATCCTCCAGTTCTGCGCAAATGTGTTCGTCTCCGGAAAATCGAGAGGCCAGAAAATGGCCTGCGGCAATCAGAACCTGCATTGTGTTGTGCCCCCAGCTAATTGAATGCCGATTGGTGTCGTGTACAAATGAGCGAAATAATTTCAAACACCGTTCGCGGAATTGCTCCTGTGGTTCCAGGACAGCAAGAGCATTAAATACGTCAATGTCAATTTCGTATTGGTTGAGCGCCGTTTCGCGCATTGTTTCCGGAATGCTTGCGAGCAAGGCCTTGTCTTCGGAACGAGCGATCTCAGAAACAAAGATATCCCAATCACTAAACAGTTGCCATACCTTGTCGCCAAAGGATTCGTGGAGTAACTTCCACCGGGAAACGATGATATTTATGAATTCCCAATTTCGCGTGCTATGGCCATGACTTGAAAAGTGACTTTGTTTCTTTTGATTATTTAACTCGGCGGCCAATGCATCAACTTTCCGAAGTGCTATATAAGCCACAAGGCAGGCTTGTCTGCGAACCTCGTAGTCCCGGCCGGTTCGGAACATTTCAATTGCGAGTTCGTCAATTAGCGGCTTGAGATCGACACCTGATCGCCTGTTTGAAGCGTGGAAAAAGGCGCTGGCCACCGTTCTTGCTTCCGGATTTACTTCGAATCGGAAATTGGCCAAAATCTTTCTCGCTCCCAAATGACCCCTCATCGCGTAACGTCCAACCGCACGCATCAATTCGGGCACCAAATCACGATGCAAGGCAAACAATACACTTTCCAGCAGGGGGCGAATTTCATCGTCCCCGTTGTAATAAGAGGCAACTGTCGACCATGAGCCATCGTCATCCAAAAGCTCGGCTTTCGCGCGTGAGCGCACCTGATCATTCTGCGGAAGCAATGACATAAGTTGCTCTTTGGCTGCCCACCAGAATGTTCCGTCCGGGTCCTCCCCAAGGCGCTTTAGTACAATTTCTTGAAAGCGCGCGGAGGTGGCAAGCTTCAACTTGGAAAGCCCTTCAAGAGCGCGAGAGGCGTCAAATCCCTCAGCTCTGGAAAGAACCGACAATAATCGGTCTTCACATTCATTTTGACTGCCGACCAGCTCTGGAAAGTATGAGGCCAGTTGATCCGATCGCTTTTCATCAGCAAGAATTGGGTTGATTACGGTACGAAATTCCTGGTCGCCACCATCGGCAATATCCAGATAAGCTTTTACCATCCAACCGGGAAATACATCCCCAGCCTTCAATCGCTCCAGAAGAAACTCTCTACACTTTGGCGAGCGGCCCAGCGCCACGAGATGAGCGATAGCACAACCATCGTGGAGACGCTCACTTTTTTCCAGCCAGAACTCGACGGCGGGGCGTATTGCTGGATGGCCATAGAACCCTTGCATTGATCCTTCCCAATCTTTCCAGTGATTAAATACAGTTCCGAGATACTTTTTGTCGCGAATGCGTGCTGCGATAATTTGAGCAACCTCGTCGTCTCCCGGATATGCACGAATCAGGAATCGCAATCCAATATTGTCATCCCATTCGGAAGGCATTACCTTTCCTACTGCGGCCTTGAGAGCGATAGAACGAAGCCCGGGATCTGTTTTCCACCCTAAGATCAAGGCATTGATAATTTCGTCCTCAAAATTATAAATTCTTTTTTCGTGAGAGCACAAAGCGGACAAACCTAGTTTGACTTCATCACTTCGGTCGCCGCGTCTAGTGCGCTGTATAAGAGCCGTTGCTCGCAGTTCGCGGTCGTGATGATTGCTTGCCTCCAAAAGAAGATCGCCCAAGCAGGCGGTTTCAGGCCATCCGTTAGCAATTGCATTGAGGGCAGAAGCAGTGAGTTCCGGCTCCGCCGGGGCATGCACAATCTCAAGGAGCGGATAAATTAGCTCGGGCCAATCCTTGGCGCCAGCGCCTATTGCTTCGGCAATATCTTTGGCCTCCGAAGGGACGTTAAACAGGGCCTGCAGGAGAAGCTGGCCTGTATTCTTCCTGGGTTTCTCGGCAAGTTTTCGGATTACAATTCCTGAATATTTGTGCCTGCATGGAAACCATCTGTTTAACCGCTCTTCCACGGGCCCGCAAAGCATTTCCGAATCCAGCCCCCCTACGACAATCTCGATAAGGGAATGGCGCAGCGGCATCCATGCCGATGCTTCGATTATACGGAAAATATTGTTTGCTATTTCAGTAGCCAAGGACGCGGAACAATTGGCTCCTGAGAAAACTGCTTGAGCGAGAAATATATGGTAGTGTGGTTCTTTAAGTGCCGATGGCGGGAAGCCTTTCACGAGACACAGCAGAGAGTCGACCTCGTCTGTTCGAGAAAGGGAATGAAGTAGGTCCAGAAAGATTTCATGCCAGTGGGTACTAGAAAATCTTTCCGCAAAAATTCTGCGCAAATCCTCAATGGGGCGGCGGGATAACTCCCGCGCGGCGAGGTGTTCACGAAAGCTTGCGTGAATAAAGCCGATTTGTCCTTCAGCTCGCTGAATCAGGAGGCCTATTTCATGAGTCGCACGATCAACAAGCAGGTCTGCCAATTCGACTGCTTCACTCGGACTCTTTCCAAAGCTTGGCCCCTCATAGAGGCAAACAAGGCATTGCCTGGCAGCATCAGGCGAAATAGAATCAATTCCTGGTTCCTCATGGATTCGGAAAGCCAAGGTCTCCACGCCCCGTTCCAGATACCGGACGTTGGTTGGCCCCAACCCTGTTCCTTGGAGTGATCCCCTTGAACGACGTTGAGGCTGTTCAATCAGAAGGATTTTGACGAATTCGTCCAACGCCGCAAACTTGCTTCTCGGAAGCACACGACCTTGTAATCGTAGATATATCAATGTCGAAAGGAGAAGAGGGGTGCCCGCCAAGGTCGACAGAGCTGCATCACTTTGGATTTCCTCCAAAAAACTTTCAGCATCGCGAGTCGACGCGGCTTCAATTTGTTCGGTAGAACAATCCTTTACGTTCGCGGAATGGAGGTGGTGAAACCACAGACGGGCGAAAGCTGCCTGACGGTCGTCATCCAACGGCAAAATATGTGCTTGGCTCCAGCTTCCGGGAAGACCCCCGAGGCGTTCACAGCCCTGAGGGCGAGAGGATGCGATAATAGGCAATTGTCGCAGTTCAGAAAAATTCAATATCGTCGCCAGAGCTGTCGATGCCGCCGTCGTGTCACTCCATTCATCGAGTCCATCCAGAATGAGCAGGAGGCGTTCATCTTCGAGCGCTTCATTTACTAGCTCTATGGTTTCTTGCGAGGCATTGAGTTTGTGCATCCAGCCGCGCACGAAATCTGTCATGCTGATGACTTCTCGTTCTGATACCAAACGCGTCAACATCGCAAAAGGAAGGAAAATGGGGAGATAACCGGCCCATTTTTCGGCAAGGAGATGACATCGAGGCTCGTTATCCAGGAGGTCCAGGGCGATAAAGCGGAGTGTCGAACTTTTTCCTAAGCCGGGACCGGCTAGTAGCACGGCCTTGTCCGTGTTGGCAAGCCATTCGAACAGTTTATGTGTCTGGCGCTGTTCGCGGATTCGAAATCCTCGTGGGGAAAAGTTGGATGTGTTCTTGGACGCAGATTCTGAGCTTCCTCCTACTTGGGCGGAGATGCTGTCGGGTGACGCATCTGCAAATGTGGATATGGATTCGACTTCCGGTTCAATATATCTGACATGGAGAAGGAGCTCTGAAGAGGACGGCCTGCATAGTCCGGCAGGGATTGGAAGGCCGAAATCCACCACTGAAAAGTGAGTGGAGTACAGTGCGCGCAATTTCCGCCTGGCAGAAGAATGTTGCTCCTTTGTTAGTCGGCGTTTTGAGAGTGTGGCCGCAGCTTCGGGACCGTTGAACGAGTTCACCCAGTCGCGGCCGAAGAAATCATCGACGAGATCGGGGTGGTCTTTCAGAAACTCTGACAAGCGCTCCTGATCGAGGAGAACGAATTCCACGTTTCTGGCGCGACACTTGCTTGCCTCGGCCTCGATGCAATCGCACAATTCCGTGCGTACGAAGGGAGCTGAAGTCGCTATGCTGAAACTCGATGAAGTATCAGCCCACTTACCGGCGAGAAATTCGTCGACGGCGGTTCGTAATACGGCCGCAGTCAAGGTCTCATCTGGGTATGCACTTGACTCAACCTGCCCCAATATGTTGTATGGATAAGTGTCGGAAGCTGAAAATTTTCCCCGCACGCTCGCCGCGTTGGAGAGGCAGTTCTCTGATGAGGAGGGTTGTTTGGACTACCTTTTTTCTTTGAGGTGGCCAAATGGATTCCTTTGTCCGCATTGCTCTGGGCTTCAAGCTTGGAAGATGGCCCGCGGACTTTGGCTCTGCACGGGATGTCGCCGTCAGGTTTCCGTGTTGGCCGGAACGATTTTTCAAGACACACATTTGCCAATGACCACTTGGTTCCGGGCCATGTGGAACATCACCAGTCAAAAGAATGGAATGAGTGCTCTGGGATTGCAGCGCGTTCTCGGGTTGGGCAGTTATCGCTCCGCTTGGTTGATGCTCCACAAGCTTCGGCGTGCAATGGTCAGGCCAGGTCGGGAAAAATTGCGTGGCCAGGTTGAAGTTGATGAAACTTACTGGGGTGCAGCGGAATCCGGCGGTTTAACAGGCCGAAAAACCTTGGACAAAGCCCTGATCATTGTGGCAGCTGAAGCAGACGGCCGAGGGGTTGGCCGGATTCGCATGGCACTCATTCCAGACTTCAATCGAGAAACCCTTCATCGGTTCATCGGTGAAAGTATTGAGCCCGGAAGCACCGTTTGCACCGACGGATTGAATTCCTACCGAGAACTCAAGGGGTTTCACCATGATCGAAAAGTTCAAAACCTTCAGCAAGGAGGCCAGGCCCTGCTTCCCCGTGTTCACCTGGTCGTTTCCCTGCTCAAGCGGTGGATGCTGGGAACTCTTCAAGGAAGCGCATCCCACAAACATCTGGACGATTATCTCAATGAATTTGTCTTTCGCTTCAATCGGCGCAAATCCGCATCACGGGGAAAGCTCTTTTTCAGATTGGCTCAACAAGCCGTAAATGTTGACCCTATGACCTATGACATGCTGACCAAATCACAAGATGTAGGGGCAGGTTGAGTCAAGTGCATACCCAGAAGGTCTCATGACGTTTGCACTGCCAAACTGAATACGACGGCCTACTTGAATGACGAATGTATAAATCTATTCCCTGTTGATTTTGTCCCGATATTCCATATCGCCTGCAATCGGCGACATCGCCAGATCGGGCGGCCAGCCGGCAACACAGGCGCTCGAAATTCTCCCACGATAGGCTGTGGAGCGGCAGTAATTGTGTGCGCGTCTGCCCTGGCGGAGGGGGAATATTTTCCCCTACGTTCTCAGCGACATTCCAGATCTCGGCGGGAAGCATCATATAGAATAGCAACCGGTATCGCAGAATTGTTTTTAAAACGAAACCCAATCGAACAACTGATCTTCGACAGCCCCGAAAATGAGCAATACGTTTGCTGAATTTTGCTCTGGCTCGAGGAGGGGCTCTCCTTATCCGGGCCAATTCGCCGCAGTTTACCCAAGGCATTGAAGGCGGCGATCTGTTTTTTCACCGCCCTTCCCCCCCATTGCCCAGTCGGCCCGCCAACTCCCGGGAGGAGATTTCAGAGTTTTCTGGGAACTTTTTCTGGGATTTCGTCGGTGGCCGTAACCGGCGGCAGCGATCGGCATCCCGGCTATTCCAAGTCACGGAGCCGAAGGCCAAGGACGGAAAGAATCATCAACAGTTCGGTATCTCCCAAGATGCGCCTTCCCGCCTCGATCTGGGTGTAGGTGTAGTTGGAAACCGACCAGCCCTGGCGTTGCAGCTTGCCGATGATGAAGGTCGCCGTCACACCCTTGGAATGCCGAATCTCCTTCAGCTTGGGGCCGAAGGTGTTTCGGGTCGGTTTTTCGGGGCTGATGCGTCCGGGCACATTTTCTTGTAGCGGCTATGTGCAAAAGGTGTTTTGCACTGGTGCAAAATGCGTGATTTTGCTACCCTGTGGCCTTTTTCATGATACCCATTGCACCGAATTCCCCATGAACTCTTCAACTTCGCCAGCGAACATTGAGGATGCCTTGCGTTATCAAGCCGAGACGCAATTCCTGCGAGCGCAGCTTAACGGCGATTTCCTCTGCAACTCCCTTGTCGTGCTCCAATCTTGTTTAATCGGAGGCGAGCCGAAAATCGAACGGATGAAGACCGTCATCAATGGCTTGGCTGACTACTATCGCTACGCCGTTGCCGCACAACGTGACGGAACCAGTCCTTTGGCCGAAGAATGGGAGGCAGTTCAGGGATTCCTTACCGTTCAAAAGATTCGCTACGCCGAAGGGTTGCAGGTGGAAAGCGATCTTTCCGAAGAGGCCTTGGATTTTCCCGTTCCCCGAATCTTCCTCCAGCCGCTTGTCGATAATGCGGTCAAATATGGCCGGAAAACGGGCGAGCTACCGGTGAAAGTGCGGATTCGCGCGTCGTGCCCGGAAAAGAAGACGTTGCAGGTGGAAGTCAGTAATACCGGCTCATGGTATGAGCACGACAGCATGATGCAGCATGTTTCTGTTTCCCTGGAAAATCTTTGCCGCCGCCTCGCGGAACTTTATCCTGAGAAAAAGCATGAATTGACCACGGCCAATACAGACGGCTGGGTCACAGTGAAAATTCGCCTCTCGCTTTCCTGAAGACAAATTATTCCCCCCGGAATCCAGGAAGTCGTCTGTGCAGTCACCTCAATGGCAATGTCGGAAGGCATACTAGGAGCTAGACTTGATTGGTGAGATCCTTTTCAGTAACTCGATAGGCCCGAATGAAAGGTGCCTTTCGGCCTGCGTCCTCTTCGAGGTTTCCTTCGGTGGTATAATCAACAATGACGATCGTTTGGTCAGGCAGTTGCGTCCAACTCGTATAACCTCCGTCTGCCGCGGGTGCCCGATCGAGGAGAACAAGACGATTTCGTCGGAATTGATCGGGATATCCATCGGCAGCCTTCCAGTCCCACTCGATCGAATAGGAATCGTGGTTGTGCACGACGACTGAGATCGAGCGCCATTGAGAGTGAGACACATTGCGGCAGCATCCCTTGCGATTGCCGAAGTGTACATCTCGTTGCCAGATTGAGCCGATAGGTGCTTCGCAAGCAATTTGTCCATCGACCGAAACTCGAATACGGCCTTCCTCGCGTCGAATATGATATTCGTGCCATTGCGTAGCATCTAGATCGAAACCAATCTCCGGCATGTCCGCCAGACTTATCCGTCTGGGCTCTACGCGGACCCAGCACCCTGCTCCGATATTGCAACCGTTGACGTCGGCCTCAAGAACACGCAACACCGCTTTGATCTCCACCAGTGATTCATCATCCTGCGCCGGATAGAGTGAAAAGCCCACAGCTTCACGAGTTCCTTCGCCACTTCGCACGGTCATCACGCCGTCGGCGAGGGCACAACGGCTTTCGTCCAAAATCCATGACGAGGGCTGAAAAGAGAATTTTTCCTCTGGGTCGAAGACCAAGGCATAAGTTCCACAAGTTCCCCATACCTGTCGGAACGTCGCCAACAACCGTCCTGATTGCAAACGGCCGATATGAACCCGATGGCCGTAAAATGGCGCGAGTTCCGGCTTCTCCCAAGTCCGGCCCGAGTCGTGGCTAATCACCAAGCGGCTGGGATGAGCAAAAACGCCGTTTCCCAATCCGATGCGCGTTGCGGCCAGCAATGTGCCCGGGCGAAGTTCGACCAATCCGACTTCGCAATCGCCGTGAAATGGATCGTCCGCCAAAACCTTCGTACGGTCCCAACTCTTTCCACCGTTATCAGAAAAAACGATCGTGTTGAGATAGTAAGTTGTTCCCCAAGGCAGGGGAGGATTTTTCAGTGCCGTCGTCGTAGCTGACGAAGTGCGGGTATATGCGAGCGTACCGTCGGACATTTCGATGATATAGCTGGGTTCTCCACCCACATCGTCCACCTTTTGCGGTGCGCTCCATGTCTTTCCGTGGTCGGAGCTCCAGAATAGGTAATTTGCCATTCCGCGCTCTGGCTGTTTCTGCCATTCGCTTAGCATTGGAAAGCTATCCCAAGGATTCCGATTTCCCTTGTCACAGATAATTACTAATCGGCCATCCCTTAATACCGACATCTGAGGCACTACCCATACCGCCCGGTCGGTCCAGACATTGGAGTGCGCGATCACTTGATGTCCGCTCCACGTTCTGCCTCCATCCGTAGAACGGGCGACCATGAGATAACTCGTGACCGGATGATGGCTGTCAGACAGCGGAAAGGATGCTACGAGCGTTCCGTCTTTGGCCAGAACGATATTCGCTGATTTGTAATACCACCCGAGGGGGTTCGGACTAACAATGTCTGGGTATTCAGGAAGCGAAACGGTGAATTTCGCTCTCTCCGGAACCCTTGTCTGCTTATGCTGGAAGTCGTCGCTCATTTATTCGCTTTGACGGATGTCCTCTGTATGGTTCTCGATCCAATCCCAGTCGATATCCACTCCCAATCCAGGACGTTGCGGGAGAAGGATAGTTCCGTCTTTTGTATCGAAAGGATGTTGCTTGAGGCCAAAGCGGAAAATCGGGTGGTGCACCTCCATCCAGGTTGTGTTCCTGACGGTGCAGGCCACTTGAAGGTTTGCCACATCTAGAAGTGGGGTGTTCGCCGTGTGGATCTCAAGGTTGATGCCGAACAACTCACAGGCCGCCAGCGCCTTTCGCAACCCGGTAATGCCTCCTTTAATCAATACGTCACCGCGCGCTATGGTTAGTGCTCTCCGCGTCAAAAAGTTGGGAATGTCGGTGAGCCGGAGGGTTTCAGTGGCGACCACCGGGGTCTTCAGGACGGCGACAAGATGGCGATAATTTTCGATTTGCTCCTCAGGAAGGGGTTCCTCATACCAGTGATAACGGAGGGCATCGAGTTCGCGTCCGACAGCGAGGGCCTCTTCGAGGGAATAACTCGAATTGGGATCGTGCATGAGAGGGAAGTTTGCTCCGACAGCTTCGCGGGCCGCCCTCAGCCTTGGAATGTCCTTTGCCGGACCATCCCGCAGTTGCATTTTATAACCGACGAAACCCGCCGCCGAGGCGGCTTTGGCCTCGCGGGAGATTTCCTCCTCGGTAAAATGCTCGCTTTGGGAGGTAAGGTAGGCGGGCCGGCGGTCGGTGTATTGTCCCAAAAGGGCGGCGATGGAACGTTGCGCGGCTTTCCCACGGATGTCCCATAACGCCACATCGACCACACCGACCAGACTGTCGGACTGGTTGTAGAGATGCCTCTGACGCTGGAAGAGTTTTTGCCAAACCGCTTCCACGTGATCGGGGTTGGCTCCCAGAATTTGTGGCCAAAAACTCTCATGTAAGATGTCTGCCTGCGCTCGCCCATCACCATGAGGGCCGTATGCCATCGAATATCCCTCGATCCCTTCATCGGTATCCAATGTCAGGAGGGGGAAAAGCCAATGCGTGGGACGTCCGGGTGGCACAATCTCATCCTTGTATCGTTTTGAGGCGTCGATTTTGAGCAACCGCGTAGTCAGCTTGGTGATTTTCATGACATTTCAATAGCCGCGCGCGAAATTTGCCACGTGCTCCAAGGGTTCATTGTTCAGCCAACGGTGAAGATTGAACCGAAACTGCCTGAAAACAAGCCCGCCCGCCTCAGCATGGTGCCCCGCCAGGTGAGGCGTGACGATCACGTTGGGCAAGTCCCAGAACGCGCTTTCGCAGGGTAGCGGCTCCCGGGCGAAAACGTCTAGCGCTGCCCCGCGAAGGCTTCCTTTCTGAAGCCGTTCGATCAGAGCTTCCTCGTCGATCAATTCTCCGCGTGCGATGTTGTGTATCACGGCGCCGTTTTTCATCAATGTGACGCGCCGCCGGTCGATCATCCCTCGGGTTTCCTCGGTTAGCGGGACGGTGAGGACCAGATGGTCACTTGCCTTGATGAGTTCGTCAAGCCGCTCGCGGGGCAGCAGTTCGTCCAGTTCCGGTGGTGTCGTTCCCGGGGTCCGCCTCGTCGCTATCAGGCGCACTCCCAGCGGGCGGGCTAGGCGTGCCAATTCTTTTCCAACCTCGCCGTAACCCACGAGACCGACAGTCTGTCCTTCCAGCTTCTGCGGAATTTCCGGCCGCCTATCCCAGACTTTGCCCCGCTGACACGCCCAAAAATGCTGCTGACGACGGGCAAACAGGAGAATCGTCATCAGGACATGCTGCGCGATGATTGGAGCGCGGACGCCACGCGCGGTGGTGACGACGACACGCGTTTCGCCCAAGGATTGATACTCGTCAAAGCCGGACGAGACAATCTGCAGCCAGCGAAGCCGCGTGCATTTTTGTAGCCAAGCGGAGGGAGCGTTTCCGAAAACGACGTCCGGCCACTCCGATGCACCGTTCAGTTGTGCCGGGGTGGTTGCCCTCTTAAATTGGCACTGAGGAAACTCCGCAGAGATGGCGGTTACCTCTGCGTCTGGCAAATCCCGGTAAAGAAGCACATTCATTGGTTCAGCGTGCGTGCGCGTGAGGGTCACCGTCGTCGAGATTGAGATTCTCCGGCCAAGCAAGCTCGACTCCCTGCGCTTCCAGTACACTCTGGAAGCGCCTGACTTGCTCTTTGTCCGATTGCACTTTCCGGGGACGAATACCCAGGTCCAAACAATGGGCCGCCAGTACGCCAGCGGCTTCGCCTATATTCCATTCCACGGGATGTAGACGGTAGCAACCATTGGTGATGTGTGTCGTGCCAATGTTTTTGGCTCCGGGGAGCAGGTTTTCCATCCGTAGCGGGACCAGCGCGCCCAGCGGAATGCGGAATGGTAGGGAAGGCACGTCGATGTAGTTGTCGCCGCCGGAGG
>Ga0247840_10005116_pt1 | contig 20031 bp, 16 predicted proteins | sample LaCruzMarch2015__FD_192404 | JGI IMG/M metagenome (GOLD analysis project Ga0247840, IMG submission 192404) | Freshwater microbial communities from meromictic Lake La Cruz, Castile-La Mancha, Spain - LaCruzMarch2015_17m | ecosystem: Environmental > Aquatic > Freshwater > Lake | place: Spain... | reverse complement strand
CGGCCCAAGTTTCCCAATAGCTTTGTTATAGCATTCCAATCAATTAGATGATCAATCTTCAGCAATTGACTATCCTGCACACGACAATTAGCTTCACACAATAAAAAAACTCATCCTCAAAACCAATCATTCATTCCACATAAAAGACTTCTCTTATATCACTCTTCTAGCAATCCTTCAATTACGCAGAGGTCTTTGCTTTTGGTCGGCCCCCCGCATCCCTTACAAGAAAGATAGTTGTGGCTTCAGCTCCTCGGGCCTTTTGGTATATCGTATCCAGAGGAGTAGCTGCGTTATTGCGTCTACCTGATCGTCATATCGTCCATGGGGGAATTGCATCAATTCATCTTCGAATTGTTTGGCCCAGGTTGTGTTGGTAGGCAAAAATACCGATTTTGACTCAAAGATCTGGGACGTTAGAAAAAGCCTCGTAATTTTATCATATTTTGTGTTGACCGGAATAATTGGTAATCGATTTGAGCAGCCGATGTTCTCTGGCAACCCATTTTGCGAAACCGCGCCTAATTCTTGAATCAATTGTTGTCCACTGACTTTATCTTCTATCAGAATGGCGCATGGTTTGAATTGATCGTATAGCCGTATTACGGTTTTTTTGAGGTATGGGTATTCCAATTTCTTTCTGAACATATCTAAGACGTAGTACTTATCGTCTAATCGCCCAATGGTGCAGCATACTGTGTAGTCATGACTTTCCTTTGCTTTGATAGCACAATCCCAACTCTGATATATCGTCATTTCTTTTTGCTTAATTGTATGTTCTTGATAGTAATGCAGCCATTCCCTTTTGATGAATTGAGATTGAAGGTGAACGGGGCTTTGTTGATATTGGGCATTAAAGGCGTATTCACCAAGATCGTGCCGTAACCTTGCAATAGTTTCCTTATTGTCGCGCACAAAGTGCAATAGCTCACCTTTTTTGCGCTTATATTGAGCGTTGCCGAAATGCCAAAACTCATCCTTTTCAGCTATCATAGGCAGATTTAACAGAGTCCAGCCCCCTTTTTGTAGTAAATGCCCTGCCAAATCCTCCATATGTAATCTTTGCATGACCAAGACTACAACTCCAGATTCTTTGTTGTTCAATCTGGACATCAAAGTTTGCTCAAACCACGTAACAACCTTGTTCCTTGAGTTTGCGCTTAGTGCTTGGGCTGGGGTTTGAGGATCATCTATAATGATGAAGTCAGCCCCCTCACCTGTCATCGTTCCGCCTATGGAAGTTGCGAATCTGAATCCGTGCCTTGTTGTTCCCAATTTTGCTTTATTGCTTATCCCTTGTTTCAGAGTAGTTTTTGGGAAATACTTCTTAAACCATTCCGATAGCAAGACAATACGGCAATCGTGAGAGTGTTTGTAGCTTAGTGCTTGGCTATAGCTCGCTGCTATTATTTTGGCTGATGGGTTCTTCGCTAAGATCCATGCGGGCCAAAAAACGCTAATGCATATGGACTTTAATGTACGCGGCGGAATATTAATTATCAATCTAGTTATACGCCCTTGTTCAGCTGCTAATAAGTGCTCTAAGAGCAAGTCTATGTGCCAATTATCTTCGAATTTCGTGCACGGATGCAGAGTATTAAAGACTTTAATAAAGAAGCTTTTTGGGGATGTAGCTATTATTTTGTGTAAGATTTTATAGAAAAACAAGTTTTTCATGGCTAGAAGATTTATATATACAAAAAGTATCGATTGTTATATGTTTCGGTATCAGATTATATGCCGAGACCTGGGGATGTTGGAAGGTGATCAAGTAGTAAGTACTGGCGAGGGATCGAAGCCAGATTGGCTAAGGGTCAAAGCTCCTGCGGGCAATGAATACGCTAGTACGATGAGTATCTTACGTAAACATAAACTAGTCACTGTTTGCGAAGAGGCCGCGTGCCCGAATGTTCAAGAATGTTGGAGCAAGTTCCATGCGGCTTTTATGATTTTGGGCGATGTATGTACGAGGAGTTGCAGATTCTGTAATGTGAAAAAGGGGATTCCGTGTCACGTAGATGCTGATGAACCCATGAGGCTAGCAAGGACTGTGCGAGCTTTAGGATTGAAGCACGTGGTCATTACGTCCGTGACAAGAGATGATCTTTTGGATGGGGGGGCCCTGCATTTTGTAAAATGTATACGGGATATTAGAGATCTTTCCCCAAAAACAACGGTGGAGATTCTAACGCCAGATTTCTTAAATCAAGAATCTGCGATTCACATAATTGCGGAAGAACTCCCAGATGTCTATAATCATAATGTCGAGACCGTTCCTTCTTTATACAAAAAAATTCGTTCCAGATCTGTTTACTCAAATTCCTTAGGGGTGCTTCGTTCAATGAAGCAGTTGGCACCAGAAGTGTTGACAAAGTCCGGTATAATGCTCGGTCTTGGAGAGAAGCAAGACGAAGTCCTTGGGGTTATGGATGATTTACGTTCCGTTGGAGTTGATTTGATTACTATTGGCCAATATCTACAACCAACCCCTATGCATGTTCGAGTTGAAAGATTTGTCGAGCCCAAAGAATTTGAGTATTATGCCTCGGTTGCATATCGGAAGGGATTTAGAGGGGTTGCTTCTTCACCATTTACAAGATCTTCTCATAATGCAGGCAGTCTATACTTGGAGGCTAAGTCATAGGATGGCGCTTCATCGGTATGGGAGTAAGGAAGTCTTAGATGGTACCAAGCGTCGGTTTATGATGCAAGTCATTGGAGAAAGAGTCACCTCTTTTGTAAAGAGATACAGAAAGGTGGCGGTGTTAGCTCTGTGTCTGAGCACAATGTATGTTCTAAATGTCGAGCGATTTAGAGGGAATAAGATGGTATTGGAGGCAATGGGATTTCTGTATCGGGTAATTAGTTATCCTGGGTATATGGTACAGACGCAGTATGACGGTTTCATCGCATCAGCCTTTGAGCGCAAATACGGCTATAAAGCAGAGCTTTACGAGCAATTACGTGATGAAGTAAGTCAAGTTGAGTTGCTGCAAGCTGAGAATCGATCGTTGCGAACATCATCCAAGTATGTCGACAATGGATTGTTTATCCATGTAAGCGCTCGTGCAGTCAGTGTATCTGGAGTGGCTTTTAGCCAGACTTTTTTGATTAATGCCGGGAGTGGTGATGGGATAGCCATTGGGGCGATAGTCGTGAATGAAAATCAGTTGATTGGGCGCGTTATCAATGTAGCTACAAAATCTTCACGCGTTTCAATGGTAACTGATCCGAATTTTAAGATTTCAGGGGTCTTTGTGAGATCTGGGCAATCGTGCATTATTTCTGGGGGCGGTGATGGACTTCTAAATGCGCGTTATGTTCCTGAGCCCTCTTTAATTGAAGCTCAGGACCTGCTTGTGACTTCCGGCGAGGGTGAGTTAGTCCCATATGGTATTAAGATTGGCAGAGCTTTTTTTGAGAACGGCTCTCTGAAAATCAAGTCCACTACAAATTTCTCCAATCCTGGAATTGTTACTGTGTTGATAGCCAAATGACGCATGAAACGGTTGCGTTAATAGTTGCTGGTGGGATATCGGCTCGTGTGGGTCATGTGGTGCCAAAGCCATATATAAAAGTTGGGGGCAGGGCTATCTTGGACCTCATTTTATCGGAATTTTTATCTCATCCGTTAATTGATCGGGTTAAGGTGGTTATCCACAGAGATCATAGCCCATTTTACAAAGAGGTTATCGATGCGATACGGCCAATGGATATACTTTTCGATAAATTGCTAGAGCCGGCATATGGTGGGGAATATAGGCAGGACTCTGTTTTGAATGGATTGATCAGTCTGTCTGACTCTTGCCCACGTAAAGTGCTGATACATGATGGATGCAGGCCTTTCGTCGATCGCGAAATCATTTCAGATGTGGTTCATGAATTGGATAGGGGGGCACAAGCTGTGGACGTAGGGATTAGCATTCCCGATACGATTAAACGCAGGGGTGATGTGGATGTTGAGGTGCTAGACAGGTCAAGGTTATATGCCACCCAAACTCCTCAAGGATTTGATTTTAGGACGATAATCGCTTTGCACCAAGCTATGTCAAATGGCCGTCATTTCACGGATGATATCTCCCTGTGTATTGAATCCGGTGTGGGCGTTATGGTGATTGATGGTAGCCGATATAATATCAAGATTACAGAGAGGGAGGATCTGGTTTACGCTGAATATTTGTTGGGAAAGGTTCCTCAGAAAGGGTGAGTGCAGCAATTTCCATATTAGCCATAGATTATGGCGGAGATGAAATGTTTAGGGCGTTGGAAAGCATGTATCTTGACAGATTGTCCAAATTTAGCGTGCGTTTGCAGACTGTGCTAAGTAAGGGGGCGCGCAAGTGTTCTGGTTTTGGGGATTGCCGCAAGGCCGAATCGGAGCTTTTGCTCCAACGTTGTACATTAAAAGGCGGGGCATCGCAGCATTTGGTTGCGCTTGATCAGAGGGGAAGGCAGATGAGCAGCGAGGAATTTGCATCATATATTCAAAAAATGTTAGCGGGATACAGCAAAATTTACTTCTTAGTTGGTGGTGTTGAGGGGCATGACCCTAATTTACTTGATAGGACGGACGGTGCATTGTCACTTGGGAAGATGACGCTACCACACAAGCTTGCTCGCGTTGTTTTGCTGGAACAGCTATACAGAGCCTATTGCATTACTTGCAATCACCGATACCACCGCTGAAAGAATAGCTCAAGAGGGTTCTTTTTGTCCGGGCTTAGGACTGGGTATGGTGAAGCGTAAGAAGGATGGGTTCTGATTTTCCACTAGTGCCAAAATCCCAATAAATTTACGATATTCTGCGAGATAAGTGCGTAACGAAGCTTTTTATCGCCTTATAAGAAATGATGTATTGTAGTAAATTTTAAACAAATGCTCGAAAATACATATAAAAAACATCCTTTTACACGCATAACACATTGCAATTATCTCCATTTAGTGCATAATAAGCCTTAGAGTTCATCGTAAAACAATTTTATTAGGTAACGAGATATGTCGATCCAGCAAAGTACGGATCTCACAATTTTAATGTTGTAGATTTAAACTATCATCGAACCCTGTTAACCGACTTCGCCAACTTAATGGACCAATACTCCAGCACTAGCACACAGTTGTTGAATGCAAACAACATGATCCAGATGTTACAAACCAATGCGCTTGTAGATAAGACTATGACGACCAATTGTCAACAGTCACTTTTCTTGAAAGGAGAGCAATTCTCGAAATGCAGTTCCTCCCTCCAGACCTGCAAAACAGACTATGCAGTTTTGTCTAATCAGCACAGTACCCTGAATCAGGAATTGCTGACTTGCTCTAGGGGCTCCCAGAGTAACCTTGATTCTTGGGAACAGTGCGGGATCAAACTATTACAGTGCCAGTTCAATCTAGACTTCCAAAACACACAAACGAAGGTTTGTGGCGATGCCAATGCAACAGTTGCGCTGGAGAACACCAAGCTCAAGGCTAATCTGAGTAAACTCCAAGAGGAGTTTACTACATACAAGTCTGAGTGCGACAAGAATGCTACTAACGTCGAGCTGGGAAATAAGAATCTAGTAGACGCAGTAAGAATAAAAGAGGAGATGACGTATAGTATCGGTGAGAGTTGTGCAGTGAGGACAGCCAAGGGCGACACTTTTACTCTCAACATGACAACTTCTGGAATGCCATCATTCTACACAACCTATACTGACACCAACCAATGTGGCATGCCCGTTAAAGTGCACGCCCAACTAAATGGCATCTTCCAGACCTGCAGTGAAAATAGCAATTCTTCACACCAGATCTATGATTGCGGAGTACACAATGATACACATATAATATACGATCACGCTTAATTAGTGCTCGGCAACCAATATTGCGTAATGGGTCTAAGCTGAAGATGACTGATTCTGACAAGATAAGTCTTGCTTGACAGAACTCAGTCCTTCAGTGTTACTATTTTGCCTATGTACGTTTATTTATTAAGGGCCAGAGACGGGTCCTTGATAAACATCGTTTTAAAATGTAGTTATTTATTCGGTATGTAGTTTTGTGAAAAAGCTAGATAAAAACCTTCTTGCAGTCGTGATGACTGCTTCGATGGCTGGCAACGCCATATGCGTTAGCGTTGCCAGTGCCACCAGCCTTTCAAAAGATGATGCAAGCCCAAAGAATGGAAGGATAATGAATCTTTCGAAAGAAGGTGAAGATACCCTATATTTAAAGTTAGAGAAAAACGTGGAGATTCCAGTTAAGCTATCTAGGAGCTCCGATGTATTAATACAGAAGAGTGGCCCGAAAGATTTTCGGGGGTGGTATGCGAAACTTGAGCTAGGTCTCGGAATTCCGCTTGCCTTCACAAAATCTCAAACGGATATAGGAGCAGCTGGAGTCGACAATTATTATAGGAACTATAAATTGAGAAATGGGCTTCTTGGTGGACTTGGTCTTGGATATCAGTTTAATAAGCACGTGTGGGGAGATGTGACGGCACATTACCTTACTGCCGCACTAAATCAACTCAATGTACCGATGTCAAACGCAGGGTCCCCGACCATGTTTGAGTTCGTTGATGTATCTCAAAATATCAAAAGCGCTTTCGGATTGGTCAATATGTACCTAGGGGGGCCCTTACAAATTGCCAAAGATGCGCATTACCAAATTATTCCATTCGTAACTGCTGGGGTGGGCTATGCCCATAACGCACCTCAATTGCTGAGTGCGAGGAACGAACTGACCAAAACAACTTATAATCGGGTAGGGATACCGACTAATGCACTGGCTTTTTCTGCAGGCGCCGGAGTTGATTTTCGATTGACTGATAATTTATCTCTAGAATGTATGTACAAGTATATAAGTTTAGGCAATATAATGTCTGACGTAAACAGGACTCCTGCGTTAAACAAGGTCGCAGCTGGGAAACTTCAGTTGCAAGCCTTTACCGTGGGCTTAAAGATCTTATTCTAAGGTTTTAATATGGAGCGAAGAGCGGAACGACTGAGGAGCATGATTCGAGTTGATCATGCTGGGGAGTATGGCGCTAAGCGGATTTATGAAGGACAATTGAGAGTACTCTCTGATCTGTCGGTCAAGCAGAAAGTCCAGAAGATGTACGAAAATGAATTAGTGCACCTGGATTATTTTGAAAAGCAATTAAAAGAAAGGTCCATCAGGCGATCGATCCTTATTCCATTTTGGCATTATTTCAGTTGGGGACTCGGAGCTTTAAGTGCCCTTTTGGGATCAGAGTATGCGATGCTTTGTACTACAGTTGTTGAGGGTGTTATAGACGAGCATTATTCGGACCAACTAGAAGAGCTGAAAAAAAGCGATCCGAACGAAAAGAATCTAATCGACACAATACAAAGATTTCGCCAAGATGAACTGGACCATAAAGACGTGGCGTCTTCATATGAACCCCAAAAAGGTCCAACGTACTACATATTCAGCGCACTTGTTAAATTCACCGTTCGTACAGCGATAGCTTTTTCTAAAAGGGTCTAAAGAAGAGCCGGGGACCGCTCTTTGGATGCGAAGAAAACAATGATCGTGCATCCCTGAGTCATATCATGTATACCTTAAGCAGGAACTGATGTCGAAATGCCAAGCATTAGATGCGTGATGACGTAAAGAAATACAAAGAGTTCTCTAGAAGGACCTTTTTGATAGGAGCCGTTCAGGGAGCGCTTATTGCCGCTCTGGCATCCAGATTCTATTATTTGCAGATTACCAATCGTAACAAATATTCTTTATTGTCTGAAAATAATAGGATAAGGGTTCGGACGATAGCTCCGGCTCGCGGTATTGTCGTAGATCGAGACAACGTAGTCCTTATAGATAACGCCCCCTCTTACAATTTGGTTATAGATTCGGAAGACCTTGATCACGCTGAAGAAATTATCTCGCGCGTTGAAAAGATATTGAGTCGGAGTATATTTTCCAGCGCCATAGAGAGGGCGCGAAAAGCAGCCATCGCCCAAAAAGCATCTCTAATTTTGATCCAGGATATTGGGTGGAAGGATGTAGTGAGAATAGAGCTTCAGCTTGATCCCATTGGAGCAGAAATAAGGAAATCGTTCGGCCGCAGTTATCCGTTCGCTGAAATCTTAGGACATTTAACTGGTTATGTTGCGAAACCATCTCTTACTGACGAAAAAGAGAATGGGCACAATTTTGGTCCAGATTTTTTTATTGGGAAAAATGGGGTAGAAAAGGTGTTTGAGTCAGATATCAGGGGCATTCCAGAGGTTCGTAAATTAGAGGTTACTGCGACTGGTCGTGTTGAGAGAACGATATCGATACAGGAAAGTACTCCTGGAAAAAATTTGGTTCTAAGCGTTAGCTCCAGTGTCCAAAGCATCGTAAGAGAACAGATGAAGGAAGTCGCAGCTGGAACTGCAGTTGTGATGAATCCAGATAATGGCGAGGTTTTAGCCCTATATTCCTGGCCGTCATATGATCCGAATGAGTTTGTTAATGGAGTTTCTAGCGTTTATTGGAAAAAGTTATTAGGAGACCCAGGTAAGCCGCTGATAAACAAGGCGATACTTGGAAATTATCCGCCTGGGTCAATATTTAAGCTCGTGGTTGCTCTTGCCGCTTTGAAATATGGAATTGATCCGCAGCAAAAAGTCTTGTGCACAGGTGAATACAGAGTTGGAAGTAGAATATGTCATTGTTGGAAAAAGGGTGGGCATGGTTATGTGGACCTTCTTGATGCCATTGCGATGTCGTGCAATGTTTATTTCTATATTAATGGTAGCAGAATAGGGATTGATAATATTGCTGGTATGGCAAGAATGCTGGGGCTTGGAGAAAAGAGCGGGATTCAATTGCCATACGAGAATGCTGGCTTGATGCCGGATGCCGCCTGGAAAAGGCGTAAGACGGGAAAACCTTGGCGTATTGGTGACACAATAAATGCGAGTATAGGTCAGGGGTATGTATTGGTGACGCCGATTCAGTTGGCTAATATGGCGAGTCGTCTTATTAGCGGTAGGGAGATAAGGCCAGGGCTTTTGACCAACAATAAGGATAACGCCTTCCCTAGGATCTCTGGTGTCGAAGACGCAGATAGGGCTTTGGTTCTAGAGGGTATGAAAGGGGTTTTTTCTAATCCCTCTGGGAGTGGGCATTTATACAATCCTGTGGCTAGTGGGCTGGAGATTGCTGGAAAGACTTCAACGGCACAAGTTATATCCCAAAGGAGTGATGTGTCTGCTTCTAACAGGGAGCATGGGGTGTTCCTGGGGTTCGCTCCATACAGCTCCCCAAAATACGTTGTGTCCATCATCGTAGAGCACGGTGGATGGGGAAGCAAAAGCGCCCTGCCAATTGGTGTTGGGATCCTAAAAGCACTGCTTCTTTAGCAGCAGTTTAGTGGCTTTATGTTTCACACATCAATTCGCAGTACGTGCTGATTCTTTTATCCAGGTACAATTCCTTTTGGTTGGGTCCTTCGGTGAAGGGATTCATGTAGGTAGACATCCTTTATAACGATGTCTGTTAGGACAGATTGTAGCATACAAAGGAAAATCGTACCCTGAGAGATCCCCTTCTCTCTGGTGGATTGTGTTATGTCTATTGAAACGCCGATCAGCCCAATAATCTTGCCATCTTTGTCGCATAATGGGACCTTTATTGTCAGATATAGGAATCTTTTTTTATCTGACGTTACATACGGTTCTTCAACTATACATTTTTTCATCGTACGGAACATCACCAATTCATCGTTCTCTGAGGTCTTTTTCGTTAATGCATCAGTTGCAGATAACTCCTGATTCGTTTTGCCAACAACTTCCTGGCGCGAAGGCAGACCTGTCATGCTAAGCATGTATTTATTACACCCTAACACCCTACTTGATTTATCTTTCCAATAGATACTGAATGATATATCGTCAAACAGATCGAGAAAATCATCAAGAACATCTATTTTCTGATCACTCATTGGATTCTTCATAAAATTTTAACACTATGTGCCCCTGACTATGGGAAAGAAGTCCATAGCCCGTGCTCTTGTAGACGTTAGCGAAAAAGTCTATGCGCTGATGATACACCATGAGAGAAGAAGGGACTTCAAACAGTTCCGGAGTGTTTAGAACAAAGGGCAATTCTCCTATTAGATATCCTGAAGCGAGGTCCAAAGCAGACTCTTCGTTATCAGGAGTGTAAGATCTTAGAGCTGCTCGGGCTAAGTTACGACATTCGTTCCTGAAGGAGTTATCTTCTTCATATAGCTTTGAGCAGATTTTATGTAGGTTGCAATACACTGGATGACTGATAAATGAGCTGACTAGAGCTATTTTACGACTCATTTCTTCCTTCGATATCTGGATTCCAGAAAAGGCTCTGGCCACTTTATTCAATAAGCGGTTATTTTGATGGCTCTGTTTTTTATGGGCTTCTTCGTGGGTATATCCTACTGCTCTTAGATTAAAATAAGGAAGGTTATCTGGGATAATTAGATGCCAGTCTTTGAAGTTCTTGTGCGCATATTGAATGAGTTTCCTTATGTTTCTCTCTGAGAAATAACTATTGAAAGGGCTGATGCCAAAAAGCGCATGCTCGCGCCTATTTAAGATCTCCCTACACCTCTCTGACGCGGGTTCTTCGGTATATTCACAGGTACTTGGACGACCTTCACTATCGATAAAGTCAACTACAGGATTCATAGCACCACATTAACTAACGATTAACAAAATTCGAGCAAAATATATCATTCCCCGAACACAGAGGCAATACTATCTCTGGTTGCGCAAAATTCGCTTCAGTACCGTATTATTATACGTATCGACAAAAAAATCAACACCTTTATACTGAATGATATTCCACGGATGAATAGATGACTTCTAGACTATTTTGTTGCGTTTCCTGAAATTTTTGACACTGTCCTGACCCGGCTGCCTAACAAAGTCTCTCCCATCAAAATAGCTTCGGGAATTCGCCATCCATCACAACAAGCTTCCACATGCTATTTGGTACTGAATAGTGTTTTGTGAAAGTCCATTCAGCCATAGTTCTCAAATTCTTCGCGACTTCCATTTGTATTCCGCTCTCAGTTTTTGCGATTGTAGTTTGTCTAGAGGTGATTTGGATTTGGATTGTAACAAGTTGGCCATTATGGGTTGCACCAATAATTCTGGCATCTTCAATAACAAGTTGACTTCTTCTGAATTTTTCAACCAACTCTCTTTGGCGGAGAGTATTTTTGAATCTTGTGTATAGATTTTCCGATAACAGTGCGCGTAACATTGCATCTTGTTCTTTTGCCATGGCTTCATCGTCTGGAATATCTAGAGCGCCAGTTATCATGAGGTAAGCTTTTTTAGCGCCTTTAAGGAAATTATCGATATTGAAGTCCAATCCGGATTTCCGTATGCCTTGAAAAACAGCCTGGATTTCTTCGGGTAAAGCAGCTTCGGTCGGAGAGATTAGTTCTGCGTGTATTTGTTTGGTGATTGTGGGTCCGTCCTGCTCAGTGCAAGCCCCATTTCTGCAAGACCCCCTGGTTCTTGACGCCTCTTCTCTTCTCTTCTCGTCCTCTTCGTTTGTTTCTCCTAGGATAGAGAAGAGTTTGTAGGCTACGACGCCAGTCAGTAGCGCAAAAACAATTATACCCGTCATAGGCCCACTATAAATTTTTCACTTTCTACTCCATTCGTCTTGATAAAACTTGGAGAATGCAATATAAGTAGGCTAGTAAAAGTGATACCCCACTCAGAAACTTTCGTTTTATCGCTTTTACTAAGCTGCTCTTCAAGCTCGCTGAACCTACCTATAAGTAATGCTAGCATTGCAATAAGTAAAAAGCAATTCGTTTTCGAGATGAAAAAAAAATCTGACTCATGCACGCATTTGCAACAGAGTTATCTACAAGACATGATACTTTCTCTGCAAAATTTCTGGGTATCCCAGGGTTGCACCTTATTGCAGCCGTATGATATGGAGGTTGGAGCCGGGACCTCTCACCCCGCAACTGTTTTGCGATGCTTGGATCAAGAAAAGTGGAACGTCGTATATATGCAACCGAGCCGACGTCCAAAGGATGGTCGATATGGGGTTAATCCGAATAGGATGCAGCACTTTTTCCAACTACAAGTTATTCTCAAGCCTTCGCCTAAGGACATTCAAGAACTTTGTTTGCAGAGCCTGTATGCCATTGGAATCGACAAAGATGTAAATGACTTGCGTTTCGTTGAAAGCGATTGGGAGAACCCGACGTTAGGAGCTTGTGGCTTGGGATGGGAAATATGGTGCAATGGAATGGAGATAGTTCAGTTCACCTATATGCAACAACTAGGTGGGATGGATTTATTCCCAATTCCTGGAGAGATTACTTATGGCATTGAAAGATTAGGGTTATACGTGCAAAAAATTGATAATGTTTGGGATCTAAAATGGACCAAAAGTGGGGTATCGTATAGCGATGTATTCTTGAGGGCCGAAAAAGAAAATTGTAAATATAACTTTGAACACGCCAACGTAGAAATGCTGTCTCGGCATTTTAGAGATTATTTATCAGAAGCATATAGGTTATTGGAGTTAGATTTGGCTCAACCCGCTTATGATTTTTGCCTCAAAAGTTCTCACGCATTCAATTTGTTGGAAGCGAGGGGAGCAATGAGCGTTTTGGAGCGCGCTTCCAATATACAGGAATTACGCGGTATTGCGAAAAAATGTTGTGAAAAGTGGATCGCTGGAAGCCAGATTAATGAGATGAGCAAATAGATGCGCGGATGAATTAGAATTATTAAATTATGTGTGGCATTATTGGAATTGTAGACGCGAGATATAGCGTAACGTCCCGCATTTTGACCGCTCTAGAAGAATTGGAATATCGGGGATATGATTCTGCTGGAGTGGGTATAGTTGACGGCGATGAGATAAAAATACGAAGCGTTGTTGGCAAGGTGTCGGATTTGCGGGAGGAAGTTTGCAGACTTCCTCTAGAGGGCAATACAGGGATTGGCCATACAAGATGGGCAACCCATGGAGCTCCCAGCTTAAAGAACACGCACCCAATAAGGAGCGGGCAGACTTTAGTTGTTCATAACGGTATCATAGAAAATTACAAAGAATTGAGATGTGGTCTGACAGGGCATCACTTTTATACCGATACCGATACCGAGATCATTGCCGCACTCATCAGTCACTATGTTCAAGAAAACTGTGTACCTTTAATGGAAATCGTGACAATGGTAGCAAGCCAATTAGTTGGCATGTTTTCATTCGTTGTCATGATTGAGCAAGAGCCCCATTCTCTAATCGGCGTTTCCAAAGGCTTGCCCTTGGTGACCGGAAATGGGGATAATTGTACATACATAGCATCTGACGTCGCTGCTTTTCCACACGATATAGAAAAAGTTACATATCTGTCAGATGGGCAATTGGTGAAATTACGCTCAAATTCATATGAGATTACTAATTTAAGTGGTGGAGTCGTAACAAATTTTGAGCAACATGTAAGGAGGGTTGAGTCTGGCACTAAAGGAAAATTTCCGTACTTTATGCTGAAAGAAATATACGACCAACCTCGATGCATCGAATCTATGCTGAACTCTTTTCAGAAAGAAGGAAATGAAATCGTACAAGAGTTGGCTAAAATTGATTGGAAGGAGTTTTCATCAATACACATCATTGCCTGTGGAAGCTCTTTCTATGCAGCTATGATCGGACGATATTGGTTTGAGCGATTCACGAAGAAACGAGTGATCGTCGAAATCTCGTCTGAATTCAGATCGCGGGATGTTGTTTTTTGCAAAAATTGTTTATATGTGTTCATCTCTCAGTCCGGTGAGACCGCAGATACTCTGGCCGCACTATATAAGTGCAAAGATGCCAATATGAGATCTTTTGCTATTGTAAATGCACATAATAGCCCTATAGCACGAGCTGCAGATCATGTATTGTTTATGAACGCTGGAGCTGAAAGGGCCGTGGCTTCGACAAAAACATTCGCCGCACAAGTGTTATTAATGGCGATTATATGTAGAGAGATAGGATTGCAGAACATCCTAACACAGGAAAATGCCTTGTTTTATACCTCTGTTTCACAAATGATGGAGGCGATAGATAACGGTTATACAATGATTGAAAGGCTTGTTGAGCAAATGGGCATCCCTCCGTATATGCTGTATGTAGGGCGTGGAACGTCCTATCCATTAGCCTTGGAAGGCGCGTTGAAGATGAAGGAATTGGCCTATATTCCGAGCGAAGGTATTGCAGCTGGAGAATTGAAGCATGGACCACTCGCTTTGGTTGATGAAAGAGTGCCGGTCGTGGTGATAGCTCCATACGATGCGCATTTTCGAAAGACAATCTCTAGTATCCATGAAATAAATGCCCGTGGAGGCAAAATCATACTTATCAGCTCGATAAAGGGTATAGAAGAGGTGGGAAGCTTGTGCGCCGCATCCATCTTAGTTGATATAGGAGATGGAGACAAAGAGGTTTGTGCAGAACCTGTATCGTCTAATAGCTTGAGCCCAGCGAAAAGGGCTTCCCTCAAAGACGCGAATAATCCTCAATCCGTCATACGTGAGGCGTTGACATCGATTCTTTATACCATCCCCCTTCAGTTGCTTGCATACTCCATGAGTGTACGCAGGGGGTATAACCCAGATCGACCCCGCAATCTAGCCAAATCTGTTACGGTCGAATAAGGCGTAGAAATACGAACGTACATAGATTAGGGGCAATGGAGTACTTTAGTGAGGGAAGACATCATCCCCTCTATTGAAAGCATCGTTCACTCCTTATTAAACTTCAAGCAAATCTGCAAAGCAACAATAGGAAGGATTGTAGAGCAAAAGTCCATATCTCTTGGGATGCTAAAAATACAGTTTCTAAAAACAACAAAGCAAATTAGCGATCAAATTCTTTTAATCGATACCTTGTCATTGCATCTGGAACGTGCCATGAAGAGCTTATCCATCGCTAAAGGAGGTCAATTACGAGCCTCCATGGAAAGAAATAAACAGTATATGCTGCTTGGAATACTGCAAAACAAGGAAGCATCACTCATGCATCAAAAAATTGTCCTTGCGCAAATCTTTAAACAATATTGGTATAAGAAGCAACAATCATTATCTCATCTAAGCCAGTTATTGGCAAGTTATGGATATAAAGAAACCTTGAAGCGTGGGTTTTCTTTAGCCCGTACGCATAACAACAGTACATTGATCCCGAGGAAAAATATGGTAGAAGTTGGGGACGAATTAACCTTAGAATTCTATGATGGTAGCGTCACTGTCTCCGTACGCTCCACATGATATGATTTTTTTAGAAATAAATAATGGCAAATTTTACCAAATTGAGTGCATCTGTAGACTACGCTTTCCGTTCTTTACGTCGATTGGCATGATTATAACGACCTCATAACCGCTACACCACTGGGGTTGTTAATTTTTTTATTATGTACTATAATTAAGTTGTGAAGCCAGGATTAGAATGAGGCTTCTGCAACAATATATATACATATATAGGAGGGGAATATGCAAGGACATCAAGGACAGCGATTTTTAACGACAAAAGTATTCGAGATTGTAGGGAATGATCTAAACAAGGTGGCAGTACAATCAAAGAATCTCATAGCTATAAAAACACCAACTACCGAAGAGCTGGAGACAGGATTAGAAAAATTTTTCCAGCAGCTACGACCGGAAGAGATTCCAAAAATCGTAATTCATGCTCATGGATCGGTGGTCTCACCCAAGAAGGAATGCAGCCATATGTCCTTTAGTTTAAGGCCTCAGCTCAGCATGAGCTCAGCACACTTCTTTCAAATCCTCCACGACACCATGGTAAAGGCTGAAAAATTAAACCCAACAGGGAAGATACAAGATAAGGGGATAACTCTTCATCTCATATCTTGTCATGGAGGAGGTTCGATTCCAGACTTTGCTGCAAGCAAGTTACAATCAGGCATCTGTTATACCTATATAGGACCTAAGCATACCATGAGAGGAGATTTCTTCGGAGGGGACAAGCTATATAATGTGGACTTGGACCCAGTACAAAGCATTGCGTATAGTGTAGGTAATTTAGCAAACTTTAACATTACCATGACCGACTCTAAAGGGGGTCGTATAAGCTTTCCAAAGACGTTAAGAGATGGTTTTTCAAGTGTCTTAAGAGACTCTCTTCAGTGTGGTATACGTTTACCTGAATTAATAAAAATCGTTACAGAGCTTAAAGACAAAATGCCAGAAGATGCGGCGCAAATTTTTGGAGTCCGCATAAAGGAAAGGTTTAATCGCATTATAGAGACGCTGAATAGACAAAATCCCGAATTTTTAAAGCGGCAAGGATATACTCTACAAGAAGCACAAGCTGTGTTTCAAGCACAGTGCACTCCAACATATATGCGAGAAAGATTGCTCCTTATATCCGCGGCTATATTAGATATGGAGGACACTGGCAAAGATCGACAAAAGCTGATCAATCATAGCGCGGATACTAAAGTGTTTATAGATTATGTCAAAACTTTGACGGGAATAGATATTACAGAATTTCAAGGAAGGAATAAGGATGGGATGATGGGCAAGCCCGATCCAATTACATTAGGGCATGCGGGTAGATTGCCAGAGGGATTCTACAAGATACTTATGCAAGATGCTGGGGAGCAGCCCGGAAAATTATCTGCAAAACACGTTACCGAACTTATATGTGTTGCTCATAGGATTTGCTCTAAGGATATGTTGCGGAATGATCCAGGGTTTCTGAATATAATTAAGGCGTTTACATCTCCTGATGCAGCCAAGTTATCTCTGCCGCTTTATCGCGAATTTCTACAGGAAGCTATTACATTATCTCCAGCGCAGATTTTTGCCATTACATCAGCGAAGAATTTATCCGAAGAGTTCTTGAGCAAACTTATAAGGGTGGCTAGGAGGCTAAATGACCAGCAAATCCAGGCTCTCACATCCCCTGATGCAATGTCGTTATATGGCCAATCTAAAGATTACTTTGATATACTAGTACAACATCAGTTATCGGCACCACAAATCCAGGCTCTCACATCCCCTGATGCAATGTCGTTATATGGCCAATCTAAAGATCGCTTTGATATGCTAGTACAAAAGGCTAGTGAGTTATCTGCAAAGCAGATTCGTGCAATGATATCGCTTAAAGGACAAGGCTTAACACCCTTCACTGATGATGAATTAAAAATATTAGAAAATGCTAATATCCGGCGGCAGGTCAATCAGTATAAATTCTTCCCAGAAATAGAATCTATTGGATGTGGTATGGAGTTGGATACACTAAAGGGGCTTATTCAAATCATGCAGGAAAAAACGGAACTAGATGCTGCACAATATTTTGGAACCTATATAAAGGAAAAATTTAATGCATTTATAATCAGGCTATTAGAAAAAAAAGATGGGCTTCTTAAGTCAGAGGGATACACTATACCGGCATTGCAGGGCCTTTGTCTAGACCGTACAAATATCGAGTATATGAAGCGAAGGCTACTCCTTATATCGAGCATGCTATTGCGGGGTCAAGATCGAGTAAGGTTATTGCAGCAACCGCTCGCAGATGATGTCGCAATAGTTGTGGATTATATCAAAAAAATCACCGATGTAGATATTACTAGCTCCAAACAAGAGGAGCTTGCAGCTATTTTAGTCCGTATGTCTGCAATGCCCTCTGAGTCCTTTGATCTTTTTCAAAAATATGCTTCAGTATTAACCATAGATCGGATGCATGTACTTTCTATGTTCCTGTCTCAGCCTGCAAGTCAAGCTCCGAATGGGGTAGATAGGAGACTTCAATCGTATCTAGCCGGGCTCACGACACTTATGTCATCACAACAAGTGGCTCAATTATCTCTGATGCAATTTACCAGTCTTGTAAAGCTTGCTAAGGATGATGCGTACGATTATGTATCGGAGAGGATTAATGCATTTCTATCCCTTAATCTCGATGGGTTATCTGAGGGGAAGTTTTGTGCACTTGCCAAGAATTTTGAGCATCACGACGACCCACATTTTCAGCTATTTACCTCTCCCAATGTAAAAGGATTGCCTGAAGCTAGGTTTGTCATGCTTCTAGCTCAGAGCCCCGAGGAGCCTCTCCTTAGCTTACTTACATCTGCTGATGGACTGAATTTAACTGACAGTCAGTACACTAAGATTCTAGCCAAAATTCCAAACATCGGCTCCATAGGAACTAAGATCCTTATATCTCCCCGTGCTAGGAATTTACCTGATGATCAATTTAGTGTGCTAGCAGACTATGTGGCGGCACTTGATCGTCACTACAGTGCGCAACGTCAGCACAAAGCAAACGTATTGTCAAAAATCGCGACAAGCATAATCGATCAATTACTTCAAGATAAGGGCCAGACCAATATCTTTCAGAAGGCCTTCCAAGAGTTAACGAGCGACGATTTTATCAATATGGTAGAGCATCCAGACGAACCTCTCTTGTCAGCGCAATTGGTATATAAAATAGATCCCAATATGCTCTCAAAACTTTATGCTGATGTTCATCTAACATTGCCTCAAGATCAGTGTAAGATGGCATACTTTAAGAAAGCCTTAGAGAAGTTGCCAGCAGACAACTTTAGAAGCCTGCTGAAGTATCTAGATAAACTTTCCTCGATGGCAATGCAATACTTAATCTTGAAGGGGAATTCGTTACGTCACGACCTGTTCTCAAAAATTTGCGAAGCTAGTGCCGGGTTTCAGTTAGGTATGACGACGAATAGTCTATGCTGCAGCTCGGATATCCAAGACTTTAAAGGTCGGATGAGTAACCATAAGAAGTGGTATCTTACGGCTTTATCAGAGGTATTTACGAAGTGGGATAATATTTTCTTTCAGTTTTCTGAAGAGGATGTCAAGAAGTCGCTTACTCGCTATCATGAGCAGGATATAAGGTTCTGTTTTCCAGACCCGCATAAATATATTCAAAAGGATGATTTGGAGAACAGGTTCAAATTGGCGAGTATTATAGCAAGGGAAGATCTACAGTTATCTAAAGAAGAAGCTGATAAATTTTTTCAAGCGCTACAAAAGGATAAGCTAACTTTGCATAACGTTACAAAGACTAAGGATGCTCAACAAGGCGATCAGCCATTTTTGCAAAATTTTCAGAATAAGCGGCAGAAGCTAGAAACACAGATAGATGGCGCATCGAACCTTGGCGATTTAATAGACATTGTTACCACCATGGATAATACACAGAGCCAGAACCACTCCTTGATGCAAGAAATGACGCGATGCTTTGTAAAATCAGTGAGGTCGCAGGAGAAAGGGCAGCAAGGAGGGATGATGAAGTGAAGATGGCGACCGGCTGACGTAAGGTGTCCTTTGAGCTATCAATTCAGGATTAAGAGTTGTTGCAATGGGCGGGGAATAAGGATATAGAGAACTTGTTTACTAACAAAAGAGGTAAGTTTTCTATGCCATAAGTTGCGCGCGGAGTTTTATAGTCATGCCAATTGACATAGGGGCAGTACAGCGGCGTTTGAGAATTTGAGTTATGCTTACAAACTGATCATACAGAGTTTTCTTATTCTTTACGTCAATTGAAATGATTATATAGCTAAAGCGGTATAAAAGAGCCAGTACAAATAAGTATTAAATATTTTATCAATGGGGCAATTTTGAGTACGCCGAATGTGTATGCCCTGAGCCCTCTATTATTTTTTGCATATCCTGCGCCTTATGAAAAGAAGCGTTATCCATAACAATCAAAGACTTCTGAATCATAACGTTTTAAGATGATTTATTGTATATTTTTACGTCTAAGGCAGTTAACGTGTTTGTTCTGTCCTAAAAAATCATTATTTGTTTTGTTTTATAGTCATGCCAGTTGACATAAGGACGGTGTAGCGACGTTTGAGAATTTAAGTTATGCGTACAAACTGGTCTATAGAGTTTTCTCATTCCTTGCATCAACTGGCATGACTATATATTTGTATTTTGCTTTATTTTGTCACCATTTTTCATTATTTCGATTACACCTCCAACATTCTAGCTGCCTTTAGCAGATTGAATGCTATGGCCTTCATGAGGGCCTCTGCTCTGACTTTAGCAA
>Ga0247840_10005113_pt1 | contig 20036 bp, 21 predicted proteins | sample LaCruzMarch2015__FD_192404 | JGI IMG/M metagenome (GOLD analysis project Ga0247840, IMG submission 192404) | Freshwater microbial communities from meromictic Lake La Cruz, Castile-La Mancha, Spain - LaCruzMarch2015_17m | ecosystem: Environmental > Aquatic > Freshwater > Lake | place: Spain... | reverse complement strand
CGGTGTTTTTGGGTCTGTGAGCACTCTCCAAAAAACGTATGGCCCACGGTGTTAGCTTCTTACACACTCTGAAATCTGTTCACTTTTGCTCCGGCAAAAATTCCACTTTTGCTCCGTCGCCGACAGGAGGAACTTTTTCCATTGCCTTCTCCAGCTTCTGCTGGATCTCTTGCAACCGACTTGGGACCGATGTGATTGCGAGAGATGGGTCTTCCGAAAGCTTCTGTAGCGCCTCAACAGCAGCATCCACCGGCCGAGTGATGAGCTCCGGCGATCTAATCAGCGCCTTTCTCACGGCGTTCAATGCTCCATCAAAACGCTGCAAATCCTTGCGATACATTTCAGGGATTTTGCCGCTTTCTGCGGGGGACGGGGTGGCCTCCGGGGTGGCCTCTGATGCGGCCTCTGATGTGGCCGGGGCCGCTTGGGCCGCATTTCTGGGCAGGAGCCCCCGCTCGGTCAGGTATCGCGCGTAATCAGGAAACTCCTGGGCGAAACCGGCGCGGAGTTTTTCGGCGAGGCCAGCCCGCGCCGGGTCGTCGTCGAGGGTGGCGGCGGAGTGAATATCATTCTCGGCTCCATCGAAATTTCCCTGCCGGAGCCGGAGCCTTGCCCGGGCCGTGTAGTGGAGGGTGATCGGCGATGCCTCTTCGATGATGCGGGTCACCTCGACCTCTGCCCCCGGAAGGTCACCAAGGGCATCCCAGAGTTTCATCCGTTCGCCGAAGCTGGCCAAATCGAGCCGCTTGCCGAACAAGCCGCGCCGCAACTCAGCATGGGCTTCCTCCGGGCGGTCGAGTTTATACAAGCACTGCGCCCTGAGGGTCGAGTAATAGGGGAACGTGTTTGCGACGGGGTAGGATGTAGTGAGCTGCTTGAGCATCTCCAAGGAAGCCTGGTAGTTTTTTTCGTCGAAGTAGAGTGCAGCCAGCGAGGCGGTCGCTTTGTAGTCGGCCAGTTCCTTGTCGGTGAGGCCACCGGGATTGCTGGGATCTGACTTTTGGGCGGCGGTAGGGGGCGCAACCGGAGGTTTCGGGGTATCACGGAACGGCCTTTTCAGCACGACCGTCACACCGGCGGCCAGAACCAGAACCAGCACCCCTGCCAACAGTAGTCGTCCATTCTTGGCGGACCCTCGCGGGCCGTCACTCCGCCCATTCAAGGCTTGGGCCACAGCATCAAATGTTCCGAACCGCTCGGCAGGCCGCTCGTCCACCGCCCGGCGGATGATCCGGTGAATTCGCTGCCACTCCTGTTTCTCGGGAGCAGGAAGCAAATTTTCACCCTGCGGCGGCCACCGGAAGGCCGTCCGCCCCATCTTGTCCGGCGGGTTCCCGGTCAGGAGGGAATACAGCGTCGTTGCCACCCCGAACATATCCGGGTGACCTCCGCTCTCCACAAACCAGCTTGGCGCGGAATAGCCGGGGGTGCCGCGCCGGGTGATGTTGTGGGAATCCTCCCCCAGCAGGCTGATGTCCCCGAGGCAGGGCGTGCCATTTAGGAAGAGGATGTTGTCCGGCTTCACATCCCGGTGGACCAGACCGGCGTCGGAAAGAAGCTGGAGCGCGTGGAGGATCGGGGTGATGTATCCCTTGATTTCCTCGCTCGTGAACCATGTCGGCTCCTCCCGGCGGGCCTCGATCACGGCGGCCAGCGTCAAAGGGCACCAGGATGCCTCCAAGGGATCGGTCGAGCCATACCCGTCAGCCAAGGGCATGATGTAATAGAGCCCGTCGCTTCTTCTGTTCACATGCTCGATCGGCATGATGGACGGCGAGCGGAGCTGTCCGGCCGCCGTGCGATACCGGCAGAGGGCATCAAACTCCTTCTCTATCCGCCCCGGATCCATGGCGGGGATGAACTTCAATGCCCGGAAGTCGCCCAGCGCCTCCGACTGGCAAAGCCAGACCTCCCCGAACCCGCCGGAGCCGATCAGGCGGATGACGCGGTAGCCGTCGAGGGATTCACCGGGTTGGAGCATTCCCGCTTGTAGTTGCCGCACCCCAGCTTTGCCAAGAACTCCGCGAACATTTTCCGGAGGAGGGGAAATTCTCCCGAGAGATTTTCCGGGCACCCGCGAATACGGGGTGATGACACGAACCAAAACACTGGCCGCATGCGCCCTCATTTCCCCGGAGGGCAGGCTCGTCCGCACGTCCGAATACTTCGGGTGCCCGGAGGTGATCATCATCGGGGACAACGGGATTTCCTTCGACGGGTGGGTCTTCCGCACCGACATGGACATTTCCGAATCAGACATCGCGTGGCTGGCTCACCAGATTGCGCTCATCCACACGACACAAGGTGCAGAGAGGGCAGAGGTGTTTGGAACGGCGCTCGAAAGACTCATCAGCACCCCAGCGGCAACAGCGCCCCAGCAAGCGTTATATGCCCATGAAAGGAACAACTTATCCGTCCATGAAGGACGAAACCAATTATGAAACCACAAAAAAAAACTGAACTATTGAAAGGCAACTTGCTCGACCACTGGGAATACGAGGTGAACAACTTCGGCGGCGGCAACCAAGAGCGGCAGATGTATGTGGACTCCCCAGAGTTCGTCCACATGGAAGACGGGGAGCTGGTCATCACCGCAAAGCGGAAGGAGGCCAACATCTGCGGGCACATCATGCCCTACTCATCCGGGCGCGTCCGGACAAAGCGGAGGTTCGACTTCCGCTACGGGACCGTCATCTTTGAGGCCAAGCTTCCTTTCGTTAAGGGACTCTGGCCCGCCGTGTGGATGCTCCCCACGGACAACGTCTACGGCCAGTGGCCGGCCTCCGGGGAGATCGACATCCTCGAAGCCAAGAACGACGAGAGCGAAACCATCTACCACGCACTCCACTTCGGACCGGACTGGTCGCGCAGGGAGATGGTAGCGCAGCCGCACACCTTCAAACCGAACCCTGACGGGTGGCAGCACTTCTGCTTCATCTGGCATGAAACCGGCATGGGCTGGTATGTCAATGGCGCTCAGTCCCTGCACGTGGACAAGACCGCGCCGTTCGACCAGGACTTCCACCTCATCATCAACCTCGCCGTTGGCGGGGGCTTTGTGGGGATGGAGCCGGATCCCGGCTGGCAGCAGTCGGAAATGAGAATCCGCGACCTCGTGGTCGAGACACGGGAGTGAGATCTGCCCGCACGGTCGGCATTGAAATGGGGGCGCGAGTCGCCCCCATTTTTTTACCTGCCATGCGAAACGATCCCGGCTACGTTGTTCTGACGCCTATGAAGACCTGCCCTTGCCTCGAATCCGTCAAAACCCTCTTCACTACTGGAAAATGGGAGGGCGGGAGCTGCGAATGCGGAAAAAATCTCCCGCTCGGTCATCTCATCATTGCCGGGGTGGTCGGGCTCGTCCTCGCCGTTCTAGTCGGCGCGTTGGTGTCGCGGTCGCTACGGGGCTGATCCCAGCTCTGGGCTTCTTGGCAGTCTTCGCAGGTTTACCCGCTGGACGTGCCGCCCATCTGGCTTTCGCCGCTGCCGCCATTCTCGCCCGCCCCTCGGCGCTGATCTTGCGCCTCTTTTGTTCCGGCTTGGCTGCTGCCGGCTTGGGGCTCGTTTTAGCCGCTTTGGCGGGGGTGACGGATTTGACCGCTTCGGACGCCGTTGCGCTGACCGCCTTGATGGCGCTCGCAAGCGCGTTCTCCACGTCGGCGAGGGCGTTGATGATCTGGTCTTTTTTCTCTGTCAGGTCGAGCAGTCGGCGAAGGGAATCGCTGGTGATGTGTGTGATGTCCATGTTTGGAAGAAAGATTCAGTGTGGTGTTTTTCCGAGTTTGGCAACAGGAAACCTTGTCCCGGCCCGGGCGTCGGCATCAATAGATCCAAGGGATAAACCGGCGGGTGCGTGTCTCGTATTCGTTATACCCTGGAAACGTTTGGCTCAGGAAGCCTTCCTCCCGGCAGGATTTCGCGTAGAAGAAGGGGATCAGGGCGGTTGCCACAATCGCGGCAGGCCAGCTCAGCCAAACGAGCGCCCAGCCGACCCCGGCCAGGATCACAGCGGTGTAAAGCGGGTGGCGGATCTTCGCGTAGATCCCGTGCTGGACCAGCTTGGCGTGATCGGCGGGTTTCGGGAACGGGGTGAGGTTTTTGCCGATCGCCTTTGCCCCGGCGACAGCAATGGCGGCCGCGACGACCAGAACAAGCGCGCCAGCGTAACGCCAAATCGCCGAGCCAGTGCCGGGGTGCAGGACAGCGAGCACGAGCAGGGACGCAAAAAGCAGGAATTGCCCGGCCACCCAAGCTCCTCCGCGTTCCAGAAATCGTCTCATCGGATCACTTGCCTCCCTGGTCATGCTTCCACTTCTTGGCCAGAGCGAGCTTCTGTGTCCGGCCCAGGGATTTTACGGAATACTCCAGACGGGATGCGGCTGACCGGTTCTCTGATTCCGTAAAAGCGACCATTTTTGCTGGCCGATGGGCTCGAACATACGCGGAGCCCTTTCCGGAATTGTGGACCTTGAGGCGTTTTTGAACGTCGGTCGTGATCCCGGTGTAGAGGCATCCGTTCGAGCACCGGAGCATGTAAACGAACCACGGCTTGGGAACGGTGTTCGACATGCTGTGGACAGGGCTCAATTCCAGAGCGGATTGATCCGCGTGCCGTCCGGGTTGATCCCGAAGCTCCGGAGGACTTTCTTCGCCACCTCGGCCTCGATGTCCGTCGGCGGGGTTGCGGGGAGGATGCCGGCGAATCGGCCCTGCATGTCGGCTGTGCCGATTCCTTGATCTTCTCCCAGAGAGAAGAACTTCCCGTCCTTGTCCCGCTGGATTTCGTGCATGGCCAGGTATCCGTGGCCGGGGATCTCGGCGTTGAGACTGACGACCTCAATCCGGTCCGGTGCGGTGGAGGGGCGGATGTCGGTATCAATGGATCCACCGGGCGGGGCGATCCGCGCCCAGGCTTCCAGGATCAGGACGACCGCTGTGGAGCGGTTCGCCCGCGCCAGCAAGCGGCAGGCCCCGGCAAAGTCGTCCTTCACCTGAGGATGCGTCGTGCTGGTGGCGGAATGGAGAATCATCCCGTCATCCGAAAAGGCCAGCATCATGGGCGGCACCTGCCCATTGTCCCGGAGAAATCCCTCAGCGACAGCACGACCGGCAGCCAGGAGTTGCTGGATCTTCTCAGGCTGCGGCATCGAGGATTGTCGCATGGGGGAAAGTGGCTACGGCATCCACCGGGTCCAGATCCGTGGCACAGGCACCGGCCTTCGGAACAGGCTTCGCAGAAATGCAAAGAGAGCTTTCATTTCAGGAGAATACCGCCCGCCCGGCGGCGCGGGACAGAACGAAATCCCTGAATCCTACGCCACTGTGCCACTGTGCCACAGGGGATGCCTGGATCTTGAAAACCGTCTCCCCCTCTGATACCGCTAGGCAATGGCTGCTTCCTCCCAGATCGTTGAACTCGATTCGCCTCTGAGCGAAAAAGAAACCCAGCTTCTCAAAAAATACGAGGGATTGATCCGTGAAGCAGCAGGGGAGGCGAGGGAAGGGTTCCGGAAGGTGGCGGAGGCGTTCCACCAAATCCGGGAGCAGAGGCTCTATCGGGGGCATGGGTCGTTCACCGAGTATTTCAAGAAAGAGTTCGACTACGGCCGCAGCCACGCCAACCGGATCGCCGATGCCGGTCACCTGATGGAATTGTCCCCTCGAGGGGACATTTTGGAAAAACTCGAAAGCGAAGCCCATTTCCGCCCGTTGGGATCCCTCCGCGATGACCCCGGCAAGCTGGCGCAGGTCTTTGATCTCTTGGAGAGCTGGGGCAAATGGCGGACCCAAGCGGATATTCCCCCCGCCGAAGTCCGTTCCGCCAAGGTCTTCTTGGACCCTCCCACGGAACCGGCCGAGCCCGATGGAAAAACAGATGAACTGACGCAGAAGTTCGTGTCGTTGGTCGAAACGGCGGAAGGCGATCTCCCTGCCCGGACATCAGACGAAATCCGCCAACTCTTCCAACAACTCAAGTCCAAGGCCACCGCACTCGGCACCCGGCGAACCAGCAAAATCGAGTGGACCCAGGTCACATGGAACCCGCTCCAAGGCTGCACCCGGGCGTCTGAGGGATGCGACCACTGCTATGCCGCCAAGTTTGTGGCCACGCGCGGGAAGGACATGTATCCCGGCCTCGCTGTCAAAAAAGGGGAGTCCTACGCGTTTACCGGGAAAATCCTCCTGCTCCCGGAACGGCTGGGCGACCCGCTGCTGAACAGGACCCCAACCAGGTATTTCGTGAATTCGATGTCGGACCTTTTCCACAAAGAGGTGCCGGAGGACTTCATCTCCGCCGTTTTCGATGTCATGGAGAAGGCTCCATGGCACACGTTTCAGGTTCTGACGAAGCGCCCGGAACGCATGGCGGCATTTACACAGAAGCGCTACAAGGACCGTACTCCGCTGCCGCACATCTGGCTCGGCACCTCAACGGAAAACCAGCAGCGGTTCGACGAGCGAATCCAGCACCTCCGGCAGGTCAAGGCAGCGATCCGGTGGCTGAGCTGCGAACCCCTGCTTGGCCCGATCAAGCTGAGCAGCACGGCGGACATTGATTGGGTTGTCGTCGGAGGAGAATCCAAGGGCGGACGGCCGATGGACAAGAAGTGGGCGGCCAGCCTCCGGGACCAGTGCAAAAAGGCCGACATCCCGTTCTTCTTCAAACAGTGGGGCGACTTCAACGAGGAGGGCGCACCCCAGAAGGAAAAGAAGGACGGCGGGGCCAAGCTCGACGGCAAAATTCACCACGAATATCCGGCACCGGCACCGGGCGAGTGAGGGGCTGGCATCCCGGCATCCACGCCTCAAAGAGGCGCGATATGCACATAAACCCCGGAATGATCAGTGAAAGGTTTTCCTCTCGATGGCCTCCCGGGCAGCCATCCCCGCACGGTGGTATCTCGGTCTGCAAGCCTATGGTCGAGGCAGATGTGGTCGATGGCAGGAGGGAGCGGACATTTCTCCATCGACTGGATCTCTCCCTCGGTCGCACAGGTCATTTGAGCCTCGGCCAGGGCGAGCCCGAGGAGGTCTCTTCCCTTTTTGGTTCCATACACATGCCGTCCGCCCCGGTTCTGATTCAGATCGCCGGCGACCACCATCTGGTGATTCGGGAACCTGCCCCGAAGCCGTTGCCAGTCGGTCGAGTGGTTACCGATGGACTCGTAATGCAAATCCCAGCATTTGCGACCGACGACATTCTCTCCCTCGAAACGGTAGGGATACTTGGTTCCGGCATGCTGGTAGGGGATGATCGTTCCATAGATAAGAATCAATTTTCCGGAGTGTTCTACCTCCGCACAGACCGCTGTCTCGGGGTCGTGGGTTTCAATGATGGAATCGCTGATCGGGAGCCGCGACCAGATTGTTGTTCTGTTTTCGCCTTCCGCATAACGCTCCGGGCCAGTGATGGGAGTGGAGGATCGCTGCCACTTGAATTCCGCTCCAGGTGAGACACACGAATTGGTTTCGGTCAGGATCCAGATATCGGCTTCGACCAAGCTCATCTGCTTCTGAAGCGCCTTGATCTTCTCGATTTGCCGGGCGCTGGGCCTCTCAAGGTTCCATGTTGCAATACGCATACCATCAAGCCTTATGCCACCGCTGGGATCGCTGCGATGAAATTTATTCCGCTCGGCCGAGTTCTCGTCATTGTCGGCTTTCCGGTGGCGGTGCTGGGGCTCTGTAGCCAACGCAAGCGCGGCATGTTCATGTTGGGACAAATTGTGAAATCTCTGAATCCTGCGATTGCGGGGCCATCTTCCGGCGCATAAAATTCTCTCATGGCCAGACGCCGCAGATCCACACGCACCAACGCGGACGATTCCGGCATACCCCTGCCGTTGGGCGTCTCCCCGGATGGGAGCCCGCTCAATGCCGTGGAGGAACTTCCCGAGCTTCCCCTCCCGAAAAAGGTGGTCGTCGGTGGCGATGCCCTGCGGGTGGATGGCTGGATCTTCCGGGTCTGGCCGATTGGGAAAAGAACCTTGGACTGGCTGGGGCGTCAGGCCACGCGATGGTGCAAAGACGATCCCAGCCCGGAGAACAAGGCTCAGGTCAATGGGGTGATCGAGGCGATTGAGACGATGATCCAGAAGAAGCCTCAGGGTGGCTCCAAGCAGGGGGAGTTCGAGTTTTGATGATTTTTGGGGTGGATACGTATTTGACCTACCTGCAAGTATAGATTCGCAGCGTGAATCTGCTCAAATCACGACTTCGGCGACGGATGGGAATCTGTGCTGGCGGATCAAATCATGCAGGCGGCAGGCCCCATTTCGTGTGCGGTTCCCCGTTGCTCCACCATTCTGGAACTTGGGGCGTTTTGCTCCTGACATGTGGGAAAAAACTCCATATCGTGATCGACTTCATATGACGGAACTGGATCTCCACCACAGAATTCTGCGACTTCGTGTTGCCGTTTCTTTTCTGGGCGAGAAAAACCAAGGTGCATGGTGGAGGACCTCATTTCTGAGCGCCACGGGATTCAAATTCATTGAGCGCCTCTTCCCGAAGACCTCGCGGGCTGCAGCGGTTGAGTCTGCGGTCGAGGCGGCAAAACGAGTTCATGACGCCGCGATTGGCAAGGGGCAGGTCATCCACCTGTTCAGGTTCGCCCCTGAGCTTGAGGAAACCCTTCACGACATCGCTGTTTCGATGTCGCCCGGCGAAATCGAAGCGATCTGCGCCACCACCGATGCCGCTAGGCGGGAATTGGATTCTGCGGCCCCGGGATCGATTGAATCCTCGGTCGGCCCGAAGCAAATCGGGAAGCTCGATGCCGCAATCCAGCCTGCGAGTATCGACAAGCTTGCGGCTTTCTACCTCTCGGGATTCGATGCAGGAACGCCCGTTTTCCCCTACTTTGCATGACAATCGCCGCTGAGGATCCTCCCAAATACACGACAGCACTCTGCAAAGGGCAGGGGATGATCGCCGAGACGATCACCCTTCTACGGGAATGGCAGCCCGGCATGTCTGCTGCGGAACTCTCCAAAAAAGTGGTGGCGGAAGGGATCATTCCAAAAGGAACCGCCGCGCGGGTGAACGATATCGTGTCCCGGGTATTCGCATTCCGATACCTCACTGATGATGCGCGACCAGCCCGCCAGTTGAAACGCCTCATTGATGCCGGTGCTACCCCCTCACTCCTCTCCCAGCTTTTGCTGATTCACACTGCCCGTGCCCATCCAGAACTCCACGACTTTATCACCACCGTCTATTGGTCGCGATATGCAGCTGGGGCGAAGGAGATTTTTCGCCACGAGTCCGTGGACTTCTACAAATCAGCCTACGACAGCCGGCGTCTGCCCTGCGAATGGACGGAAACCAGCCGGACAAAAATCGCCCGCTACCTCCTCTCGACCCTCACCGACTTCGGGCTGACCGGCCCTGTCCATGGCGAGAAGCGGGAGATCCTTCCCTTCGCCCCCAAGCTATCCACCTCGATCTATCTGGCCTACGACCTCCATTTCCGGGGTGTCTCGGACGGGCAGATCCCGGCTCACCGGGACTGGCAGCTTTTCGGTCTGGAACCGAAAGACGCCCTCGCCGAGCTGAATCGCACATCCGCCAGCGGACAAATCATCATCCAGCACTCCGGAGAAATCCTTCACATTGCCTGGAAACACAAAACCATAGAAGCCTTCCTCGATGAACTCGCCCAAGGACACATTTGACGAAGTTTGGCACCAGTTGAGGCAAGGCCGTGGCTTGTCGAATACCGGCGACGATCCTCTTTACTACCTCGTTTTTCATCCCTCCCGCATCTTGGAGGTCAAGCGACTGATGCCCGAGTGGAGGGCCAAATTGGAACGCAATGGCTGGAAACTCGAATCATTCTCCATGGCGGATGCCGTCCTGGAAATTTTCGGGACGCACGAATTCCGCCAGATCTGGCTGGAATCTGATGCCAACCATTCCTACGACCCGGAGTCGCTCGACCAGATCAAGGACACGCTCGCCGACGCGCTTACCTCTGGAGATCGCCTCAAATCCATGCTCCTCGACAAGATCAATTCACTGGAGGGCTCGGAGAACACCCTCCTCATGATCACCGACCTGGAGGCGCTGCATCCATTTCTCAGAGTCGGGGTGATCGAACAAAAGCTCTCCGGAAAATTCACCGTGCCCACCGTCATTTTGTATCCCGGTGTGCGCGACGGGAAGACGTCCCTGAAATTTCTCGAATTCTATCCGTCCGACGGAAACTACCGCTCTGTCCACTTTGGAGGCTGACCTATGAAAAACATCCGCGATCTCTTTGAATCCTCCCGCAAGCTCGACCGCCGCATCGAGAAGGTTATCACCTTCGAGGCCGATGCGGGCGATCAGCTCAAGCGAGAGATCACCGAATACGTCGTCACAGAAAACATTGAGACGGCCTTCGAGCGGCTGCTTGACCAGATCGATGCCGGGATGTCCGGCGGCGGCGGTGAAATCGGTGTCTGGGTCTCCGGGTTCTACGGGTCGGGCAAAAGCTCCTTTACCAAATACCTCGGCTTCTCCCTGGATCCCGAGCGCCAGGTGGACGGGCGTCCGTTTCTCGACTGGCTCCAGGACCAGATCAGTTCCGGCCCCCTGCGTCAGCGCCTTTCCACGGTCGCGAAGCGCCACCCGGCTGCCGTCATCATGATCGACTTGGCCAGCGCCCAGATTGCCGGTGCGGCGATGGCCGAGATCTCCACCGTCCTTTACTGGACCGTCCTGAATTGGGCTGGCTACCCGCGTGACAAAAAACTCGCCCACCTTCAGCTCATGCTCGAGCGCGATGGCAGGATGCCCGAGTTCGAGAAGCGGATCGGAGAGATTTCCAAGGGCAAAAGCTGGAAAGACATCCAGAACCAACCGCTCGTCGCCGGGCAGTTTGCTGGCCGGGTGGCTGTTGAGATTTACCCAGAGGTCTATCCTGACGAAGCTTCCTTCCAGCGCCAGCGCATCGACGAGGTTGTCATGGAAGACGAGCGCGTCCGGGAAATGATCGAGGTCGTCAAACGGGTTTCCGGGCGCGAGAACATCATTTTCATCCTCGACGAGGTCGGCCAATACATAGCCTCCCGTTCGGACCTCATCCTGAACCTCGACGGCCTGGCCAAGAACGTCAAAAATATTGGCGGCGGCAAAGTCTGGGTTGTGGCCACCGCCCAACAGCGTCTCACCGAGGATGACCCCGGTGCCCAACTCAACAAGGCGTCCCTATTCAAGCTCAAGGATCGGTTTCCCATCGACATGGAGCTGGAGGCAAATGATATCCGAGAGATCTGCTATCGCCGGCTTCTCACGAAATCCGCCCAGGGCAGCGATGCCCTGAAGGCTCTTTTCGACAAACACGGTGCGGCCCTCACTCACCACACCGCGCTTTCCGGCACCCGCTACTATAAATCCGACTTCGATCAGAAATCCTTCGGCGACCTCTACCCGTTCCTGCCCCAACACTTCGATATCCTGCTCGAAATGCTCGGACGCCTCGCGAAGACCAGCGGCGGCATGGGACTTCGGTCAGCGATTAAAGTCATCCAGGACGTGTTGGTGGACAAAAGCGGCTACCGCACCGGGCAGACGCTGCTTGCCGACGACTCCATCGGCCGGCTTGCCACGACTGTTGTCTTCTACGATGCCCTCCGGCGGGACATCCACCGGTCCTTCCCGCACCTCACCGTCGGCGTTGACAAGACAATCAAAACCTTCGGTGACGACAGCATGGAAACCCGCGTGGCCAAGACCGTGGCCGTGCTGCAGGTGCTGAATGATTTCCCGATCAGCCGCGAAAACATCGCCGCTCTCATTCACGAAAGCGTCGATGCCCCCGGCAGTCTCGAAGCGGTCAAAGCCGCCGTGGAGGCAATGCAGAGCGAGCCAGCTATTCCGCTCAGCGAGTTGGACGGCAAACTCCTCTTCATGAGCGAGAAGGTCTCGGAGATCGAGGACGAGCGTTCCCGCATCAATGTTTCCACCAACGATGTTCGTCGCGAACTGAATACCCTGCTCAACGAAAAACTCTTCACGCCGACCCCAAACGTCCGCCTCGGCGGCACCCGCACGGTCTCCGCCGGCACGAAGTCATTCTTTGGCGGCACCCTCTCCAATCTCGCCGGTGACCGTGAGCCGGTTCAGGTTGTGATCGAGTTGATCCCTGCCGCAGAATACGACAAGCGGCGTGATGGGCGGCTTGTCGATTCCGGGCTGCCAGCCAATCGGAACACGATTTACTTCATCGCACGCGAACCCTCGAATCTCGACCGCACGTTGGAGGAGATTGTTCGCTGCGGAAAAATCTGGAGCGACAACCGAAGCAAGACCGTCGAAAAGGAGGTCTCCGATTATCTTATCGGTCAGAAAAACCGCGCCGAAAACCTTCGTGGCACATTGGAGAGCAACCTCCGCCAAGCGCTCGCGGGTGGATCCTTTATTTTCCGGGGCGTGCCGACCGCTGCTTCGACTCTGGACCCAGATGGCGTCCGCGCCGTCAATCGCCAGCTCGACGAGGCAGCCGGCAAGATCTTTTCGAAGTATCAGCTCGCCCCCATCCAGGCGGAGAGCGGCCTCGCGGAGAAATTTCTGCGTGTTCCGAACCTCACGGCGATTTCCTCAGTGCTGGATCCGCTCACTATTATTGTCACCCAAGGCGGACAGAAGAAGATCAACGTGGACCATGCGGCCCTTGTTGCGATCCGGGACTACCTCGACCAGAAAGGCCAGGTCGAAGGCGGTGCCTTGCAGGACGACTTTTTCGCCCCGGAATACGGATGGTCAAAGGACACTACCCGTTATTTGGTCGCTGTCCTGCTTATTGCCGGGCTCGTCAAGCTGCGCGTTGGTGGGGCTGATGTTCTGGTCAATGGAGAGACCGCTATTGATGCCATCAAAAACAACAACAACTTCAAGCGTGTCGGTGTTGCCCTGCGCAACGCCCCGATCTCATTGGAAACGAAGGACCGTGCCGCCACCCGCGTCTTGGAGCTGACCGGCGAGGCAGTCATGCCGCTGGAGCAGGATATCAGCCAGGCGGTCGTCAGACATTTCCCCGGCTTCCTCAATGACTTCGCGCCGCTCGCCACCCGCTTGGATGGCCTCGGTCTCCCGGGCGTCGAACGGGCGGGTAGCCTTCAGGATGACCTCAAGGACATCCTCAAAGCCGATGCTTCCAACGCCACCCCGATTCTCGGAGCTGAGAAATGCGAACTTCACTCCGGCCTGATCTGGGCACGAAAAGTCGTCGCCGCATTGGATAACGGACTCGATGCAACCATCCGCTCCCTGACCGGCCATATCAGCGAAATTGATGCGCTCCCCGATGACGGCGTGACGGGTGATCTGAAATCCTCCACCGAGACCGTGCGCAATGAAGCGAAGGACATCCTTGCCAACGAGGATTTTTACGACCGTCCTGCCGACCTCAAGCACACTCTCACCGACCTGCAATCGGCGGTTCGCACGACCTGCACAGCGTTGACTGCGGAAATCAACGGCCTCCTTGACGCTGGCATTGCCTCGATCCAATCCCTGCCCGAGTGGCTTTGCCTTGGTGCGGAAGTGCAATCCACGCTTTCTGCCCAACTGGAAGGCCTGCGGGTCGCCGCCGGAGACGACCTCCCGGCCTTGAAATCCCTGCTCGGCCAAGCCTACCGGGTCAGTGTCGGTCTGGACCGCATCCGCAACGAAGTCCTCAAAAAAGGAGCCCCGCCTCCTCCAGTAGAGCCTGATCCGGACGAGCCGAAAAAGAAGCCGAAAAACGTGACGGTCGCCATACCCGAGACCTTCACCGCAGTGGATCAGGTGGACGCTGTTATCTCCCAGCTTCAGGAAATCCGTCGCTCAGTGGCAACTGGGACTCCGGTCAAACTCCATTTCGACTAACACGCATGGCTTTCGACTCAAACACCCGGAACAAACTTCAGCGGATGGTCGCGTCGTGTCGCGACCTGCTGACCGGGGAGTTTGAGGATCAGCTTCAGGAACGCTACGGGATTTATCCGACCGATGGCCGGGTATTGGATATCGACAAGCTGCCGGTTCAGGATGATGAGACCGTCGCCGTCGCCCGACTTTTGAGAAGCCGTATCGGGCATCTCATGGCTGGCAACACGGTTGCACTGCCGGATGCCGTCCGCCGCGTTTTGCGTGAACAGGCGTTCACAGTCCTGAATCGCTTCGCCGCCCTTCGCATGGCGGAGGAGCGCGGTCTCATCCCGGAATCCATCGCTGGTGGAGTGACATCGAAAGGCGCCCAGGTCTTTGCCGACCTCGCCGGTCCCGGCCTCGGCGGAGCCTATGACCGCTATCGTGTCTATCTCGACCGCCTGCTCGACGAACTCGCACTCGACCTCCGGGTGCTCTTCGACCGCTTTTCCCCGCTCGGTCTCCTTTTCCCCCGCGAGAATGTTCTCACCGAGCTGCTCGCCGCCATCAATGCTCCCGACATCGCCCAAGTCTGGGCAGCCGATGAAGCCATCGGGTGGATCTACCAGTATTTCAACGACCCGGAGGAGCGGAAACAGATGCGCAATGAATCCTCTGCCCCCCGCAACTCCCGGGAACTTGCCGTTCGCAATCAGTTTTTCACCCCGCGCTATGTCGTCGAATTCCTCACCGACAACACGCTCGGCCGCATTTGGTATGAGATGTGCCGGGGAAAGACCAGCCTCGCAGAGCAGTGCCGTTACATGGTGCGCAGGCCAAATGAGATCTTCCTAGCCGAGGGCGAGGCACCTCCTGAAAACAGCGATCTGAAAACTGAAAACCTGTCGCAGGAAGAACTCCTGCAACAACCCGTTCACATTCCGTATCGTCCTCTCAAAGATCCGCGCGAAATCCGTCTCCTCGACCCGGCCTGCGGCTCGATGCATTTTGGGCTCTACGCATTCGATCTCTTCACCGTGATCTACGACGAAGCGTTTGATATTCTGCCAGGATTTGCGGACTCGCTTGTTCCCGCCTTCAACCCAGCCTCGTTACAGGTTCACAATTCAAGGGCTCTCCGCTGCGACGCCAGTGGCGAAGTCCTTCACCCAGAAAATGCATTCATAGCAGTCTGGCCATACGACAATCCCTCCAAAGATCGCCCCGGGCGTATCTTCCTCTACGCTCGCAGGGCTGCGGAGGAAAATCGCGACCGGCTCTCGTTCTGCAAGCCTCTCGAAGAGGTTGATTGGGCAACGTTTGTGCACGATGGATGGGCGGAGCCAGACGTCCTAGAGGCATTTTTTCGAAGCCACGACGCATTCGAGCATTCGCCGCTCACCGATGAAGAACGGAATGCTCGCTTTCGCCAGATGGTCCCGGCACTGATCATCGAACACAACATCCACGGGGTTGATATCGATCCCCGTGCCGTGCAGATTGCCGGCCTTTCGCTCTGGCTTCGCGCCCAGAGGGCCTGGAAGGAACAGAACGTCACGGCTCTGGACAGGCCAACGATCAGGAAATCGAATATCGTTTGCGCGGAACCGATGCCGGGCGATGAGAAGTTGCTCGGTGAGTTTGCCAACTCCCTCCAACCTCGGTTTCTTGGCCAGATCGTGAGACAGGTTTGGAAGTCCATGCAGTTGGCTGGGGAAGCCGGGTCGCTTCTCAAGATCGAGGAGGAAATTGCCGATTGGGTGAAGGAGGCCAAACGCCAGTGGACGGCCATGCCGAAGGGCGAACAGCTCTCGCTTTTTGAATCTCCTGCAAAGTATGGCAGGAAGCAGGAGGAACTGGATCTTGATCTGAGCGGGATCACGGATGCCGCATTTTGGGAGGAGGCGGAAGAGAGGATTTACGATGCGCTCCGAAATTATGCGGAACAGGGAGCGTCGGAAAGCTATCAGCGCCGCCTCTTTGCCGAGGACGCGGCGCAAGGCTTTGCCTTCATTGATGTCTGCCGCAAACGCTACGACGTGGCCGTGATGAATCCGCCGTTTGGAGAATGGTCAGCACAATTCAAGGACCTTTCGCGAATGCTTTATCCAAACAGCTACAACGACATCTTGGCCGCTTTTGTCGAGCGGGGCGGAGACCTTCTTCATCGCGGTGGCAGATTGGGCGCGATTACCTCGCGAACTTGCTTTTTCCTCTCCTCATTTACCAAGTGGCGCGACAATGTCGTTCTCGGCTCCCTGGAGGCGGAACTCCTGGTCGATCTGGGGCATGGAGTCATGGATGCCGCCATGGTCGAAGCCGCCGCCTATGTTCTCGGCAAACCCATGTTGGCCGCCGGGCCGCCCCTCCCGGCATGAAACCGCAAAAATTTCCCGATGCTGCCGCCCTGCCAGGCGGGAATAAACGTGGAGGGGGCGACCCGCTCCCCACGTCCGTCGCCTTGACTTCCCATGCTCTCCGGCTTAGGTCTGAGGGACGCTATGCCACTCACCCAATCGAAGCCGCTTTACGCTATCACCGTTCCGAAACCGACTCGCTCGGTGAAGAAGGCCACGGTGGCCTCGATTTTGAAACGGCAGGCCGTATCCACCGCGCAGGCGCTCAGGGGCTACGACTATCTGAAATCCCACAGCTCCCGCAAAATCTCCGCGAACTGAGCCGCCTTGGGGTGGCGGATCGCGTCGGTCGCACCGCTCTTCGCCGGTGGGTGGAGGGCCACGGGCCGGTCTTCGACGAAGATGCCTTTCTGGCCGCTTGGAACGCTCAAGGCCGACTGGGCGGAGCCGAACATCATGTTTACCACGATCAGGAAAAATCCCGATGGTTCAAGCGGCTTTACCATGGCGTGAACCACAGCACGCTCGGGGATTATTTTGATCGGATGCGCCTGCATTCCGCCCTTTTCCCGGAAACCGCCTACCGCCTCGAAGGCTTCACGATCAACGCCAAGAGCAAGGCACTGGCTCCGGTGGTTTCTCAGCCCCATGTTGAGGTGGACACCACGCGGCCACCGGTTTCCAAGGGCGAGACCGATGAACTCATGGCCGCGATGGGCTTCGCCCCTGTGCAACTTTATCACAATGGCGTGCTGGACGATGGATACTTCGCCTACCTGCACCCAGCCACCGGGGTGCTCGCGCACGACCTGCACGACGAAAATGTCGTCCGCCTGCCGGATGCGGATGATCTCGCCGTCATCGACCCTTTCATTTCCCTCGCCCGAGCGGGCACTTGGGCCGCACTCAAACTTGCCGAAATCGGATTGCCACCCCCGCCGGATGACGACGACCTCGCTCCCTTACCAGACCCGCTCTCGCCCCGCTAATGCTCTGCTTCCGACTCCTCCACACTGCCGATCCGGCCACCCCACTTGCTGATGCCGTGGCCTCGCTCCGCGACGGTCATACCCCCCGCGATATCTATGCCGTCGATCCCGCCTCTTTCAGGCAGATCCCCAATGCGCCATTCGCCTACTGGGTAAGCGAACGGGTGCGCAGGATTTTTACGGAGCTGCCAGCGATGGAGGGCGAGGGAAGGACTGTGAAGCAGGGGCTTGCGACAGCAGATGACTTTCGGTTCGCACGCACATCCTGGGAGACTCCTTCAGAAACATCAGGTGGCACTTGGTTTCCGTTCGCAAAAGGCGGCAGCTTCTCGCCTTTTTATGCCGACATTTATCTCAAAGTTAATTGGGCTTCTGGTGGCAGGGAAATGGCAGCTTTTGCGGGCAGCGCAATTCGAAATCCAACCTTCTACTTCCGCCCCGGCCTGACATGGCCTTTACGGACACAGGTTGGGCTAGGAATGAGAGCGTTTCCGCCGGGCAGCATTTTTGGCCACAAAGGCCCCTCAGCATTTGTCGAATCTGACGATCCGGAGGCACTCTGTTCACTTCTGGCCATTACGACCAGCGAACCATTTCGCGGCTTGGTAGAAATCCAGATGGCTTTCGGCTCCTACGAAGTCGGGGTGATCCAGCGCACGGTATTGCCGCGCGAGACCGATTCCGACCTCGCCCGGCTTGCGCTCGAGGCATGGACCGCGAAGCGCCGTACCGACACGGCCAACCTCACGAGCCATGCGTTCAGTGCGCCAGCCCTGCTGCGCGGGCACGGCGCCTTGGCCGAGGGCATCGCCGCATGGTCCGCGCTGTTGGCCGAAACCTTTCTCACGCTGTCCGCCATCCAATCTCGGATCGATGAGGTTGCCTACCGACTTTACGGAATCGGGGACGACGACCGCCGCGCCATCGGTGAGATGCTTTCGGTAAAACCCGGGAACGGGAAATCCGATGAAGAAGATGAGGAGGCACCCGCAAGCGCGAATGCCCCCTCCCTCGTCTCCGAACTGCTCGACTACGCGCTCGGCTGCGCCTTCGGACGCTGGGACATCCGCTACGCCACCGGCGAGCGCCCCGCTCCGCCCGTGCCCGAACCATTTGCCCCGCTCCCCATCTGCCCGCCCGGCATGCTCCAAAACACGGATGGACTCCCTGCTGCGACCAGCGACGTTTCCGCCAGATACCCCGTGCGCATCACCTGGCCCGGCCTCCTCGTGGACGACCCGGCCCACCCCGAGGACATCGAGCGCCGAGTGAGCGAAATCCTCGCCGTGCTTTTCCCAGGCCGCGCCGACGCCATCGCCAACGAAGCCTGCGCCCTGCTCGGCGTGAAGTCCCTGCGCGAATGGTTCCGCAAGCCCGTCGGCTTCTTCGCCGACCACCTGAAACGCTACTCCAAGAGTCGGCGGCAGGCTCCCATCTACTGGCCACTCTCCACCGCCAGCGGGCGCTACACACTCTGGATCTACTACCACCGCCTCACCGACCAGACCCTGTTTCAATGTGTCACGGATTTCATCAAGCCCAAGATCGTTGAAGTCGAATCCGACCTCGCCCGCCTCCGGACCGACGAAGGCCAGCGCACACAGATCGACGAAATGGTGGAATTACTCGCCGAGTTGACCGGATTCCGGGACGAACTCCTCCGCATCGCCGCCCTCCCGTGGAAGCCGAATCTCAACGATGGAGTCCTCATCACCGCCAGCCCCCTCTGGAAACTCTTCCGCCTCCCCAAATGGCAGAAGGACCTCAAAGCCTGCTGGCAGGAACTCGAAAAAGGCGAATACGACTGGTCCCACCTCGCCTACACCATCTGGCCCGACCGGGTAAAACGCGCCTGCGAAACCGACCGCTCCCTCGCCATTGCCCACGGCCTCGAAGATCTCTGTAAAGTCGAAGCACCGAAGGCGAAGGGGAAACGCGGGAAGAAAAAGGCGGATGCTGAATTGCTGGAGGAACAGAAGGAATAAATTATGGAAAACCGAAAACTCACCATGAAATTCGCCGGGCGGTTCATTGAACTGCTCGGACAGCAAATGTATGGAGGACCTGTTCCCGCAGTTGCCGAGTTGATCGCCAATGCGTGGGATGCGGACGCGCCTAGAGTCGAGGTGGAAGTGCCCGAGGACCCAAACGCGGTGGGAGCAGAAATCGTCGTTCGCGATTTTGGTCACGGGATGAGTTTCGATGATTTGAACAATTATTACCTCACGATCGGCTACGAGCGCCGCTCCCGTGGACAACGCACTCCCGGAGGCCGTCCCGTTATGGGCCGGAAAGGGATCGGAAAACTCGCCGGGTTCGGTATTGCCGAGGATATTGTCGTTCGCTCCGTTCGGGCCGGTCGCGCCGTAGAAATACTCTTGAACTACTCGGATCTGAGAAACCGTCAGGCGATCGAGGGGCTTGAGTTGGAGCCGACTGCCGACGAGGAAACAACGGAACCTGATGGTGTGTCGGTTACTTTTCGACGCCTTAAATTGAAGCGTAGAATCAATTTAGATTCCTTCATGCGCAGCATGTCGCGGCGGTTCGCTCTCCAATCCGATCTGATGCAGATAAAAATTAACACAGCGGGGTTGACGAAAGAGCAACTCCCCTTGGAGCACCGAGACCCTGTTGCGCCGGATTGGGCTGAGCAGGAAATTGAGGGTCTCGGACGGGTCAAGTATTGGATTGGTTTTCTTGATGCGCCGATCACAGATCCGGAATCAGTGCTGTCCCACACGGACGTAAAACGACACTCCAATCAAGCATTGAAGCGGGTCGGATTACAAAGTCCGAAAAACAGCATTAAGAAGTTCAGTTATTCATGGGGATATTAGTCATATGAAAG
>Ga0247840_10005112_pt1 | contig 20040 bp, 15 predicted proteins | sample LaCruzMarch2015__FD_192404 | JGI IMG/M metagenome (GOLD analysis project Ga0247840, IMG submission 192404) | Freshwater microbial communities from meromictic Lake La Cruz, Castile-La Mancha, Spain - LaCruzMarch2015_17m | ecosystem: Environmental > Aquatic > Freshwater > Lake | place: Spain... | reverse complement strand
AGTCACCTATTACTATAACTTTATTAATATTTCTTTCTTTAATTATATTTATAGATCTATTTAAAGAAGCTAGGTCGCCATGTACATCTGCAATTACAGCCACTTCAAGCATTAAATTAGATTTAGAGTCATCCGAAGGAGTGTTTTCAGAAGAAGATCTAGAAGTTGAAACAGCAGATATATTAGTGTTAGATACCCTCTCAACAAATTTACCAGCAACATCTCCAACCTGTTCTTCTTTTACGTTTATGTGAGCTAAAGATAATACTTTGTAAACTGCTTTTACGATTTTATTTTCATCAGTATTGTGGATACCCTTAATCACTAGAGCAATACCAATAATAAAGGCGCTAAGTATTACAACGGATAATATAAATCTAAAAATTCTTCCAATAAAACTGCCATTTCGCTTTTCCATTGAATAAATTATAGCTTATTTTCACAAGCTTTTACATCTTAGCGACAGTGTTAATTCCTAATAAGCCTAAACCTGTATTTAATACATTTGCTGTTTTAGCAGTTAATAATAGACGTAAAATCTTTTTTTCTTCACTTTTTGCATCTAAAACAGATAAGGTAGCATAAAAAGAGTTAAATCTTTGACATAATTCAAACAAGTAATTAGCTATAATATGAGGGGAATACTCCATTCCTGCTTGTAAAACTGTTTCATCAAATTTGTATAAATGCCTTAATAAAGCGTTTTCTTTAGGTTCAAGAGATTCGAGTAAATTTTCTGGTAGAAATAGACCTGTTATACTGACACCGGACTTTTCTAAAACAGAGTTCATACGAGCATAGGTATATAAAAGATAAGGTCCTGTATTACCCTCAAATTTGGTTATTTGATCATACTTAAATACAACATCCTTTTTAGGATCAATTTTTAATATGCCATATCTAAAGGCAGCAAGTGAAATTTTATTAACAGTATCTTCTTTATTTGTAATATTTCTTATACTCTTTTCGATTTCTTCTTCTTCCACTTTTTTTACAGTTTCATACGCATCATCTGCATTTATAACTAAACCTGTTCTAGAAGACATTTGTCCCTCAGGAAGAGAAACAAACCCATAAGAGACATGGTGTATTTTTTTAGCAAAATCAAAACCCAAAATCTCAAAAATTTTAAATAATTGTTTAAAATAATCAGATTGACGATTATCCACAACATATAAACGCTTATCCAGCGCGTATTTAGCAAAGGTATCTTTAGCAAGCTGTAAATCTTGGGTTATATAAATGGAGGTACCATCGCTTCTAAGTAAAACTTTATCTGGCAAACCATATTTTTCTAAACGAGCAACTATAGCTCCGGTTTCATCTTTTTCAGCGATACCCTTTTTTAAAGCGATATCTACAACTTCTTTACCACTATCTTTATAGTCACTTTGAGTAAAAATTACATCAAAATCTACATTTTGATTTTTATAGGTCTGTTTCCAGCCACCATATGCCCAATTTGTGACTTTTTTCCAAAGGGATAATACATAAGGATCACCGTTTTCAAGTTTTTGAAACATTGCTTGTACTTCTTCTTTTACCGCAGGGTTTTCTTCTTCTTCTTTTGAATAGCGTATGTACATATCTCCTATAAAATGATCTGATTTTTTAGTAGGTTCTTGATCCTTAAAGTATTTGTCATATATTAGCATTGATTTACAGATGGCGGTACTCCAGTCATTAAAATAGTTGGCTTTTACGACGTCGCTACCTAAATATTTATATATATTAGCTAAGGATGAACCTAAAAAGTTGTTTCTAGCATGCCCAATATGTTGTGGTTTATTTGGGTTTGGCTGAGAATATTCAATTAATATTTTTTCATTAATAGGCTCACTCGAATAAGCTACATTAATATTTTTTAATTGGTATAGCAACCATTCAGGGGATAGTACAAAATTAATAAACCCAGGTTGAACTGCGTATATTTTTGAAAAGATAGGTAAATCATAAGTTTTAAAAGCCTCAATATTATCCTTAAATGCAATAACCAATTCTTCGGATATAAGCATAGGATTCTTATTTAATTGCTTTGCCAGCATCATACCCGCATTAAGGGCAAAATCTCCAAAATCTTCATTTTGAGGATGTTCTATTAAAAAAGCATCAAAATCTAAATTATATAAATCTTTAATTACTTTTTTTGTTTGTTGTTCAAGGATTTTAGTTATATCCATATAAATGTATTTTAGCAGATATAAGGGTAGATGTTAGGGGGCGGGCACTAAAAGTGCCCGCCCCCAAAAAAAAGTTCTTAGCCAATGATCTCAGTCTTACTGGTGTTATCTTCTTCCAAAATCCGGCGAACACGTGCTTTAAACCTAATAGCAAAAAAGACAGCCAAAAGAATACCCAAAAGTATTCCAATTAAAATACCTAAAGTCACGCTCATTTTTTTCTCCTAGAAAATATTTTGGTTAAAAAGCAGAATTTTCATCGTCATTCTACCATAAAAACGTTATGTCCCCAATTTCATCTGTACGTAACACATTACATTTAATAAGGCTCAGATACTCTAAAACCTCTTTATTTGGATGGCCATACTTGTTATCTTTTCCTACAGAAATAACACAATTATGGGGTTTTAGTTGTTCTAACAGCCTAAAACTAAGGCCGTTTTTGGCCCCATGATGGGATATTTTAAAGACATCTAGGCCATTTTGGATCAAAGGAGTGACCTCAGATAGGTCTATCTGGTTTAAAGCCTCTAGCTCGGCATCTCCAGTCAAAATGGCCTCAAAGTCCCCGTAGTCCAAAAACATTACAACAGATAAATTATTTACATTACTATAATCTACGTTGTTGTTTTTTATGTCTGGCCACAACACTTTTATAGTTACATCCTTAAAAGAAAATTTATCACCAATTAATATCGAATTATTAGTCGAAATTCCAGAAAAATATTTACACGAATTTGACTTACATTGGATGTCGTTAAACGTAAAGTTCCCGAAGTCGCAACGCTGAGTAACTTTCTTTAATCCTCCGTAATGATCCAAGTGTGGGTGTGTTAAAAAAATATTATCAAAGTAGCAAAATGGATATACAAATTTTTTACTAATTTTGTAATCTACATCATACGATGCTCCCCCATCTATAAGTAGTCTCTCATCGTTAGGAGTCTTAATATAAATAGAATCTCCTTGCCCTACGTCAAAAAAAGTTAATTCTAGTTTATTTTTAGTATCAATTATTTTAGAAGAATCTCCCAAAACACTTTCTTTATCAGTATATGTAGAGGCATAATTAGGTATAAATCCTCTTACGTACGCAACCAAAATAAGGAGATACAAAAAAGATAAAATAAATAACAGTTTAATTGTCATGATTTAAGACAGTATTACTTTTTGTGGCAAATATACGTATATTTATAATAATTAAAAACAAAGTCATAAATATATAATATGCCAAAAGTTGATAACCCGTTAACTTAAACAAAAAATAGCCTACATGTAAACTATTAAAAAAGTACACTCCTTCCACAAAAACGTTCATCAAAACATATAAAGGAATCAAGAACAAACTGGCTACAAAATCACTCACAAAAGAGGCCATAAGATATATTGTTCCAAATATTGTGGTAAAAGGAACTGTCCACAAAATTAATGTATTAACAACTAAGCTAATCAAACTTACAGTACCAAAAAAGTATGAAATTATAGGCCAAACCAATAATTGAGCAGATAACCCCGCTACAAAGTCATCTATTAAAACAAAAGGTACTTTTTTAAACAAACTAACTATTAAAGATGAAAATAAAATTAATCCAAGTGTAGCCATAAAACTTAAAATAAAGCTTAGACTAAAAAAATACAAAGGTTGTATTACAATCATCAACAACCCGGAAGTTACTAAAACCAAAAGGGTATCCACTCCTCTACCATAATACTTACCCCAAGAAATAATACTGCCCATTACAAGCGCACGTAACACCGGGGGCTCAAATCCGGAAATTAATGCGTATATAATAGTTACAAATTGAGCAATAAATAGATTCTTTAATTTATACTTAGACCCTAACAAAGATACGATACAATTAAACACTAAACTAATATTAAACCCAGAAACTACAACCACATGAATTGTACCCGTCTGTTTTAAAGCCGTTTTAAAATTGGGTACATTAGATAATCTGTCTAATCCTACCGTCATTCCTAGTAATAACTCGCTATAAGGACTTGGAAAATATTTGTCAATATAATTGGTACAGTGCTCACGAATATAAATAAAAATGGGTAAATTTATAAAAGACTTGTCAGTAGCCTCTTCCAAAGGACATTCCTTAGAAAAACAAGATAAATCTAGTCTATAAAAGGTAAGTAATATTAATAAGATTAAAAACCAATAATATTTAATATTCAGCATTAGATTTAATAAATTAGATTAGAAGAAAGTTTGGTTAAAGTACTTTCAGGAACTCCGGATTTTGAAACCAACTCTGTTAAATCTTTATAAGGCCTATTGGATATAATTTTTAAGGCATACGCAGGACCAATTCCATTTAAGGCATCTAGCGTATCTTGAGAAGCAGTATTTACATTAACTTTAGAACTTAAAGCACCTTCAACAGAATTATCAGAAGTAGCAGAAGAATTGGGGGAGGAACTAGTCTCCTTTTTAGGGGTACTAGACTCTTTAGAAGTTTCTCCGCCTGCATTTACAACGTCATTATTACTAGAATAATTCTCAATAAGTGGAACTTCTAAATACAAACTATTTATGGCACACGTACAATCACCGTAAGTTTCCCATTCATAAGGAACATATACTTTTTGACTATCCGTTAAGAATTTAGAAAGATTTAAATTACGAGAAATCCACAAAACAGAAGCATTTTTCTTAAAGCCACCTCCTTCTGAGATCAAATCCCCTACTCTAGAAAAAGGGGGAAGTTTATAAACACCGGGTTTAGAAACTGCACCGGATAAATCCACATAAATAAACGTTACATTAGGAGAAGTTGTGGAATTAATAATTTCATCTTTAGTAGTAGTAAAGGCATCAAAATCTAATTTATCAGGAAAAAACTTATACATGCTAACTAATGCAAACATTAATATAGTAAAGATATGGAAAGAATATTTTTTAAAAAAGTCTAAAATAGGCACACAAGTATATAACCATAATGCCTAAAAAATAAAAGGGAGGATACTCTAGTAAAAATAGAGGCCTATTTATCGTCTTCTAAAGCTCTAATCAACAGATCCTTGAATATAGGGTTCTTTTTTAAATCTTTTATTAAGGAAATAAATTTAGTGTCATTTATTTTATAAAATACTTCTCTTCCCTTTTTATCGTTTTTCAAAAAGCCCAACGCAGCTAAAACTCTTAAGTGGTGTGAAGCTAAATTTTCTTCTACATTTAATTTATCCGCAACTTCGCTAACATTTCTTTGACCTTCGCTCAAAAAATTTACAATCTTTATTCTGTTTTTATCAGAGAAGGCTTTTGATACTTTTTCTAAAATCATAAGAACATCATACAACAAACATTGGTATATTTCAAACAATATCCATTGGTATTTTAGAACTTATAGGCTTTAATTACGGGTTTTATATCTAGTCCCACTAGAATATACCAATACGAGTTGTGTAATCGAAAAACTTGATATAATAAGGTATGGAAAAGTTTATAAGCTTACAAGAACTCATTAAACTTGCAAAAAAAGAAGGGATTGACCTAGGAAAAGGAGACCCTTATAACAGACTTCGTTATTATACAAAAATGGGATGGCTACCTCATATGATTAGAAAAGCCAATGCTAAAGGGGACATCGAGGGACATTACCCCTCTTGGGCAGTAGAAACTTTAAAAAACATTCATCTATTAAAAAATGAAGGATCCTCAAACGAGCAAATAGAACAAAAAGTTAAAGTCCAAAATAATTTTAAAAAAACCACCCTTTTATTCTCTGATAAAGAAAATCAAAAACGAGCAATACTATATCTTGCTATAGCATTATTTATATTAATAGTATTATCAGAATTGAATATTTTAAAAATAGGAAATCAAAAAAAATTAATACTAGATGAAAACTCTCTCACTACTTCAAATTATATAGTGGAATCAGGTACAGGAACTTTATTTAAAAACTCAAAAACAATAGAAATAAAATCTAATAATGCAAAGATAACTAACAGGATAAATATTACATTTAAAGATGATTACTCCCCTGCTAGTAGGTACTGGGTAAAATATGCCCAAGACCAAAATAGCTTCACATTAGAAACCGATGCCCCAGTAGCTAACGACTCCGGTTTTTATTGGTTTATAAGCAATTAACAAACCAACTTCCCGTGACGAGAAAAGACTTTTAAAACTTTATAATTAACCATTGACACGCCCTAGAGTTACAATTTAATATAAAAGTATGAAAAAATTAGCTGCCAAACCAATATACGATAGGATATTAAATTTTACTCCGTTAGTGCTCACAGCATTAATGCCTTTATTCTTTTTACCAATAACCACAGAATTTTTTGAATTCAATAAACAAGTTCTCTTAATTATGGGAACTATACTACTTATGGTTGCGTGGGCTTTAAAAATAGTTGTCGGAAAACAAGTAGAAATATCTAAATCTATTATTGATATACCTTTATTAGCATTTTTAGGGGTAACTTTATTGGCAACAATATTTTCACAGAGTAAAGCAGATAGCATCTATGGAAGCACCGGCAGATGGTTCCCTAGTTTACTAGGTTGCATAACATTAACATTATTCTATTATCTAGTATCTTCAGGTGTAGATAGTATTAAAAATATTAAATCAATAGTAAATACATTTATTATTGCTACAACAGTAAATACATTTATTACTATATTAAGTTATTTTGGTATTTATCTTGGTAAAGCAGCTTTCTTTCAAATTCCTAATTTTACATTAACAGGATCAATCACTACCTCAATTGCAATTGCAGCTATTTCAGCCGTCATTGGAACTAGTTTAATGGTATACAACAGTCAAAATATAAGAACCAAAGCAATGTACCTAGTGGCTACACTATTAAATATAGTATTAATTGGGCTAATAAACGTATGGTTCGGTTGGGCAATGTTACTAATAGGATTTGTAGTTATGGGTGTCATAATCAAACCTGAAGCTTTATCTCAATGTAAACCTGGATTAACCGTAGTGTTACTTATAGCTTTATTGTTTGGTACAGTAAAAAATATTCCTCAAACAAAAGGATTTTTAACAAATAGTAGCTACCCAATAGAAATCGTACTACCTTTAAAAGCCAGTTGGAGTATTGTAACAAGTATATTAAGCAATGATCCATTACTTGCAACGGGTCCTTCAACCTTTTATTTAGACTTCACAAGATACAGACCTCTATCCTTAAATACTACTGCTATATGGAATATTAGATTTGATAAACCATTTAATGAAGTATTAAATATTATTGGAGAACTTGGATTAATAGGCTTATTTGTAAGCATCTATCTTGGAACCAGAATCTGGACATTAATAAAGAAAAGCTCAAAAGCAACAAACGAAAACTATATTATAAAAGTATTAGGAATTGCTGTAGCTACAACAGCAACAGTATTTCTATTTACCTATGCAACAACCTTAAACACTTATGTAATGGTTTTACTAGTTGCACTATTAGTTAGAGGTTTAAATTTGGAAAGTGGTTTTGAGAGAATTTCTAGAAGTACCTTATTACAATTAGCTAAAGTAAATAAAGTCATATCTGTTACAGGATTAGAAATTGAAACTGTAAAGCACAGTCCAATTAAAATCATTATCGTACTACCTTTATTATTATTAGCTGCCTATATGGGATACATGACAACCAGAAATTATTTGTCCGAATTTTATACCAGACAATCCATGGCTGCGGCACAAAATAATGCCTGGGATAGAGTATATAAACTTCAAGAAGCTGCTATAAAGGCCTCCCCTATTAAAGATTCCTTATACACAAGACATGCTCAAACAATATTAATATTAGCTAACAGCATTGCTGCAAAAGAAAATTTAACAGAAGAAGATAAAACTTTGATACAAAATTTAATTGCACAATCAATAAACGTATCAAAAATAGCGAGTGAAACCATTAACCCTCTTAATGTTAGAAATTGGGAAACAAGAGCTTTAATCTACAAAAACATCGCTCAAGCCGCTCAAAATGCTACCGAATGGGCAATAGCTTCTTACAATATAGCTATACAATTAGATCCTACTAACCCAAGACTAAGATTAGACTTAGGGGGTATGTATTACGCTAAAGGAGATTTCTTATCTGCAGCAAGTCAATTTAGACAAGCTATATCCTTAAAAGGTGATTATGCAAATGCTTACTATAACTTTGGACAATCCTTGTACCAATTAAACGACTTAGAAAATGCAAAAGCAGCCTTAGAAACAACCAAAACCTTAATACCAGCAGGATCTGAGGATGCTACATTAGTATCTCAAGAAATTGAAATACTAACTCAAAAACTTAACACTGCAGGTGCAGCAGCTCAAAAACCAACAGTAGAGCAAATTCAAGCCAAAGAGGATGCTAAAGTTCAAACACAAGAACCTTTAAATAAAGTTGGGGAAGCAACACCAACTATAGGTGGAGATATTAAAGAAAATACTTTAGTTGAAACTCCTACAAAACAATAGGTTGTTTTTGGTAAAGATACGTCAGAAGGGGGCTCGCTTTGCGAGCCCACTTCTCTTATCCCTCAAAACATATAGAATCTTTAAGTATAAATATGTATAATAACAACCAGTTTCAATACAAAATGAGCATTTATGGGCCGTTAGCTTAGTTGGTAGAGCGCTTCCATGGCATGGAAGAGGTCAGGGGTTCGACTCCCCTACGGTCCACCAGATACCTTAAGATAAATTAATCACCTATGGATAAAAAATACGAAGAACTAAGTCAATTTATAGTAACATTCTCCCCTTTTTTCAAAAAAGCATTAATAAATGAACTAAAAAAAATTACAGAATCAGTAAATATTAAAAAGATGTTTGATGAAAGTCGCACATTAATATCAACAGAACTTCCAGAAAAAACTTTTATCCAAAATCTTATTCAGATTAAATCCATTTTTGTAAAACACATAATGCCTGTACATAAAAGTGGGGATATAACTGGAAATTTGGAAATAGATAAAAAGAATCTTTTAGAAGCTTGCTCTGATTTAGTAAATTTAAACGGAAGTGAAAAATTTGCAGTTCAATGCCGTATCGCAAAAGGTATTTTCTCTGGTATAAAGGCTTATTCTAGTAAAGATATTGAGGTTTTTTTAGGATTACATTACGCAAGTTTTGGAAATATACCCTCTTTCTCAGATAAAAATCTTAAAAACGAAGAAATAAAAGTAATATCTGTTTTTATTTGTAAGAACGAATATTACTTGGGATTCTCTACTTCTGCAGAAAACCTTAACTTCCATAGCGACGAACACCGCATCTTTTCTAATACAGGAAGAGAAATATCTCGTGCAGAAAATAAATTAAAAGAAGCTTTATCCAAATTCCAAATTGGGTTATCTGGAAAAGGCATCGCTTTAGATCTTGGAGCATCCCCAGGAGGGTGGACAAAAGTTTTAGCAGATTATGGATATGATGTTATTGCGGTGGATCCAGGAGATTTACATTTTAGTTTAAAAAATAACCCAAAAATTACGCATAAAAAAATACGTATTGAAAAACTAAAATTCGATAATTATTTCGATATCATAGTAAATGACATGAATATGAACCCTCAAAAAACAGCTGAAATAATGATTACAGTAGCAGATTCATTAAAAAAAGATGGAGTAGCAATCGTGACTTTGAAGTTACCTTTTAGCGACGTAACAAGAGGTATAACCGAAGCTTCTAAAATACTAGAAGAAAAATTTGAAATTTTAGCTATAAAAAGCCTTTTTCATAACAGGCAAGAAGTAACAGCACTATTAAGAAAAAAGTGACTTAGTCGAAAGTTTTCTTTTTCGAAGAAAAACATAACTTTAGTCGAAAGTTTTCTTTTTCAAAGAAAAACATAACTTTAGTCAAAAGTTTTCTTTTTCGGAGAAAAACATAACTTAGTCGAAAGTTTTATACGTAGTTTCTTTTTCTAAAACTTCACGTTCCTTAAAAACAATCTTCTTATTAGGTAAATTAGCAATAGTATAAGCCCTTGTAGGAGTCTTAACTTCAAACTCAACCACTTTTGGATTAACTTCTAAAACCTTCATAACTTCTATCATTAAATCTTCAATACCTTCCCCTGTTGCAGCGGAGATACCAAAAACTTTAATATTTTTATCTTTAAAAGCATCAACAATAATATCAAAACTATCTTTAACTTCTGTAATATCAATTTTATTTACAACAATAATTTCAGGCTTATTTTCTAAACCCTTACCATAATTAACAAGTTCTTTTCTAATTACTTCGTATGAATCTACTGGATCCGTATTAAAACCATCAATCATATGTACTAAAATACGAGTTCTTTCAACATGTCTTAAAAAGTCATCACCTAAACCTTTACCTTCAGAAGCTCCTTCAATTAACCCTGGAATATCTGCCAAAACAATTGTATTACCATTTTTTAAGGTATAAGCTCCTAAATTAGGACTTAATGTAGTAAAAGGATAATTTGCAACTTTTGCATTACTATTGGTTAAATGATTTAAAAGAGTACTTTTACCTGCATTAGGCATACCAATTAAACCAACATCCGCAACGATTTTAACTTCTAATCTAATGATTTTTTCTTCCCCTAAAACTCCAGGGGTATATTGCATTGGTACCTGATTTGTTGAACTCTTAAAGTGAACATTACCTTTTCCTCCCCTACCACCACGAGCTATCAAAAACTTTTCTCCATGAGTTAAAAGGTCACATACTAATAAATCTTCTGTACTTCTAGAAATTTCTGCTGAATCATCTCTAATTTCTTTGGAACGTTCCTCGTAAACTAAAGTTCCAACTGGAACTCTAATAAGTAAGTCTTCACCATTGGCACCAGCCATTTTCTTTTTACCACCTACAACACCAGGTTCACCTTCGTAACGAGGTCTTGAGTGAAAGTCCAATAATGTATTAAGGTTTTCATCTGCTACAAAATAGACACTTCCCCCTTTTCCACCGTCTCCGCCATCAGGACCACCTTTAGCAATGAACTTCTCTCTTCTAAAAGAGACATGCCCATCACCACCGTTACCTGCTTTTATTTTGATTATCGCTGTATCTACCATACTGCTATTATACTACGAAGTAGTACAGACCCGCAGGGGATGTTACAGGTAGTCGTTACAGATACGAAGTAGATGTTACAGTATTCTTTTTTTTGTTAGGGCGGGGGCTTTAGAGCGAATCCGGAGCCGGTTTGCGTTATGAGTGAAACGAATTACGCAAGCATGCGAGGACCTAGCGAAGAAGCCCCCGCCATGCAAATAAGTATTATTGAGTATAATTTAACGGATTCTGCGCTACGCCATTATATTCCACCATATAGTGAACGTGAGGCCCCGTTGATCTACCTGTATTACCCATCAACCCGATAATTTCTCCTGAATCAACTTCTTCCCCATAACTAACGTCTAATCTACTCATGTGACCATAAACTGTTTTAAAACCATTTCCATGATCTATTTGTACATGTAACCCCAATCCCCAAGGATCCCAACCTGCTCTAATAACCTTACCCCCGCGACATGCCAACAAAGGAGGCATTCCCCCACTTAATGGTGTGGCTACGTCAATACCGTTATGATACCAACTAAAATATTGAGTAATAATTCTAACCGTAGAAGGCCACACACAGAAATTTTTATCTGAAGGTGCGTTTGAATTTCCCCCTCTAGAAGAAGGTAACGCAGGTGCTGCAGCGATATAAACTTGTTCTGGAACCTTACCCCCAGGAATAACTAGCTCTGTTCCTAAAGCCAATTTAGAAGTATCTAAAATGTAGTTAAAATCAGCAACAGCTTGAGAAGGGACGCTGTATTTAGTAGCAATAGAAGATAATGTATCTCCCGCGCCTACTTTATGGATTAACCCTGTAACAGGAGGAATAGTAATAGCCTGACCTACTTTTAATGTAGAATAATCCGCCAAACCATTTACGTACTTTAAAGCATCAATAGAAATTTTAAATTTGTTACCAATAGAAGATAAAGTATCTCCAGTTTCGACATTATAAGTAAAAGATTCATTACGTTTACGTTCTTCAGGTATTGTAGTTGTAGCTAAAGCTAACGTAGGAATAATATCTAGGGATGTAGCTAAATAATCTGTATTACTAGATTTATCTATAATGTAACTAGATCCAGAGAAAACCTCTCCCAACAAAAAAACCATAAAAGAAGCTAACATAATAAAAGAAGTTGCTATAGATCTTCCAAGCCTACCTCGTGACCAAATCAACTTACGAATCAAATAATTTTTCATCCTTACAGGTAATTTAAAGAGGGCTACCCCTCTTTTGAATAAGAATATAAGAAACAAACCTGTTTTTTTTAACAAGTACCAACGCAATAATTTTAAAAATTCTCCCCAAGCAGCAAAAAATTTATCAAGAGCGTTTTTACCTTTAGGAATAAAACCTTTAAAGGATATTTGAAAGAATCTTTCAGACTTAGGTTTTTTTATTGTGAATAGCATAGAAAAGGACGTTTGCACGTCCTTTCTATTCTATCATTTATATAATTTTCTTGCTCAATCGCAACCTGTGGTTTTTAAGCCCCGGTATGTAAATTAGACAAAAAATCTTTGTTAGTTTTTGACTTTTTAAGTCTTTGAATTACTAAATCTGTAGCATCTCTATCATCTAACAAATCAATCATACGTCTTAATCTAAAGATAGCTTCCAGTTCAGTTGGTGTGTACAATTCTTCGTCGTGTCTTGTACCACTAGATTTAATATCAACAGCTGGATACACTCTTCTCTCAGCTAAAACTCTGTCTAAACGTAGTTCCATGTTACCGGTACCTTTAAATTCTTCAAAGATAACGTCATCCATTCTTGAACCAGTATCTACCAAAGCTGTAGCTATTATTGTTAAACTTCCGCCTTCTTCAAAATTACGAGCTGCACCAAAAAAGTGTTTAGCTGGATACAATGCTGCAGGGTCAAAACCACCTGTTAAGGTTCTACCAGAAGGAGGAGCAACCATATTATAAGCACGAGCTAATCTTGTAATAGAATCCATTAAAATAACAACATCTTTACCCATTTCAGCAAGTCTTTTAGCTCTTTCTAAACAAAGTTCAGCCATACGAGCTTGTTCATCTGGTTTTTCGTCAAAATTACTTGCAAAAACATCACCTTTTACACTACGAGAAAGGTGAGTAACTTCTTCAGGTCTTTCACCAATTAAAGCTACTAATAAAACACTTTTTGGATAATTTTCTGTAATACCATTAGCTATTTCTTTTAATAACCAAGTTTTACCTGCTTTTGGAGGAGCAACTATCATCGCACGTTGTCCTTTACCAACAGGAGCTACTAAATCTATAAGTCTTGTAGATAAAACATCAGGAGTTGTTTCTAAGTGCATCCATTCATTTGGGAATATTGGAGTAAGTTTAGAAAATATAGGTCTTTTTCTAGCTTCATCAGGAGATAAATCGTTTATTGTATCAAGTCTTAATAAAGACAAATAACGCTCCCCTTCTTTAGGAGGTCTAGAATGACCAGTAATAATATCGCTTTTTCTTAAATTAAATCTTCTAATTTGTGATTGGCTAATGTAAACATCTTTAGGTAATTCTTCATTTAATTTTTCGTCTTGTCTAATAATTCCGTAGTCTTGTAATATTTCTAATACACCTTTAATAGGTATTGTTTTACCACTATAAGAAACACCACTATTCATGGAGTCATAATTAATATTTGGAGCATTATTATAATTTGCGGTATTACCAGAACTGTATGTAGCACTTACATTTGTATGAGGTATAGCAACACGAGGTGCTGGGGAAATTACTTTTGGTGCTTCTACAATAGGAGTCTCCACAACAGGAGCTTCCATAACTGGTGTATCCATGGATATATCAGAAACAGGCACATCTACTACTACTTTAGGTAATACTTTTTTAGTATCTTTTGTATCGTCTATGTTTTTCTTTATTGGCATATTTTTATTTTAAATTAAATACAGGGGTGAAAACCTTCAAGGTAAAAACCCTAAAGTCGAGAGATAGTCACTGCCCCGTACTACCTCCCGGCCTTAACGTTTTTATAATTTTCAAAGGAGAACATTAGGAAATTAGATTACTGATCAGGGAACAAAATATCATTTAATCAACTAGGGATACTTTAACATTTATTGGGACATTTTTCAATTAGCTATAAAAAGGATATTGAAACAAATCAAAAATGTAATATCATATATTAGAAGGGGGATAGCTTGGTCGCGTAAGATTAAGTACAAACCCAACCAAGCTATCCCCTCTCTAATACTCCCCTACCACAATTTAAAATTAAAATGAGTACGAGGATTAAAGAGGTTACAAAATTATTTCTTAGATTTCTTAGTAGATAGTTTTAATAAGCTACCAAGAGATAACATTCCTAAACCAGCAAAACCGGCTACAGGTAATATACCTGTTTTAGGTAATTCAATAGGTTTGTTACCATAACAAACAGTAGCAACGTCAGAACCGGCAAAATCGCCATCTATTCTAACTTCAGCTTTATTAACAACACATTTTTCGTAATTTTTATCAGCAATTATTTCACTATCTTTTAATGAAACTTTGATTATAAAAGTTTTAGATTCATTTTTACCTAATGTAGCCCATTCTTCTGTTAAATTACCTTCAACTTTATTTAAAGCACTAGGTAAAAAATCTTGCATTTTTAAGTTTTTAACTTCATCACCTTTATTGGTAATAACAGCTCTAAAATAGATAGCTTTAGCAGTTTCATCTTTATTGGTTAAATCGATAAATACTTTATCTCTATAATTAGCGTCACCTTCAAGTTTTACTTCTTTTACAATTTGCACTGTAATTTCTTTTTCTCCTCCACCATAGGTATCAGCATGTACTGTTGATATCCCTAATAAAGGAATTAAAGATAAAGTTATTAATAATGTTTTAATGTTTTTATTTATATTCATAAAAAAATTCCCAGCTACAGCATAAACGCATAGATAAATATTATCTATATATTTATTATATACACGGGAAATCAATAGGTGAATTGTACACTTTTTTCATAGTATTGTCAAGCTATAGGTTATCGGGTATTGCGCTATTTACGCTTAAAAAGGCCTATTAAGGGTATCAATAACAGCGCAAATCCCCCGTATTCCAGATATTGTGGCCAAAATACGACTTTAATATTATCGGGTATAGGGCCTTCAAATGCCCAACCATTAGACCAATTATTAACTTTAACATGTTTAGCTTTACATAATTCTCCCTCACAAAAAGCCAACCATCCTGGATCAAATGCCTCATTATATACAAACAAATTATTTTTATTTGTTACAGTAGAAATATCTCCAATATAGATATTTTTTATAAAATTATAATCTACAGGCGTAAATGAAACATAAGAAAGTTCGTTGGTTGTTACTATATTACCGAAAACCATATTGGAGATATTTAAGGTGTACCCTACTCCCTTACTAAAAGGAGGTATTAAATAGTAGTTAGATTTTAATTCAGAGTTTTGAGGTAACGAAAAATAAGCGTCACAACGTTTAGTAACTTCATTAGTTAAACATACTCTCAAAGGTACACCACTAACATTTTTGGATTTTATTTCTAAAATATAACCACTTTCATGATCTAAGCTGTGAAAAAAGAAAGTGTCGCACAAAGATTGATTAGGAGAAGTATATTTTAAAGAATCAGAAAGATAAGTTACAGTGGAATCTCCTAAATCTCCTGCCGAAAACGCACATAAACGGGCGTTATTAGACATATCCGTTACATAATTACTATACCTAAGATCTTTTGAAAAGACAATCGTACCATCTTGGTTAAAAGGTAAGGATACTATAGAGGTATCTTCTACCTTCGGTGTAGACAACCAACCTGCTTTTATATCTTTTATAGTCAAGGCATTATCAAAAGGTGACATATAGGAATCAGAACTTATTCTAATAGAATATTTATTAAGAGGTTTATCCAAATAAGCGTATAGCCTATCTTCTAAGTCGAAACTGATACAAAGATGAGAATCTTCGTCATAAATACAAAGGTCTTTTGTATCCAGGTTAACCCCACTTAAAGTAAAGATGTTACTTGTCCTAGCGTTTAATTCAGAAAATTTTGCTAAATTAAAAGTAACACATGCTCTAATATCTTGAGATTTAATTGTAAAACCAGTAGACAGCTTTTCTAAGGAATAATAACCTTCAGAAGTAGATTCGCTACAAGCTTCTAATACAGGAAAAATATCTAAAGAAATTAAATTACTTCCTGAATAAACTTCTAAGGTCGTAATTTTAGTAGAATCAAAAGGGCTGTTAATTATATCTTCTTTAGAATAAAGGTTAGTACCTAACTTAAATACAGAAAATTCAGGATATTGTGCAACAACAGAGGGTTTTACTTTAACTAGAGGGACAGGTGTAACCAAAGAGGTTGCCTCAATATATATATTTTTATCATCAGAGGATAAAACAGAATCTACAAGATTTTCATCCTTATCAGTATTTCCAATTAAAGGAAAAAGGACATTCTCAGAATATATATAATTCCCAAAATTATTATAAAAGAAATCAACATATTCTCTAAAATAGGTATTCCCAATTTTTGAATAAGAAACATTATAGTCTTTTAAATAGAATTCATGGGTTGGTTGATATCTATATAAATACAAACCTTGCCCAAAATCTTTTTCTAAAAAGATTTTATTAGAATAATATAATAAATTTTTGGTCTCTGGTAAAAACAACACCGTAGAGACATTTCCTGGAGCAAGTATACTATCATCAAACAAAAGCCAGCGTATCTTATATTTTTCTAAGGTGTTTTCAAGCAATTTAACATCTTGATTATAAACCGCATAAGATAATTCTCTGTATACTTGTTCATTAGCGATATTCCATCTATCAAATTCTCTATCAATCAAAGGACGCTCAATGCCAAACCACAAAAACCCGGCACCTTGATAACCTAATTGAGTAAGATCGTTCCAAGAATAATATACCCATCCCCAAAAGCTATTAAGAGGCAGATTTGCTACTCTACCATATTCTTTTTGGGAATTTATGTAGGAAAACATTTCAAAGTATCTGGAAGGTATAGCTACTTTCATAGAAGGGCTAATTAAATTGCCATCAAAGGCAGGTTTCATGTAAGAATAAAAGGCAAATAATATAAATAAAGTACTAATTAAGTAAATATGACTACCAAAACGAACCTTTTGAGATATTTTATCAAAAATGGTAGCAAAAAATCCCCAGAATGAACCAAAAAATACAGCATAAGAAAACATTATTAATATTGAAAATTTAGTAAAAGGAAAGCGCAGTATTTCCTTTAATAGAGGTAATTTTGTTAATAAAAACTCAATTACAAAACCAAAAGGAGGATTTATACTAAATAAAAATAGTATAGAAACAGCCATTATTGCTAGTATCCCCAACCAATAAGGATATTTCCTAAACAAGGAAACTAAAATTCCCCCTAGTATCATTACAAAAAAAGCGTAACCCATATAATAAAAAGGATTATTAAAATAATACGATTGCCATTCATTTAAAATTTGACCAAATTTATTATTTCCAATATATTCTCCCCAATCAAAAAGGAACCCTTTTAAAATAGCTACGTTATCAATAGTTCCAAAGGCGGCATTTGATAAAAAAGCTTCATCTGAAAATAAATGATGTATTTTAGATTCCTGGATTTCTCTACTCTTTGTTAACAAAAAGTAACTACTAGGTAACAACCAAAAAGAATTAAGTAACAAAATAGTAAATAGTACTGAAAATAACCTTTTAAAATTAGAAAATAAAGATCTAGTACGCGTAATTTCCACAAGGGATAATGCCCCAAAATATAAAAGCATACTTAAAAAATAAGTATAAAATAATGTGGGAGTATGGGCTTGAGAAGTCAGTATAATATTAATCAAAATGAACCAAAAATAATCTTTTTTAGTATTCCTTTCAAAAAAGTTAGTTGCAACTAAAAAAGACCAACCTAAAAAGCCATAATGCGTTAAAAACATCTCTAAAGGTACATAAAAATGTTGTAAAGTACCTAAGTTTAATAAATAAAAAATACCGGCACAAAATGCACCAAAGGAACTTGCTTTAGATGAAATATCTGCCAAAAATATTTTTTTAACATAATAATAAACACCCAAAGGCCCTATTATTAACATTAAGAAGGCATAAATATAACGAATATCAGATAATTTAAATATTAAAGAAAGTAACATTAAAAAAAGTATTCTTGGTATCTCTGAAGCATGCGCTTGAGTATTTACAGCGCCTAAACCTTGGTGAGATTGCCAGGCACCATTAATGATACGATTCCAATAAGAAGGAAAATTAAATTCTGGGTGTAAAGTATCCCAACCGGTTAAAAAAGTGTTAGGAACATAATTTTTATAACAAATAAAACTGGCAATTAGAATTAATAATATTACATAAATATTATTTTTTAAAAATTCAAAAATACTAGTATGTTTTGTATTTGTACGGAAAACATTAAAAGGCATTTGCACTACCTAAGTATAGATAAATTTACAACTATTGTTAATGGTTTAAAAGACTATCTTTTAATATTAGTACCTTTTGTAGTCCAAGGTCCTGCAGGTTGCCCTTGTTTTTGTATGTTCTCCACCCAAACTACTGCTCCTGTATTTGTATCTACCATTAAAACATTTAGTTTAGAGGCACCTTCGTTCCCCGTAACACCTCCCAAACCAGTATGAGAAGCCTCAGCATTAGCTAGAAAAAATTCTTCATCAATAAATGCTCCTGGGGGCATTCGCATTGCTTGGGCATGCCCTGGTACAAAGTCGTCAACAAAAACCGTTTTATTTAAATCAGAATCTACCTCACCATCTGCAAATGTTGCTTTTATTATAATCATCCAATTATTAGTAGGATCACCATCTACAGAAATTTTAATTTCACCTACAGTTAGTTTTAACTTAGCGCCTGTAAGTACTACATGGGAACCTTCATCCAAAGAAATTGCTGTTGATTGAGGCAAATGTTCAGAGGTACAAGCAGTTAAAGGTATTTGGTTTAAAGGACCAAAATAATAACCTTTACGAGCTTTTAACAATCTTCTTGCTTCAACGGGATCCATATCAGGACCAAATAATAAGACACCTGGGCTAGCAACACACATCTCCGTCCCACTGCCTATAGTGTTTTCAAATGCGGGTTTTTTTGCCATATCTACATTTGTTATTGATACCTCTTTTGGAATACCTGTAATACTTAATTTAGGTTCTGTAACAGTTCCACGTTCTACAGAGGAAACCGGAGCGGCAGAGGCTTCTGATGCAGATAGCCCGGCGGCAGCTGCACCAACGGCACCTGCTGCTCCACCCATTATTTTTATAAAATCTCTTCTTGAAGTAGTCATATATATATTATGTAATATTAAAGTTAAAAAAGGCAAATGTCATATATTTAAAAAAGAGTATATAAACGCAAAAAGCCCCTTGTGAGTATTCCTTTCGGAAAGACTCAAAGGGGCCTTTATGGCAGGCACCACTAAAAGTGGTTTCAGAAAAGGTTGGCGAATTTGCCTTACTTCTCTAAGTACCCTGCGGTACTTTTTTATTTTCTTACCTCCTTGAGGAGGGTAAAGGTTTTGGTGTTCCAATCGAACATCCAAATCTTTACCAGGTTGCAAGCGTTTGCCCCACAATTGGGGGCATTGCTTACCATATTTTCAGCTGCCTTATCGGCAGCTTTCAACATGTCTTCAGGAGCCCAGAGGGAAGTTACTCCCACTGCTCCTGGAATATAGGTCCCCGCATCCAGCACAAACTTCATGCTGTTTAAATCACGCGGGGTTGTACCATCATCCAGTTTACCTGGGATGGTAACGAGGTTACCAATAGTTCCCCAATCATCGGTTTGGAATTTGACGCCATTGAT
>Ga0247840_10005110_pt1 | contig 20052 bp, 17 predicted proteins | sample LaCruzMarch2015__FD_192404 | JGI IMG/M metagenome (GOLD analysis project Ga0247840, IMG submission 192404) | Freshwater microbial communities from meromictic Lake La Cruz, Castile-La Mancha, Spain - LaCruzMarch2015_17m | ecosystem: Environmental > Aquatic > Freshwater > Lake | place: Spain... | reverse complement strand
TCCGCGAGCCCGGCCCCGGCGCCACCTTGACCCCGCCCGCCGGGCTCGAACTGCGCCCCTACCAGAAGGACGCCATCCGCGCCTGGAGCAAGGCCGGCGGGCGCGGCGTCTTCGCCATGGCGACCGGCTCCGGTAAGACCGTCACCGCGCTCGTCCTCGCGAGCAAGGTCGCCGAGCGTAACCGGCCCTTGGTCGTGATCATCGTCTGCCCCTTCATCAATCTGTGTCGCCAGTGGATCAGGGAGATTGCCGCCTTCGGCCTCGACGCCATCGCCTGCTTCGAGGGCCGCCACCGCTGGCAGGCGCAACTGGAAGAGGGCTACCAACGCCTCAGCGCCGGGCTCGACCAGGTCCAGGCCATCGTCACCACCAATGCCACCTTCCAAAGCGACCCCTTCCAAACCCGCCTGCGCCCGCGGGTCGCGGCCGGCAACGTCCACCACCTGCTGATCGCCGACGAGGTCCACAACCTGGGCGCCGAGAACGCCCGTGCCGCACTCCCCGACGGCATCACCCTGCGCCTGGGACTCTCCGCCACCCCGGAGCGCCATTTCGACCCCGTTGGGACTGCCGCGGTACTGGACTACTTCGGCTCGATCGTGTACCAATACACCCTTGCGCAGGCCATTGCCGATGGGCGCCTCTGTCGCTACCGTTACCATCCGGTCCTGGTGGACCTGACCGACGCGGAAGCGGACGAGTATGTGGAGATCACCACGCGCCTCGCCCGCTTTTACCATGGTGGCACCGGCGACGCGGAACTGAACCAGGCGGCCCTGCACCTGCTCATGCGACGCGCCCGGCTGGTCGGGGCCGCTGCGGCGGAACCTCGGACTAATTGAGGCGCAAAGGTAATAACTCGCAATTGGTCCCTTTAGGACGTCCGCGCGTCGCATATCCGTCAATCCCTTGTCTCTTCGGCGGAAATAACTTACCGGATTTATCAAAATGGCAAAGGCTCGCTTTCAGGTTGATACGCGCCTCGCAAAGCTTCTTTCCGAAAACTATCGGTCATCAGAAAGAGCGCTAAAAGAGCTTGTCGATAACGCATGGGATGCAGACGCTTCCGTCGTCAAGATTCAGCTACCCGAGCCGATGACCGATCAGTCCATAATAGTTCTTGACGACGGCACAGGGATGACCGAGGAAGAGGTGAAACGTGAATACCTCTTGATAGCGCGAGATCGACGCGAACGCCGGGGCAGCACTACTTCTCAGAATAACAGGAAAGTTAAGGGGCGAAAAGGAATTGGAAAATTTGCCGGACTAATGGTAGCGAACGCAATGCACTTGGAAACTTGGGCGCGAGGACGAAGATCAGAGTTCACGCTTACAAGCTCGGACTACGAAGCCGCAAAAGACATTGAAGCGTTGCCTATATTACTGCGTACAGAAGAAAATCGCGAATTGGAGCACGGAACGCGAGTAAGTCTGTCAAGCCTAAATCAGAGTCTCGCCTTCCCGAATCCAGACAAGTTGCGGCAATTACTCCTAGAAGAATACGGGCGAGAAGAACATTTCTTAATTGAGGTGAACGGAAAGCCGCTAGGTGTCGATGATATTGATGGGGCGTATACGGAACATTCAAGTACATTACCAATCGTTGGCCTCGTGAATTTGCGATTCACAATAACGAGTCAAAAAAGGACTCTTCGGCAACCTGGAATTTCGATGGCTCTCCCGGATTTCCTGGAGTAAAGGCCGTATATAAATCATGATGTTAAGTCTATCAGCACAAAAAATTTCATTTGAGCGGAGTTATTTATGTGATTGATAAAGAAGAACTGACGGCCCTGCTGGCCTTGCAGGATATATAAATCAAACTGTTATCTCTTGGCGTTCAGGTCATTTTCGGTCCGACGTGTACATAAAAATTCGGCATAACTCTATGATTATAAAGTAATTGCTGCACTCCAGGAAATCCGGGAGAGCCATTTCGATTCGAGTGGACGGCAAAATCGTGGGTAAACCGGACTTTTTCGGCCTTGATGAGGCTGACGATTTCCCTCCCAAATTGCTACGCAAATTATATGGCGAGATTGAAGTCGACGGCTTATCGGACCATGTCACGGCGGATTGGGGGGCATTGGTTGAGAACAGTGAACTCTACCAGGCTCTCAAAAACTCTGTTCAGCCACTAATTCGTGGAAAATTCCAAGAAGAATACGGTCGAGATATCGGATTAGCGCAAGCGCGTCTCAAAAAACGTATTCATGATCGCCTCGCTGAAATGCCTGAATACAAAAGGCAGTACGCGGAGAAGGCAATCAAGTCTATCCTTGGCCGCTATTATGGGGAGCCTGAATCAAAAGTTGAGCCTATAATTAGCGTCCTCCTAGATGCTCTAGAGCGAACGGATTACCGCTGCGTTCTTGATTATATTCACGAAGCGTCGCGTGCCGATGTCGCTAAACTCGCGGAAGTCTTAGCAGAATTTGGGCTTGTAGAATTAGCCATTATTGGCCAGCAGGCCAATACTCGTTTGGCCTTCTTGGAGCAACTTGAGCATCTGTGCGCTGACCCTGCAACGAACGAGCGAACAATTCACGAAGCTCTGGAGAGAAACCTATGGGTCTTCGGTCTGAATTATTCGTTTTTTAGCAGCAACATGACATTGAAACGACAAGTAGAGAGCTTTCTGGGAAAAAAGTTTTCCGGGAAACGAGAAAACAGAAGACCGGATCTGCTCCTCGCGGCAAACTATGAGAATAAGTATCTGCTACTGGAATTCAAGCGGCCAGCGCACTCTTTAACATATGCTGATTACCAGCAAGCAACCACATACAGAAATGATTTTGTTCCCTTTACGGATGCGGAAATAATGGTGATGGTTATTGGCGGCTCCAAGGGAACCGATTTGCCACCTGAAAGGAATCGCGAAAAAAACACCGAGTTTTTCGTTTTTTCCGAGATTATCGCCCGAGCACGGACGCAACTCAACTGGCTCATAAGGGACCTTGGCGGAGACCTGCACGCCTGATCTTGCGGTACTTTTGGGGAATTCCGGAGGTAGTATGCTGATTTCCCTGAGTACCAAGTGCAAAGCGGATGTACAGATGTACAATGGAGTCCGGGATTTTTGGGGACAGTATACAAATCTCACCGGACGCTCGAACGCTTTTCACTCGAGGCCAATTCATCGTGATCCCACAAACACACTACTACGGTGCCAAGCCAGTCGTTTGGGGTCTGGCCGCAAACCCTGGGTGCTGGGAAAGTAGAGCAGTCCGCCGTGGTGCTGCATTAGACTCCGGCCAATCGGCGATTCATCTTCAAACCTACCCTCCGCAACGCGAACCACGTAGACGCCGTCCTCATAATCGACCGTCCATAGTCCTCGATCAAACATCCAGTGGGCGTCTCGCGTCAGTGCAAGGCCATTACGTGGATCGTTGTCTCCGCTTTCCGAATGCGTGTGGATGTGCGCTGCCTCGACAAGGTATTCGTTGTCGGTGTTCATCCGGTAACCGGTTAGGGCGCAGGTAAACCTGTAGCCGGTCAGTACATCGCTTCGGAATTTGGCGCTTCGGCCCTTGGCGAGGCTTTTCTTGTATTCGGCGGTGTTGCGCTTGATGGCCGCGATGGCTTCCGTGGCCGGCTCGGCGATTTTGAGCTTAGTGCAAAGACCGATCTGTTCGGCCGCATCGAAATACGTGGCGACCAGTTGGATACGGGCACTGCGCCGGAAGGCAGGGTCTTGCAGTGCGTCCCAAAGCGACTCGTCCATATGGCACAGCCTCGTCGTTTCCCTGGAGCGGGATGGTTCCCGATCGTCCGTGAAGCGCTCCCAGATACGGTCGCGGTGTCCGCCCAGGGCGTGGAACGGCAAGCGCATTTCCGGGCGGTTGAGTTGGCGGTCATAGACGACCTGCCAGTAGCAACTGAACCGAAAGAATAACTCGGGTGAGTAGCTGATCCAGGGGCCGGTGATCTTGCCTTCCTCGATCATGTCCATTATGGTCAGGAGTAGCAGCGGCTTATGGGGGGCGAGGCCGCGTTGCTCGGTCCGAGCGACGTTGAGGCTGGCGAGGCGATTGAGCCAGGTTGCGGGGGCTGCCATTCATTTGTTCCCGTATTCTAATCCCGCTTGCAGCGAGTCCAGCACACGACTCCATCACTCAAGGTGCTACCCGAGGCTTTTATATTCCGCTTCTTTGGGGCTCGATGGATTCTCATGGCGCCGCGGCTGTTGGTTGAGTCTCACCTATTGAGCAGACATTGAGCAACAGGTGAAACGCTGCTTGTACTGCGTCATCGCCTTTCTGCTTCCTGCCATCGGTCACGATGCTTCGCTGCCACCGGGGGCTGTCTTGCTGCCACTCCAGCGCACCCAGCGGGGCAATGCGGGTCCGCCACTCATCCGGCTGTTCTGCAAGGAGACGTGCGCCGAGTAGCGCCAACGCCGCCAGGATGCTGTAGGTTCCGAGTACGGTGGTCTCCCGCAACTCTGACGCGGTGGCGACCTTGGCGGCGAAGCGGCGCCACGGCGGGATCAGGTCTGCGAGATGTTGCCAATACCCGCCCAGCCGTTCCGGCGCACTTTGCTTGGAGTCAGCGAGCGGCCCTTCAAGCATGGGGCGGCAGGCACGGGCATAGCCGGTGAAGGTGAAAAGCCGGCCGGAGCGGCGCGACAGTGTAGTGGTGTTGAGGTCGATGGCGCGGCTGAGGAATGGCGAGAAGTCAATGCTGTCCTTGGCGATCTCGCGATGGATGGCGTTGTTGAGGCGAAGCTCCGCGTGTGCTCGCTTGGGCGCCGTGACCGGGGTGGTGATGGCTTCGCGTCGCTTCGCAAGTTCGGCAGGCGTGGCTACTTGACTGATGATGACCGGAACGGTCAGGCCGGCGATCCGCGCGGTCGGGAGGGCAGCGCGATACAGCGCGACGAGTCGATGCAGACCGTCCAGGATCTCGATTCGACTGGTCGGGTCCATGCGAATCGCGCCAAGGATGGGTTGGGACTCGCTGGGGACGAACTCAATACGACCCAAGACACCAAGGAGGATCGGTTGATCAAAAACCAGTTCGTTGTTCGCGGCAAAGCTCTGGGCGAGGTCTTTGACGAATCGACCGTCGCTGGGTTCTTCGCCGAACGCAAGGCTCCGGGTTAACGATTCTGTGACGATGCGGAGCAGCAGGTCGAGCGACCAGACGGTCGCGTATTGGGGCCAGCCGGCCTGGATGCCGCGGACTCCCTGGAACTCGATGAAGGTGGTCAGGGGCTCGCGTGACGCGAAAGGGGGTTGCTTCATTGCTGGGACTGCTGTCTCTGGCATCGCTCAATGTTTCTAAGCGCGACGGTGGTCTCTGGTCCTGGCATCGGAGTGGAAGTATCCAGGAAAAATTTGCGTCTGTCCATGGGTTAAGGTGGCGAGCATATAGGTTCTCGCGACGTAGGGCGCGATGGCTTCCCAGTACAGACCGACGATCTCCTCATCCGTCGATAGCAAGATGACCTGGTGGGATGCGTGGGGAAAGTACCGCTCCACCAGATTCCGGCGGTGCGACGAGTCGAGTCGCCCGAGCGGTGTGTCTATGATCGTCGGGATGGGGCGACCAGAGGCGCGGGCGAGCCCCCAGAGCATCGCCGTCGCCAGCAGTTGTCGCTCACCGGCGGAGAGGCGGTCGAAGGGTAGGGTGCGGCCGTCGCTGCCGGTAAGCGTGGCTGCATAGGTGTTGGGGTCGACCTTGAGTCCGCGGACCAAGTCTGGCTTGTGGAGTAACTGAAGGAAGGAGTCGTACATCAGTGATTCGATGCGCTCGGCATGGCGGGCGACGACGCGAGGGCGCAGCCGGTCCAGGGTGTCGCGCACCAGCGCAGCGTGTTTGAGCATGCGGCTGCGGTCATCGTCAGCGTACCGGGCGTCCAGGTCCGTTAGCCCAAGCCTGCCGATGCGCTCGTTCACCATGGATTGCTGGCGCTTGAGGGTCTCGCGGCGTTCCCGCAGGGCATTGATCTCGGCCAGTTTTGACTCATGAGAAGTGCGCGCCCGCTCCAGTGCCCGCTGGCAATCGGCGATGTGCTCGCGGGGCGGGACTCGGGCCAAGTCGCCGGCCAGACGTGACAGTTGTTCGTCGATCGCGGCCAACCGATCAGTGATTGCCTTGGCTTGGTTGCGAGCGTCCGGGATCAGGGCGGTCCGCAGGTGGCTGATGCGCGCCGGCAGTTGGTCGTCGGCATGTAGAATCATGGGTTCATGCGCCAGTCCGGCGCGTTGACGACGGTCCTCGGCCAGGAACCGATCGATGCGCCCGGCGGTCGCGGCGGCCAGGGCGTCGTCGGTTCCGACCAGGGCGTTCATAACTTGGCGGTCACGCTCTTCCAGGGCCTCGAGCAAAACCCGCGCATGGCGTATCTGGGTCTCGTGGCGGGCTTGGTCCGCAACTTCACCGAGCAACTCATCGACAACGGCTAGCGGCAGCGGACCGGCGACCAAGTCGCGCAACTCGGTTTCGGCCTGGGCCCGTTGTCGGGTGAGGTCGGTCTTGCGCTGCTCCAGGTCCGCTTGACGCAGGTAGAGGTGCCCGCCCACGGACTCAAACTGTTCTTCCCGCTCTTTGAGGATCTTGGCCAGTTGGTTGGCTTCGTTGACCTTGGCACCCTCGGCATTTCCGATTTCTTCCAGGCTGCGGTCGATCTCCGCCATTTCCCCTTCGCCCTGCCGGATCATCCGGGCCGTTTCGTCCTCCTCCCCGCTCTTGCGCTGATCGTCGCGAATACCGCGTTCAAAGACCTTGAGGTCGGTGCTCAATCGCTCCACGAGGTCCAGCCCCAACAGACCCTCGATCGCGCTACCGATGATTTCGGCGACATGGTCGCCCTCGGCGAGGTCCTTGATCTGTTCGCCGTCGAAGAAGAACAGATGGGCAAGTCGCACCGGGAGGAAGGAGGCAATGCTCTCATCCCAATGCTCGGTGAGTAGCGGGTCCGGCTCGCCATCACGCAGAACCCGGAAGTTTTCCTCGACGCCCTTGATGCCTTGACGCCAATGGCGTTGCAGTTCGTAGTCATGGGCTTCGCCATCCGTGAAGCGGCGATAGCGCAGGGTGATTCCTGCGCCCTCGCCTGGATCGGCCGCGCGATGGATGCAGTCGTGCAGATAATCCAGGTAAGGCAGCCGGCCGCGATTGGAAAGTCGCGCCTTCTTGCCGTAGAAGGCGAGTTGGATCGCGTCGAGTAGCGTCGTCTTCCCGCCGCCGTTCATGCCGCCGAAGCGGATGATGGGGCGATCAGGCTCCGGACTGAGATTCGCCTCCTGTCGGCCGCCATAGACACCGTAGTTCTCGATGACGATTTGATCCAGGGTCATCGGAACAGATCGTCGGCTGTTCCCGGTAACGCCGGGGCCGAGTTGGCCGTGAGCGCGAATTCGCCCCGGGGGTTCAGCAGCCCTTGTCGGCGCCGCTCCGCGAGGGCCTTGCGATCCGCGGCGACCTGCACGGCGCGTTCGACAGCGTCGTCGCGGTCGTCGAAGAAGTGACGCTTGAGTGCCTGCTCGATGCGCTGATTCAGACCGGCGCGTCGTGCGCTGTTGCGCTGCTGGCGGGTGAGGCTCAATAGCTCTCGGGTCAATTGGAAGTGCAACGTGTCCCCTCCGCACAGCGTCTTCAAGTCATCCATGTCCTCGGGTGCGAGCGCTACGGTATCGTCCAGGCGACGGCCGGGGTATTCCTCGCCGGTGGCCTCGCAATAGATTCGGGGCAGGGTGTCTTCCATCTCGTGTTTGTCGACGACCCAGATACGCCGGATTTCCTGAAGCTCTTCCAGCCCGATCAGCTCGATGTCGCGGACTTCCGGCGGGCCGTGGCGGCGGATGTGGGTCTGGGCCTCAAGCAGCTTCTTTCGCCAGGTTTCGCGGGCAACCTGGGTGTAGGGGCCAGGAATGAGTCGGCCGCTTTTCATGAGTTGCACGGAGCCGTTCATGCGGCGGAAGTCACGCAAGTGGCGGTCTGTTTCGCTGTGTCCATCGTCGTCGACCGGTCCGCCGCGAAAATCCAGTGCGTTGCGCAGATCCAACAGCGGCATCATCCATTCCTTCTCCTCATCATTCTGGATCATCGCCGCCATCGACTTGTCTTGCTCGACGAGGGTGCAGACCCAGCAACCGAAGCGGGAGTCGCCGCAGCTTGGGGTGGAGTCATCCACGACCAACGGGCATTCGCCGTCCGCCGAGGCCCCCGCGTACATGCCGAGCAGGTCCCGGTTGTCATAGCCCCAGGGGTTGCGGGTTTGCATCAGGTAGAACCAAACGTCGTCGTTCGACCAGTCTTCGATCGGCGAGTAGACCAGTGAGCCGGGGAGTTTGGAGTTAGGGCTAAGGCGGTCGCGTTCGCGGCCTTTCTCGTGCTTGAGCATGGTCGCCGCACGTTTGGCGCTTTCGGCCTTGCGGGTCCCCAGGGCGAGGATGGTCGCACCATTGGCCGATACGATGCTTTGAATGAAGTCGTTGGACGGGGCAATCTTGAGCCGTTCGGTGCACCAGCGGAACTTGTGACGCGGCGCCGGATAGCCCCGTCCGATCAGGTTGACCCAGAAGCGGTCTCGCAGTTTGGGGCTGAGCATCCGTGCCTCGAAGCGCATTCCCTGATCGAGGGCCGCCTTACGCATGACTTTAATGGAGTTTCCAACCCAGGCGGAAACGATGGGGTTCTCCACCAGGGTGTCGGTAGAAATCACATGGACGAACTTACGTCGGCTACCGATCGGTAGGGTGGCGATAGCGCTCCAAATGAGTTGGAGCGTGGCCGTAGAGTCCTTCCCGCCCGAGTACCCGACGATCCAGGGCACATTGTCCGCGGTGTAGAGGGCGCGGATTTCCTCCTGGAGTTGGGTGACGGTCTCGCGGAAGCCCAAGGCGTCGAAGGCCGAGTGGCGGGACTTGGTAACTGGCAGGGCAGGGGGTTGGTCCGCCAGCAGGTCGAGTTGTATGGGGTGATCAGGTGCGTTCATGGTGTGTCCTTCGTCGTCTCCGGTGCTACGGCGGCCCGCCGTTCACGATGGGCGTCCTCGGCCCTCTGCTGCTCCTCGTCCAAGGGCAACCCCAGGGCCTGTTTGACGACGTTCACCGTGAGGGCCAGGTTGCGGTTGCCCTTGACGACCTTACCGCCGACGAGTGCCCGGCCCTCCCAGACGCGGGCGTTGCTGCGTGACCAGTCGATGCCGCGGAGCGCCGTCAGTCGTTGTTCCCAGCCCGTGGGATTGTCCATGAGCAGGGCGTTGCCGGCCTGGCCCATGGCCTGGAGGGCGATGCCGTGGGAGTGGATATAGCCCTCGCGGACCTCGCTCGCAAGCATGTTCCCGGCCAGCACCTGGCCCCAGTCGGGGATCTGCCGGGCGACCGCCTCCCAGTAGTCGCGGGCCAGGTTGGCGTCCGCGGACCGGTTGCCGGTGGCGAGGCCGGAGACGAGATCGGCGCAGGCGTTGTGGAAGGCGGACAGGGTGAAGAGCTTGCGGGAGCGCTTGGCGAGCGAGGAGCGCTCCATGTCCACCAGGTCGCGGAAGACCTCGGACTTGATGACGACCAACTTTGCCAGGCGCGCCTTGTCGTCGCGATGGTCGTAGAGCAGCCCGAGCGAGCGGCTGGGGCGGATGGCATAGCGGTTGAGATCCGCGAACATCTGCTGGCAGCGCTCCAGGCCGATGTCCAGGAAAAAGACGACGGCGATGGTCTCGTGGGCCAGTTCCGGGCGGTCGGCCAGGGCCTCGATGATGGCGGCCCGGCGGTGCTGGCCGTCGTTGATGATGAAGCGGGCGTCCATGGGGACGCGCAGGAGTCCGAGCCGGTCCTGGCCGGGCAGTGGCTCGAAGCTGACCTGGGAGTCGATGGAGACGGTGATGGCCGAGAACACATAGTCGTCCGGATTGTTCAGGATGTAGTCGGCGATCTCTGGGATGCGGGCGCGGTTGAGCGTCCGCTGGGCGCGCAGTTCGGGCGGCAACTCGTCCTCGTCGAAGATGGCGATCTGGCGCAACATGCGCAGGGTCCACATGGTGACGTAGTATTCCCGGCGGGCCTGGAGACCGCGGATCACGGGGAAGGTCAGGGTGGGTTCGGTTTCCATCGGCGGGTCTTCGGGGGCGGATGCCTCGCCGCTCAGTTGGCCTGTGTGCGGGGCTCGGTCCGGACCTGGGGCGGCGACCGGTCGTACGGCGGGGTCAGCACGGTGCCCAGACAAGCGCCGAGGTGCTCGCGGGCCTTGTCCTCCCTGCGTTTGGCCCGATACAGCGCGGCGCGGGCGGTCTTGAGGGTGGCCCGGTCATCCGCCTGCTGCGCGGTGCTGACCGCGCGCTCTGCCTGCATGCGCTGGAACACGGCGCGGTTGTGGGCCAACTCGGCGTCGTAGGGCTGCGGATTGCGCATGTAGATGCCCAGCGCTTCCAGCGCCCCGCGACGAAACTCCTCGTGGTCCTGCCAGTCCAGGGTGCTGTGGAAGACCTCGTTGCGCATGATGTACTCGATGACCGGCAGGAACTTGTCCGAGAAGCCGGTAAGCTCTTTGATCATGCGCTGATCATACGTGAGGTGCGGTCTTGGTACGCTCATCTTGGGGCCTCCCGGTAAGTTAGCTGACGTTTAGGTGCCTGACATACGCTTAGAATCCTGTGCCTGTATGGTAAGCTAATTTCAGGTAAAACATACAGTAAAGGCTTTATGGTAAAGATTCTTCAGCAGGCCCAGACGCCGGAGACCGCCCTCATGACCCCGATTTACCTTGACTGCAACGCCACCACCCCCCTCGACCCCGCGGTCCGCAAAGTCCTCCTGCACTTCCTGGACGAGGACTTCGGCAACGAGGGCAGCCGCACCCACGCCTTCGGCGCCCGCGCCAAGCAGGCGGTGCAGCGGGCGCGCGATCAGGTGGCGGCGGTGGTCGGGGCCAGGCGGGACGAGGTGGTCTTTACCAGCGGGGCGACCGAGAGCAATAACCTGGTCATTCTGGGGCTGCGCGCGGCGGCGCAGGCGGCGGGGCGGCGGCACCTGGTGACGACCCGGATCGAGCACAAGGCGGTGCTGGAGCCCTGCGAGGCGCTGGAGCGTGCGGGCTTTGCGGTTACGCGGGTGCCGGTGGGGGAGGGTGGGGCGGTGGACCCGCAGGCGATCCGGGCGGCCCTGCGTCCGGAGACCTTCCTGGTCTCGGTGATGCAGGTCAACAACGAGACCGGCGTTCGGCAACCCCTGGACGCCATCGCCGAGGTCTTGACCGGCCACGCTGCCTGGTTCCACACCGATGCCGCACAGGGCTTCGGCAAGGACCTGGAGCCGCTGCGCAATCCACGGATCGATCTGATCTCTGTGAGCGGTCACAAGCTCTATGCGCCCAAGGGTGTCGGTGCTTTGGTGGTGCGGCGGCGGGGCTATGAGCGGGCGCCGCTGGAACCCTTGAGCTTCGGCGGCGGGCAGGAGCGGGGGTTGCGCCCGGGGACCTTGCCGGTCGCACTGATCGCGGCCTTGGGGCAGGCGGCCGAACTGGCGGTGGCGGATCAGGCGCGGCGGCGGGCCGCCTGTCGGCAGTTGCGCGCGAGTGCGCTGGCTGCGCTGCTGCCGCTGGGTGCGCGTCTGACGGGCGATCAGTCGCAGGTGGCGGACCATGTGCTGAACCTGGCCTTTCCGGGCTTGGATTCGGAGGCCCTGATGGTGGCGCTGAAGGACCTGGTCGCGATCTCCAACGGCTCCGCCTGCACCTCCAGCAGCTATGTGCCGAGCCAGGTGCTGAAGGCGATGGGGATGAGCGATGAGGCGGCGAACGGCTGTGTGCGGATGAGTTGGTGCCATCTGACGCCGGCGGTGGATTGGGGGGCGGTGGTGGCGAGGATTCGGGGGTTGCTATAGGCGGCACGGCGGCCTTGGTCAGCGTTGCCGCCGCCGCCCGGGGCCTTGTGCGCCGGAGGTCGGGGCTTCACCATAAGAGTAGCGCAGCGACGCTGCGGGAGCGGCTTCAGCCGCGACGAGGCCTCGCAAGCTACCGCAACGCTGCAGGTTACCGCGACGCGCCGCGGCTGAAGCCGCTCCCACCGGGAATTCCAGGGACAGTATACTGATTTCCATCGGCACCAGACGCAAAGCGGATGTGCAACGTAGCTCGGGATTGATGAGCAGAACCAAATGAACACATTGACGATTGAACTCCCAGTAGAAGGACTACCCTCGCCAGCCGAGTTGGCTGATAATTTCGCCGACGAGGCACGCTTTTTGCTTGCACTCAAGCTCTTCGAGTTGGGCCGCATTTCCTCGGGCAAGGCTTGCCGATTGTGCGGCATGGGCCGCGTCGAATTTCTGTTGACGGCAAGCCGCGCTGGGGTCCCAGTGGTCGATTTGAAGGGTGACGATCTCGCGGAAGAGTTCGCCTGATGCTGGCGGAGCGCGCAGTGATCAACGCCGGTCCCCTGGTCGCCCTCGCGTTGGCGGGACGGCTCAATCTGCTGACCGACCTGTTTCGCGAGATCTGGATTCCGGAGCCCGTTTTCCACGAAGTGGCGATTGCCGGCCTTGGACGACCGGGAAGCGGCGACCTCTCCGATATTCGCTGGGCATCCCATGTACGCGCTTCTCCGGAACCAGATCCGCTGCTGATTGCCGAACTCGACCCCGGCGAGGCCGCTGTCATTGCGTTGGCGCGCAGCCTGGCGCCCTGCCTGGCGATCATTGATGAAAAGCGAGGGCGCAGGATTGCTCACCATATCTATGGCTTGCCGGTCAAAGGAACCGCTGGCCTGTTGGTGGAGGCTCATCGGCGTGGTTTGCTTAGCGACTTGCGCACCACGTTGCTGGACCTGAGACGGGCCGGCTATTACCTTTCCGACGCGGTGATCGAGAGCGCTTGCGCAGCGGCCCAGTGCACCTGAAAGGTGGCCATGCTCCGGGCCTTGATCGTAATTGCGGCCACCGGGAGCGCCGCACCCCAGTGCGGCGCGGTCTATCCGCAGAACGCAACGCTGCGGTCGCTTGCGAGGCCGCGCCGCGCTGGGGTGCGGCGCTCCCGGCGTCCGAGCGGGCTTGAACGCGTGCGCTCGCCGGAGCGATGATCAAGCCCGCTGTTCAGGCGTCTCGAACTCCACCTTCTCGTAGACCTCGCGCAGCAGCAGGGTGCAGTCGATGGACTCGAAGTGGATCGGGGCCGCGGGGTCGGTATAGGCATCGAGCACCCAGCGGCCGTCCGGTTGACGGGTGAAGACGTCGATGGCGGGCCGGTCCTGGGCGATCAGCACATACTGGCGCAGGCTCGGCAGGCCGCGGTAGATGGCGAACTTGCCGCCGCGGTCATAGCCCTCGGTGGAGGGGGAGAGGACCTCGGCCACCAGGGTGGCGTTGGTCAGGACGTCGCGGCGGCTGTCGTGAAAGACCGGCCGATCGCACAGGACCACGACATCGGGGTAGGCGCAGGCGTCGGCGGTCGCGACGCGTACACGCATGTCGCTGGTCAGTACGGTGCAGGGGCGTCCATCGAGTTGATTGCCAAGCCGACGGACCAGGTTGGCGGTGATCAGATTGTGATTGTATGAGGCCCCAGCCATGGCGAAGACCTCACCCGCGACGTACTCGTGCTTCTCGTCGATGCACTCGCGCTCGGTGGCCAGGTAATTTTCGAAGCTGTAGTAGGATCGTGGTTGAATCGACATCTGCCTTATCCGTCGGTTTGCGGTGATCGCGCGAGAATCGCGAGTTGGAGTTCCTGATTGGTATTGGAGCGCAAACGATGGGTTTCGCTGCGCTCTAGCCATCTTACCGGGACTGCCGGGACATTCAGCCAGTCGTCTTGCGCGATAACGTCAATCAAGGGCGAGCGGTGAGGCCTGGGCCAGGGCGCAGCGGATACGCCAGGTGCTGGCGGTTGATCGCCGGTCGCGCCTTCAGGGGCGGTGCAGCCCCGCTGCCGCAGCCCGCCGCCGCCCGGGTCCGAGAAGAAGCAGAACCAGCCCCGCGCCCAACAAGAGCATGGGTGCCGGCTCCGGGACCGCATCGTACATGCCCGCGGCCAGGTACTGGTGGGCGAGCGCGCTCGGGTGGATCTGGTCCCAGAAGAGATAGCTCTGCGGGGTCGTGCATTCACTGACGGCCCCGGTCGGTTTGACGACAAAGACCCCGATCAGACAGGCGTCGGTCACGTTGCTGAAACCCATTTCGGTCGCGTTGGCGACGGCGTCCTGGAGAAAGCCGAAGCCGTCGAAGCGAACGATGTCGATCCCCGGTATCCCCAGAAAGGTGTTGAAGATCAAATCAAGTTGGGCGTTGTAGGACCTGGTCAGGTCGGTGGCGCCGGTTGCGATGCCGGGGATGAATGCGTCGAGCGCCCGGATCTCCGGTGTCAGGCCGATGTCTGGGAGCGAGGGGAGTAGAAACTGGCGGGCGCCGCTGGCGATCAGGGTGTTCAAGGACGACTGTATGTCCGCTAACGATTGACCCATGAGTGCGGCGGCCGCGGTGTCGCCGCCGGACGGTGCCGCCGCCACGGAGAGGATGTCGAACAGGTCGTTGGAGCCGAGCCAGAGTAGATACAGTGCGTTGGAGTCGGACACGCCAGGCGTATCGGCCTCATACATGGTGATCTGGTCGAGCAGGCTGAAGGGCTTCGTGGCGGTGCCAACCGCGGGCGGCAGACCGCCTACGACATCGCCGGCGTGGTACCGGGAGCGCGCCCCGCCCACTGCATAGTTGGTTCCCCCGGTGCCCTGGTAGACGGGGGTGAGGTCCCCGGGCAGGGCGAGCTTGTCCCAGAGCAGTTCGGAGTAGCTGCGGCCGTTCAGGAAGCGGCCGTTATCATAGTAGTCTGGGGTCGGAACCGTACCCTGGGTCGCGGCGAACAGGTTGCCGTTGTCGGACAGGCTGTCGCCGAAGACGTACATGGTGGAGTAGGCCGGCATGGCGGCGACCGGCGGGGTCAGGGCGGCGATCAGTAGTGCGGTGAGGGCGTAGCGCAAGGGTGGCATGGGGGGCGGCTCCGGGGTTGAGGGGCAGGAAATCGCGCTATCCGAATGCGGGCCGTGTAGCGATCTTAGGGCGCTGAGGGTGACGGACAAGGCGTTTTACGGCAAGACAAATATTCTGGGGTTGTCGGCGCGGACCCACGTCGTCGCGCGCGACCCCGGTTGCTGCTGCTGCCGGGCCGGCGGCCAGGGGCGGCAGCGGTTCCGCGTTGGACAAACGCCCCCAGGTCTGGAACACTGCTGGGCTTGAAACGCTCTTCGGGGATTCCTGGGGCCGCACGGCACCGGCCGGCGGTCTGGGGTCCCTGTTCAACCGGCGCGATGCCTGACTCTGGTGCATGAACTTCTGATCGCGATGGCGCTGCTCTTTGTCCTGGAGGGCGTCTGGCCCTTCCTGAGCCCCGTGAGCTTTCGGCGCGCCCTGCTGGCGGTGGCCGGGGAGCGCGATGGCCCCCTGCGGTTGACCGGGCTCATCAGCATGGTCGTCGGGGTCGGACTCTTATATCTGGTCAACTGAGCGGCGGGGGTTCGGCGTCGCGGTTCACCGTACCCCAACTCCCGCACCAGGGGGGCGGAGGGTCGGGGGCTGGGTCGGTGACCGGTGTCTCTACTCGGTCCGCACAGCGGACCCTACTTAAGTGGTGTCGATGGACGAGGAACGCTGGCTGCTGCCGACCGGAATCGACGAGGTCCTGCCGCCCCAGGCGCAGGTGCTGGAGTCGCTGCGCCGGGATTTGTTGGACCTGTATCGGGGCTGGGGTTACGAACTGGTGATCCCGCCCTTCATCGATTACCTGGAGTCCCTGCTGACCGGGACCGGGCAGGATCTCGATCTGCAGACCTTCAAGCTGACCGATCAATTGAGCGGCCGGATGCTCGGGGTGCGGGCGGACATGACGCCCCAGGTGGCGCGCATCGACGCCCACCACCTGCGCCGCGACACCCCCACGCGCCTGTGCTATCTGGGCACGGTGCTGCATACCCGGGCGGACGGTTTCGCCGGGACCCGCAGCCCCTACCAGATCGGCGCGGAGATCTATGGTCACGCGGGGATCGAGAGCGAGGTCGAGATCCTGCGCCTGATCATCGAGACCCTGGGCACCGCGGGGATCGCGGGCTGCTACCTGGACCTGGGGCATGTGGGGATCTTCCGCGGTCTGGCCCGCCAGGCGGGCCTGACCGCGGCCCAGGAGCACGCACTCTTCGATGCGCTGCAGCGCAAGGCGATCCCGGAGATCGAGACCCTGGTGGCCGGTTTCGGTCTCGCTGCCGCGTCTGCCGACATGCTGGCGGCGCTGGCCGAACTGAACGGGGATGATGCCCTGACGCGGGCCGCGACGGTCCTGCGCGCGGCCGACGCGCCGGTGCAGGAGGCGCTCGCTGACCTGCGGCGGCTGGCCGCGGCCCTGAACCAGTGGCTGCCGCAGGTCTCGATCCATTACGACCTGGCCGAACTGCGCGGTTATCGCTACAAGACCGGGGCGGTGTTCGCCGCCTTTGTCCCGGGTTGGGGGCTGGAGATCGCCCGCGGCGGGCGCTATGACGACATCGGTCGGGTCTTCGGGCGGGCGCGCCCGGCGGTGGGCTTCAGCACCGATCTGAAGGGACTGCTGCGGCTGGGCGCGGGGGGCGCGGCCCCCGACCAGGAGCCGGCGGCGATCTATGCGCCCTGGTCGGCGGACCCGGCGCTGCTCGCGCAGATACAACGGCTGCGCCAGGCGGGGGAGCGGGTCGTCACCGCGCTGCCGGGTGGCGCCGCTCGGGGCGCGGGGATCTCGTCTGCCACGCCGGGAACCCGCGGGCGGGACGCCCGCGCTCCCGGGGGGGGCGAATCGATCGTTCTGACCCTGGACCAGGAGGCCCGCGCCCAAGGGTGCGACCGGCGCCTGGTCGAGGGCGCGTCCGGTTGGGAAATTCAGGCATTGGCTTAGATTCAGGAATCGCTCAGATGGGCAATAGCGTCGTAGTGATCGGCACCCAATGGGGTGACGAGGGTAAGGGCAAGGTCGTGGACCTGCTTACCGACCGGGTGGCCGCCGTGGTGCGCTTTCAGGGCGGACACAATGCGGGCCATACGCTGGTGATCGACGGGGTCAAGACCGTCCTGCACCTGGTGCCCTCGGGCGTCCTGAGGGCGGGGGTGCGCTGCCTGATCGGCAACGGCGTCGTGCTCTCGCCCGCGGCCCTGTTGGCGGAGATTGCGGCCCTGGAGCGGACGGGGGTGCCGGTGCGCGAGCGGCTCGGCATCAGCGCCGCCTGCGCCCTGATCCTGCCCTACCATGTGGCGCTGGATCAGGCGCGCGAGGCGGCCCGCGGCGTCAAGGCGATCGGCACCACCGGCCGCGGCATCGGCCCGGCCTACGAGGACAAGGCGGCACGCCGCGGGCTGCGCCTGGGCGAACTGCTGGAGCCCGAGGTCTTCAAGGAGCGTCTGCGCGAGGTGATGGAGTATCACAACTTCACCCTGGAACACTGGTTCAAGGCCGCGCCGGTCGACTATGCCGCGGTGCTGGACGAGGCCCTGGCGCACGCGGAGCAACTGCGGCCCCTGGTGGCGGACGTGCCCGGGGTGCTGCATACCCTGCGTGCCCAGGGTGCGGACCTGCTGTTCGAGGGCGCCCAGGGTTCCATGCTCGACATCGATCACGGCACCTACCCCTATGTGACGTCCTCCAACACTACGGCCGGCGGTGCCGCCTGCGGCAGCGGCGTGGGGCCGCGGGACCTGGACTACATCCTGGGGATCGTCAAGGCCTATACGACGCGGGTCGGCGGCGGCCCCTTCCCGACCGAGCTGTTCGATGCCCAGGGGGATCGGCTGAGCGAGCGCGGGCACGAGTTCGGTGCCACCACCGGGCGCAAGCGGCGCTGCGGTTGGCTCGACATGGTCGCCCTGAAGCGCTCCTTCGCCATCAATAGCGTCACCGGTCTGTGCATCACCAAGCTCGATGTGCTCGACGGCATGCCGACGCTCAAGATCTGTACCGCCTACGAGCTGGATGGTCAGACGATCGACACCCTGCCGGTCGGCGCCGATGCCGTGGCCCGCTGCACCCCGCGCTATCTGGAGTTGCCGGGCTGGTCGGAGTCCACCGTGGGCACCGACTCACTGGCGTCCCTGCCGCCCAATGCGCGCGCCTATCTCAAGACCATCGAGGACCTGTGCGGTCTTCCCATCGACCTGCTCTCGACCGGGCCCGATCGGGCCGAGACCCTGGTGCTGCGCAATCCGTTCGAGTATGCGATCCACAGCCCAACCGCAAGATCGAACCCGCCCCCTTGACCGATCGGAGGCGACGGTGCAGGCGCCCGTGTCGTCATCGGACTCATCTACGCGGCGTTGGTGCTGATGCTGGTGCGCGGGCGCACCGCGGTTCCCGAACCTGATAAGATTGCGGCAGACCAGCGGGAATCGTGACCCATCCCCGGCTTCCCGGTCACTCGCCCTGACAACTTCGGAGACGTTCGGACCACATGCCGGTCATCGGCGTCCGGCAATGCGACGGACGGGCTCAGGTGCTCAAACCCCGTGACGAGGCTGTCCCGCACATGGGCGTTCATCAGAACACGGGTTCGGTCCAAATCCTCTGGCTTCAGGTCCGGCCGCTGCCTGAGTACGTTACGAATCCACTCGTCATGGATCATATCCGTCCAGCGCGCCCGGTACAGATCCGTCAACGCCAAGCGCATGAGGAAGTCGCATTGAGCACCTCCGCCGCATCCTGGCTGGTCAGCTCAGCATGAATCGGGCAGCGAGCGGGTGGGCGAAAGTGTGGTCACGGTAGCCTCCTGGAAGCATGAAGCAGCAGCACGGGCTGGAGTATAACCGAAATAAACGAAAGGACTGACCGGGGAAATCCTGAACGGTCAGATCGACACAAGGAAAGAGCCGGTCCGAAGCACGGGACCGACCACGGTTTTCCGGTTTCGTGGCGATAAATCAAAGTCTTTCCCCGGTTTCCCGCCGGAAACCGTGGTCTGTTCCCGGTTTCGTTGCCAATTGACGCGCGCGGGGTGATCCGCGTCGGGCAGACCCGAGTGACCTTGGAGAGCGTCATCGGGCTCTACGAGCAAGGCGCGTCTGCCGAGGAGATCGCCATGCGCTTCGACGCCTTGGACCTGCACGCTATCTACGCGACCCTGGGGTATTACCTCGGCCATCGCCCACAAGTACAAATCTACCTGGACCGCCAGCAACAAGGCTCGCTCGCGGCACGGCGCGAGGCCGAGTCGCGGTCACCTACGGCCCAGATCCGCGAGCGCCTAGACCGCCAGCGGACCCGCGGCAATGCTTCGCCTGGTGGGTGACGGGAACCGCGGCGGGAACATGCTGCACCGGAGTCCTCGGCAGCCTTGTCCGTAGATTCGCGTACAGCGGTGTAGGCGAACAAGCGGACTTCATGGCCGTTCTCGGTGGGCGAACATTTGCGCAGGCAGGTGACGAGGATGTCGGACCTTAGTCGGTGTCTCTTGACTTGGCGTAACTGCGATCTATAATTTTCGGCGTAACTGCGATCTATAATTTCGATCGGCGACGCAGCACGGATATCGGGGCAGGCACGGCGACTAGATTCTGATCAATCTCAGTGGCAATCGATTGTTGTCATTAAGGTTCTCTTAGTCCGACACGCAATGCGCAGAGGTCAAGATGCACAATGCCGGTGAATCGAGTTTCGTCGATTTCGTGAGTTCGACCGCGCCCTTAGGACCGGGTGCGCGAGGGGCGATCACTGCGGAAACCACCGGGGCGCCTGTCCAGCCGTCGGGAACCTGGGCCAGAGTGGCCTTCAGCGCGGGGCGGGTCGGGCTCGTCGACCTCTCCACGGAACGGGGCACGGCTTGGTCGGCCGTCTTGGACTCGCTGCGGCAAAGGAATGCCGCGGTCTATGTCGAGCTCGATCCGGTCAGCACCCAGATCACTCGATTGTTGATACCCTGCTTTGTGACCGTCGGTGGGATCAAGCCCTCCGCCCAGGGCGTCGAGGTCGAGCTGATCATCTCCCACGCGATCCATACCCTCCGGACAAGCCACCCGCGTTTTCGGGAACTGCTCGACCGACTGAAAGCTGCGCAGGCGAGCGGTGCGCAGATCGCGGTGATCGAGGATCCGTCCAGCCACGAGATCATCGAGG
>Ga0247840_10005109_pt1 | contig 20053 bp, 14 predicted proteins | sample LaCruzMarch2015__FD_192404 | JGI IMG/M metagenome (GOLD analysis project Ga0247840, IMG submission 192404) | Freshwater microbial communities from meromictic Lake La Cruz, Castile-La Mancha, Spain - LaCruzMarch2015_17m | ecosystem: Environmental > Aquatic > Freshwater > Lake | place: Spain... | reverse complement strand
GGCTTTTTTCCCTTTGCCACCCCGGCGGTTCTTGTTGAGAACGGTTGCATCCCGGGACGCTCCGCCTGCCGCCCACCGCGCGAAGGCACCGGATCGGGGTCCCTGGGCGCCGCCGTTTCCCGCCGGACCTTGCCGCCCCGCGCCCCGCTGTCTATGATCCGGATCAACCGCAAGTCTTCGCCGACCCGGGGCTTGGTGCCCCGGGCCTCGGCGCGAGTCCTGGACCCGGAGCCGACCCCATGAACCCACTCGCCCATTTCGATCCCGACGACCCCTACCCCGAGAGCGACGGCCTGCCCATGGCGGAGAACACCGACCAATACGACTGGCTGGTCAAGATCAAGGACAACCTGGAGCTCCTGTTTGCCGACCGGCCCGCGGTCTTCGTCGCGGGCAATCTGCTCTGGTACCCGCGCCCGGACCGTCACGCCGTCCACCCCATGGGGCCGGACGTTATGGTGGTCTTCGGCCGCCCCAAGGGCCGGCGCGGCTCCTACAAACAGTGGGAGGAGGACGGCATCCCGCCCCAGGTGGTCTTCGAGGTCCGCTCGCCGTCCAACAGCCGCGATGAGATGGCCGAGAAGCTCGCCTACTACGGCCGCTACGGCGTCGAGGAATACTACGTCTACGACCCCGCGGACAATTCGCTGGGTATCTGGCGGCGCCAGGGCGGGGACCTCGCGCCCGTGTCCTATCTCGGCGGCTGGACCAGTCCGCGGCTCGGCGTGCGGTTCGTGACCTCAGGCCCGGTCCTGGAACTCTTCGGCCCGGACGGCCGTCCCTTCCGCAGTTTCGTCGAGACCGGGCGGCTGGCCGAGCGCGCGCAAGCGCGGGCCGAAGAGGAGGCGGCACGGGCCGAGCAGGAGGCGGCGTTGGCTCGGCAGGAGGCGGCGCGGGCCGACCAGGAGGCCGCACGCGCCACGGCCGCCGCGGCCCAGGCCCAACAGGCACAGGTGCGCGCCGAGCGGCTGGCCCGACGGCTGCGCGAACTTGGCCTGGACCCGGACGCCCCCGGCTGAGCGGCCGCGCCCGGGCACAGCAGTGCTGGTGGATGCGCTTTGCTTATCCACCCTACGAACGTGCCTTGGCGTAGGGTGGATCAGGCGCCCGGCACGGTGCTGGCCCCTTATCCCCCGCTTCCCGCTTTTCCCCGCGGCGCACCACGACGAGCGTACCGAGCGCGAGCAACACCAGGGGCAGGCTGCCCGGCAGCGGCACAGCGTTGGCGTCGCCGAGTTGCAGCACGACCTGGTCCGCCAAAACCCGTAATATCGCCGTAGTTTTGTGCGCGCCGTCCCAGTTGATGTACGTGTTGGCCACGCTCGGATTGTTGTAACAGGCAGCGTCCGCGGCGCAAAAGGCGCTGGTGGCGAGGAAGCCGGAGGTGACAGGCGCCTTCATGATGTCAGCGATGATGTTGTAGGCATCAAAGAGTTCGATGCGCGCGCCGTAGGTTGCGTCGAGCAGCGGGATCAGGGCCCGAAGCTCGGCATTCAGCGCCTGGCCACGCTGGTCGTTGGTGTTGTCCAGCACCTCCCGCGGGGTCCTTGTCCCGACCAGGATACGCTACGCCCCGCCGGCGTCGAGTCGCTGCACCGCGGTGGTGAGATTGGCCTTGACCCCGTCGATGCGCTCCTGCAACGTCAGCGTGATGCCGGACCACTCGAAGAGGTCATTGGAACCCGCCCAATAGACGAACAAAGCGTTCGGGTCCGCGGTACCGCCGGCGAGACTGGCCTCCCACGTGTCGAGCTGCTTCAAGACGCCGGTATTCGCGAGGTCGGGCGGGGTGGTACCGACGATGCGAAAGTTGTTGTCGGTACCGCTCCAAGCGCCGGCGACACCGTAGTTGGTCAGTGGCACGCCGAGGTCGGTGGCGACATACTCCATGGTCAACGGGCCATTTGAGTATCGGCCGTTGAAATTGGGCGCCGGGACGGTCGCCGGGTTGAGGGTGAAGGCGTTACCGATATCGACGTTGGAGTCACCGAAGGTCAGGATCCGGGTGATCGGGGCGGCGCTGGCGGTGCCGGCCAGCAGCAGGGTGGCGGCGATCAAGACCATGGGCTTTTTTTGCATGGGGTGACCTTTGTCTGTTTGGGGGCTGACCGGAACAAGTTGAAGGGAAAAGGAATAGGAAGACCACTGTACAGGCGACTGAAGCAGATCGATCGTAGCATCGCCGGGAGGGGCGGGCAAGATGACCGCACCGACCCGATACAGCCCCCACGGCCGCAACCATAGTGGGCAAACCGGTGCCCCCGCAGCACAGTAACCGCGACGCGCGCAAGTGCCACCAGGCGTCCAAACAAGCGATGCACGGCGTGCGTGGGAGCGGCCTCCGGCCGCGATGCGACGCCGCGGTAACCTTCGACGCTGCGGCATTTCGCGAGGCCTGGTCGCCGCCGGAGGCCGCTCCCACAGCGTCGCTGCGCGACTTTCACGGTCAAGCCTCGAGCTCCAGTGGCTGGAACGACGACCAAGGTCCCCAAGCCGATTGTGCGATAATTTCCGGCCGATCTTTCCGACCCAAGGTCCGAGACCAGCATGGAGTTACCCACGACTGCCGGGCCCAGGACCAAGGTCCTGGCCCTGTCCTCGCTCTACCCGAGCACGGCGCTCCCCCAAAACGGCATCTTCATTGAGCACCGGCTGCGCCACCTGCTGGCGTCGGGGCGGGTGGACCTGCGGGTGGTCAGTCCGGTGCCCTGGTTTCCGCTGACCAACACCCATTTTGGCCGCTATGCCGCGTTCGCCCAGGTCCCGGCGCGCGAGGAGCGCTTCGGCATTCCGGTCACTTACCCGCGCTTTCCCACCATCCCGAAGGTCGGGATGACGCTCGCCCCCGCCCTGATGGCGGCGGCGCTCTACCCTAAGCTCCGCCGGCTGCTGGCGAGCGGTGACTTCGCCTTCGAGGTCATCGACTCCTACTACATCTATCCGGACGGCGTGGCCGCCGTCTGGCTGGGCCGGATGCTCAAGCGGCCGGTCATCATCAGCGCCCTGGGGACCGACATCAATCTGATCCCACGCTACCGGCTGGCGCGGCGGATGATCCAGTGGGCGGCGCACCATGCCGCCGGGATCACCACGGTGTGTCAGGCGCTCAAGGATGGGATAGTGGACCTGGGCGTCGATGCGGCGCGCATCCGCGTCGTTCTGCATGGCGTCGATCTGGAGCTCTTCCGCCCGCCCGCGGACCGGGAGGCACTGCGGGGGCGTCTGGGTCTGACCCGGCCCACCCTACTGTCGGTCGGTCACCTGATCGAGCGCAAGGGTCACAACTTCGCCATCGAGGCCCTGGCCGAGTTTCCCGACATGGACCTGGTGATCGCCGGCTACGGACCGGAAGAGGGCGCACTGCGCCGCTTGGCGAGCCGACTCGGGGTCGCGGATCGCGTGCGCTTTCTGGGCTTCGTCGATCAGGCGGCGCTGCGTGATTGGTATGGCGCTGCCGATTGCCTGGTCCTGGCCTCCAGCCGGGAGGGGATTGCCAATGTCATTCTGGAGGCGCTCGCCTGCGGCACGCCGGTGGCGGCGACCCGGGTCTGGGGCGCGCCCGAGGTGATCGACAATCCCGCCGCCGGGGTCCTGATCGAGGAGCGCTCGGGGCGGGGCGTGGCGGCCGGCGTCAGGGCCTTGCGCGGCGTGGCGCAAGACCGAGACGCCACCCGCCGCCAGGCGGAGCGTTTTCGCTGGGAACAAACGACCCACGACCATCTCGCGGTGCTCGCCGAGGCCCTGTCGTCCGGCGCAGTACCTCAGGAACGGTTCATCAATAAGTGAAACAAGTCCATTAGGGAATGGTCTTAGCACCGTTGTCGTTGTCGTTGTCGTTGTCGTTGTCGTTGTCGTTGTCGTTGTCGTTGTCGTTGTCGTTGTCGTTGTCGTTGTCGAGATTATCGTAGCGCCCAAGATTCTCTCGCGAGCCAATCTGCAGCGCTTCTCCGATTACGACAACGACAACGACAACGATTGTGCTTAACGTATTTCCTGACTCGTTACTCAGGCGAGCGCGTCATACACACGCGTATAGCCGCGGATCATCGCGGCCTGACTGAAGACCGCGACCGCCCGGTCGCGGCCGGCACGCCCGTAGGCGGCCAGTCGCGCGGGATCGGTCAGGATGGCGTATAGCGACTGCGCCAGTGCCGTCGGGTCCGCGGCCGGGACCAGGTCGCCGGTAAGCCCCTCCAGCACCAGTTCGGGATTGCCGCCGACTCGGGTCGCCACGACCGGCAGCCCGCTAGCCATCGCCTCCAGCAGGGTGTTGGAGATCCCCTCACGCCGGGACGGGAGCACGAAGAGGTCCATACAGCGATAGAGATCGGGGATATCGTCGCGAAAGCCCGGCAGCCAGGCGTGGTCCTGCAACCCGGCCGCGGCCAGGACCGCCTGCATCTGCGCACGCAGGGCCCCGTCACCGACGACGAGCAGGCGTACACGCCGACTCAGTTCGGGGTGGGCTTGCAGCAGACGGACCAGGGCTTGGGCCAGGGTGACCTGGTCCTTGACGGGCTCCAGTCGGCCGATGGTTCCGATCACCAGTGCGTCATCCGGGGCGAAACCGCTCGGCAGCAGGTGCCGCGGCCGCGCCCCCGGGGCGAAGCGCTCAATATCCACGCCGTTGTAGACAATAGACAGGTCCCGGGTCGGAATCCCGACCTGCGCGTGGAGCCACTGCTCAAGGTCGGCCGACATCGTGATGTAATGCCCGACCAGCAGGCGGCTCAGGCGCCGCAGGCGGTTGTAGCGTTGGTGGCGCCCCTCAAGCTCCACGGCGTCCAGGCCATGCTCGCTGTGGACCAGCCGGCGCACCCCGGCGAGCCGGGCCGGCACCAGCATGTCGATAGCTGGCAGGTTGCGCGTATGCACGAGCCAGGGGCGCAACTGGCGCAGGGCGCGGTAGACGCGGCCATAGGCGGCGGGGTCCTTGCCCGTCTGTTTGCCGATCTCGATGATCGGGACCGCGGGCCGGCGGATGCGCTCCCTGAAATCGGTCGCGTGGCTCAGACACAGGATGGCGTGCCGATAGCGCTCGGTCGGCATCCAATTGATCAGGTTGACTACGCCGTTCTCCAGGCCGCCATAGTCGAGCTTGAAAATGATGTGACAAATCAATCGGCGGTGGTCCGGTTCGCGGGGGGCGGGGGAAACTTGAGTCATCGTCTTCATCCAGTGGGGCTCGCGATCCACAGGCGAGGGGGTGCATGGCATCGGTCCGCGCAGCGAACCCTAAGGGGTCGCGGCGGGTCGGCCGAGCGAACCGACTCTACCCCAGCGTCCGCGGTTCGGCCCGACGAACGAGCGCGCGGCAGACGGGGCGGCCAAGACGAGGATCAGCGCCAACGGCAAACTCCCAGGATAACCCGCGCCGCCACGGCCGCGGCAGGTCTTGATAGCCCCCAACACCTGCCCCGGCGCACCAATCAGGCCCGCCCTAGTCCGGAATGCGCGATCTTGGGGCAGCTTGCCGGACCAAGACCACCGACGCCGACGCATCCGGTCAGCCGATCCGGCGAACCGCTCAACCTGGAAGGAGCAGTTCTCACGCCAAGGCGCCAAGCTCGCCAAGCAATTTCAAGGCGTTGTCGAAGTGACTTGGCTCACCCATCGGGCGATCCGAATGCTACGCAGATCCCGTTGTTTCTTCTTGGCGTCTTGGCGTCCTGGCGTGAGCCATTGCCGGCCTTAGGCTCAAGCGATCGGGCCTTGCCTGGTCGCCCGCCTTCGCCCCAGACCGCGGACACCGCCGGGGCTGCCACAATCACTGGCATGCAAAGTGCTTACTCAAGGGATACACCCCCGAGCCACCAGGCAGTCGCACCATGCTAAGGCAATTCCAATCCAGTGGCGGCGGTCAGGTCCAGTCCAAACAGGCTGGCCCCGCGATGGCCTACCACGAGTTCTACAGCGACAACTTCGTACCCCGCGAGCATTATCGCCCGATGTGGGAACACATCCAGGGGGCCGGGCAGCAGATGCTCGGCGCCAAGGCGCACGAGGCCCACCTGGCGCTGCACACCGAAGGCGTCACCTTCACCCTCTACTCGGACCAGGACGAGGGGATCGAACGGGTCTGGCCCTTCGATATCCTGCCGCGCATCATCACCGCCGATGAGTGGACCATGCTGGAGGCGGGGCTCAAGCAGCGCATCCGCGCCCTGAACCTGTTCCTGAAGGACCTCTACCACGGCCAGCGCATCCTCAAAGACGGGGTGGTCCCCCCGGAGCTGATCTACCGCGGCAAGGACTTCCGCCGCGAGATCATGGACATTGATCCGCCCCACGACATCTATACCCATATCAGCGGGATCGACCTGATCCGCGACGAGGAGGGGCGCTATCTGGTCCTGGAGGACAACCTGCGCACCCCCTCGGGCGTCTCCTACATGATCGAGAACCGGATCGTGGAGCGGCGCATACTCCCGGAGTTCTTCGCCCGCTACAAGGTCCGCCGCGTCGAGCACTACCCGGCCCTGCTGCTCCAGGCCCTGCGCTTCCTCTCCCCGCGCGGGCCCGACGAGGCCACCATCGTGGTCCTGACCCCCGGCATCTTCAACTCCGCCTATTTCGAGCATACCTTCCTGGCCAAGGAGATGGGCGTGGAATTGGCCGAGGGCCGGGATCTCGTGTGCGAGAACGACAAGGTCTATCTCAAGACCACGCAGGGACTGCGCCGGGTGGACGTGGTCTACCGGCGGGTGGACGACGACTTCCTCGACCCCCTGGTGTTCCGCGCCGACTCCACCCTGGGGGTCGCCGGGATCATCGACGCCTGGCGCGCCGGCAACGTGGCCCTGGTGAACGCGCCAGGCAGCGGCATCGCCGACGACAAGGCGGTCTATGCCTATGTGCCGGAGATCATCCGCTATTACCTGGGGGAGGCGCCGATCTTGCAGAACGTGCCCACCTACCAGATGACCGACCACCAGGACCGCGCCTATGTGCTGGATAACATGGAGCGGATGGTCGTCAAGGCGGTAGCGGAGTCCGGCGGCTACGGGATGCTGATGGGCCCCTCCTCCACGGCCGCCCAACGGGCTGAGTTCGTCAAAAAGATCAACGACAACCCGCGCAATTACATCGCCCAGCCGGTGGTGCAGTTGTCGCGCCATATCTGTTATCTGGACGGGGAACTGGAGTCACGCCACCTGGATCTGCGCCCCTTCATCATCTACGGCGACGGCATCGAGGTGGTCCCCGGGGGACTCACGCGCGTGGCCCTGACCAAGGGGTCTCTGGTGGTCAACTCATCCCAGGGCGGCGGGAGCAAGGATACCTGGGTCCTCGCGGATTGACTAGCGAGCCGGTAACGAAACGTTGTCGTTGTCGTTGTCGTTATCGTAATCGGACCAGCGATACAATTTGGGGTGGGAAAGAATCCGGGGCACTCCGATAACCTCGATTACGACAACGACAACGACAACGGCGCAAAAGCAATCAATGGACTCCCACGCGGGACTGTGGCATTTGCACCCGACCGCCGCGGGCCGGACGGGGCATTCGCCCCGTCCGGAACGTTTTTTGCGGGGGCTCCGGCGCGCGGCGCACCCTAACCTGTGGATTCATTTGCGGACAATCTCTTCCATGTTGAGTCGTATCGGCGAATCGCTGTACTGGATGACGCGCAACCTGGAGCGGGCGGACGACACCGCGCGTATCCTGGATATCAATGTCGTCTACATGCTGGAGGCGGATGAGGGCGCCACCGAGGAGATGCAGTGGCAGCCGCTGCTGAACATCGTCGGCGCCGACGAACTCTATCCGGTGCGCTATCCGGACAAGCGGGTGACGGTGCAGCGGGTCATCCACCTGCTGACCCAGGAGAAGGACAACCCAGGCTCGCTCTACAACAGCGTGCGCCTCGCCCGGGAAAACGCCCGGGTAGTGCGTGACCGCATCTCCAGCGCGATGTGGGAGGCGATGAACGAGTTTTGGCTGTCGGTGGACAAGCATCTGAAGACCACGCTGCAACCCTGGCGGGCGGCGGAATTCTATGCCCATGTGCACCGGGAGGTCGCCACCTTCTACGGGCTCGCCCAGAGCACCATGATCCGCGGCGAGGCCTACGGGTTCACCGTGCTCGGCAGCCTTCTGGAGCGGGCCGACATGACCGCGCGCATCCTGGACGTGCGCTACCACCTGCTACTCCCGGATTTGAGCCTGGTCGGGTCGCCGCTGGACTACTACCAATGGGGCGCGTTGCTCAAGTCACTGTCCGGGTTCGACGCCTACCGGCGTCAGTACCACGGCGGCATCCGCCCCATCGAGGTGGTGGAGTTCACCGTGCTGAATCCGGACTTCCCCCGCTCCCTGACCTACTGTCTGAACGGCATGGAGCGGGCCCTGGCGCGCATCGGCCTGATCGATCACGGGGAGGTACCGCAGGCCCTGCAGGCACTGCGCGAACACCTGACCGTGGCCACCCCGCGGGACATCCTGGACCAAGGGCTGCACGAGTATCTCGACCGCTACCTGGCCCTGTTGGCGGAGCTGGCGACGGCCCTGCAGGCGGACTACTTCGAGGCCCACCTGGGAGACGCGCCGTGAGATACCGCATCGAGCGCGACTGCCGCATCCTCTATCCCACCCCGGTGCGGGAACATCACTGCCAGGTCCGCCTGGCGCCTTGGGAGGACGGTAATCAGGCACTGACCCGCCTGGACCTGCGGGTCTCGCCGACGACCCTGCCGGTCGCCCGTTACGACGGCTTCGGCAACCTGACACACCACTTCGGCGTGCTCAGCGCCCACCGCGCGCTTGAATTCACCCTCACCGCCGAGGTCGAGACCAGGCTGTCCAACCCCTTCGACTTCGAGGTCCTGAGCCCGGCCCGGGAACGCGTCTGGCTGACGGACAGCCTGCAACAGGCCCCGCGTCTGTGGGACTTCGTCTACCACCAGGGGTGTCTGACCCCCAAGCTCCCCGAGAAGATCGCCGGCCGCCCCACGCCCGAATGGCAGGAGGGGGTGGCGGTGCTTAGCCAAATTCAGGAGGCCCTCACCTGGGTCCATACGGTCGCAGAGTTCGACCCCCAGGAAACCGAATCCGTCAAGACCTTGCCGGACCTCTTCAGCGCCGCACGGGGCACCGCCGCGGACCTCTCGCACCTGTTGATTGCGCTCCTGCGGGGCTGGGCCCTGCCGGCCCGCTTCGTCTCCGGCTACCAGGACGCCGCCTGGTTCGAGCCCGACGACGAGGCCCCCGTGGGCACCGCCGCGCGCCCCCAGACCCTGCACAGTTGGGTCGAGACCCTGGTCCCCGGGGCTGGCTGGCGCGGCTTCGACCCCGCCTTCGGCCTGCTCGCCGACGACACCTACATCCGCGTCGCGGTCGGGCGCGATGCCCACGATGTCAGCCCCCTGCGGCACACCAGCAAGGGCGCCGGGGACAGCCCGGAAGTGACGGAGACGCTCAGCGTGACCCGCCTGGACGGCGCACCCGGCCCTTAAATTCAACCCGCGGCCGTTCGCACAGGGAACCCGGGCTGCAACAGACCCACACCGGAGACCCGGCCTTGATCATCACTCCGGCCACGCGCCCTTGCGGCAACCCGTCGCGGCCTGAGAGATAGCGCCAACCATCTTGTTCGGCTGCCTGCCCTCTTTCCCCGGCAGCCTCTGCGGCACCGACCGTGAGCAACTACTCTTTGAGCCTGCCCGCGCAATGCCCCATGATGCCGCTCCCCAACCAAGCCCAGGTGGTCCGCCCCGCCCATGAAATACGCCGATCTCCGCGACTTCATCGACCAACTGGAAGGCCGCGGTGAGCTGAAGCGCGTCCGCACCGAGGTGGACCCCTATCTGGAGGTGACCGAGATCTGCGACCGGACGCTACGCGCGGGCGGACCGGCGCTCCTGTTCGAGCGACCCAAGGGGTCGCGTGTCCCGCTGCTCGGCAACCTGTTCGGCACCCCCAAGCGGGTCGCCCTGGGGATGGGGGAGGAGTCGGTGGCGGCCCTGCGCGAGGTCGGTCGGCTGCTCGCCTTCCTCAAGGAACCGGACCCGCCCAAGGGCCTGCGCGAGGCCTGGGCGGCGCTGCCGATCTTCAAGAAGGTCCTGGACATGGCCCCCAAGGTCAGGCGCAAGGCCGCGTGCCAGGAGCAGGTCTTTGAGGGCGGGCAGGTGGACCTGGCGCGCTACCCGATCCAGCACTGCTGGCCGGGCGACGCCGCACGGCTCATCACCTGGGGACTCGTGATCACCCGCGGGCCGGAGAAGCCGCGGCAGAACCTGGGCATCTACCGGATGCAGGTGCTGGGACCCAACCGGGTCATCATGCGCTGGCTGGCCCACCGGGGGGGGGCGCTGGACTTGCGTGACTTCCAGCGGGCCCACCCGGGCCAGCCCTTCCCGGTAGCGGTGGCCCTGGGGGCGGACCCCGCGACCATCCTGGCGGCCGTCACGCCGGTGCCGGACAGCCTGTCGGAATACGCCTTCGCCGGCCTGCTGCGGGGCAGCCGCACCGAGGTCGCCGCCTGTTTGGGGTCGGACCTGCAGGTACCAGCCAGGGCCGAGATCGTGCTGGAGGGGCACATCTACCCGGACGATCTGGCGGCCGAGGGCCCCTTCGGTGACCACACCGGTTATTACAACGAGGTGGACCGCTTCCCGGTGTTCACCATCGCGCGGATCACCCAACGCGCCGACCCCATCTATCACAGCACCTATACCGGCCGACCGCCGGACGAACCGGCGATCCTGGGCGTCGCACTGAACGAGGTCTTCGTGCCCATCCTGTGCAAACAATTCCCGGAGATCCAGGACTTCTACCTGCCGCCGGAGGGCTGCTCCTATCGGCTGGCGATCGTCAGCATGAAGAAGCAGTACCCGGGGCACGCCAAGCGGGTGATGATGGGGGTCTGGTCGTTCCTGCGGCAGTTCATGTACACCAAGTTCGTCATCGTGGTGGACGAGGACATCAACCCGCGGGACTGGCAGGACGTGATCTGGGCCATGACCACCCGCATGGACCCGGCGCGCGACACGGTGCTGATCGACAACACCCCGATCGATTATCTGGACTTCGCCTCCCCGGTGTCCGGGCTCGGGTCCAAGATCGGGTTCGACGCGACCAACAAGTGGCCGGGGGAGACGACCCGCGAGTGGGGCCAGCCGATCCGCATGGACGATGCGGTGCGCGAGCGGGTGGATCGGATCTGGGCCGATCTGGGGATCCAGTAGCCGGTTTCAGCTTCGCTTGCGTGTCGACCCCAACGGGGTCGAACATACCAGCCCAGGGCAACGCCCTGGGTATGGGTTATCGTAGCGCTTAGCCCTGAAAGGGCGTGACATAACGGCGCGGCTCCTTATGTCACGCCCTTTCAGGGCTGGGCCGGATAAACAACGCTATCCCAGGGCGTTGCCCTGGGCTGGTATATCGCGCCCCTGCGGGGCTTGAGCAGGCGCAGCCAAGAGTAGTGTCCAATGTCAGAAACCTCTATCGCCGACGCGAAGACCCGGTTGACCCGTCTCATCCAGCAAGCCGAGAGCGGGGAACCGGTGCACCTCACCCGCAGCGGCAAGCCGGTGGTCGTCTTGGTCTCCGAAGCCGACTTCGCGCGGATGCCGCAAGCCCAAGGGCGCTTGAGTTTCTGGGACCAGATCGAAGAGATGCGCGCGGATTCCGGGTTTGAGCCAGTCGACCTGACTCCGCAGGAAGTTCGCTCTTGGCGCGCCCGCAGCGACGGGCACGACTTCCGGTGGCCGATTCCCAAATCGCCGCTATCGCGGCCGTCAACGAGCTGATTCTCGTCACCAGGAACATAGACGACTTCGCCGATTTTGAAGGGCTTACGGTCGAAAACTGGTTCGCGCCCAGAACGGAAAAGGGCCTTTGACGCGGGGCTGACGCAACTCCGGTAGTTCTCCTGTAGCATTTTCCCCCCGTCCTTCATGATACCGGTCATCCGATGCAACGCAGAAATCCCTGCAACGCATCCGCAGCCGCCCGGAGGGCTTTCATGCACATCACCAACGACCTGCTCGCCTGCGTGTTCGCTGACTCCTCGCTGTTCTGCGGCAAGGAAGATGTCATCCACGCGATCATCTACCACCAGATGCTCAAGGCCGGGGTGTCGCCGTTGCGTCTCGTCCGGGAGCGCGCGTTGTCCGGCAACCGCGTCGATGTCGTCCTCTTCGGCGACGAGGTTCGCGGCGATTTCGCAACGACGCCGCAGACGCCGCTGGCGGCCATCGAGGTCAAGGGCGGGGCCTACGGTTACCGCAACGCGCTGAAAATGGAAATCGACGCGGGCGGCTATTGTACGGACATGACCAAGCTGAAGGCGGAGGCCGACCGGGGGATCGAATGCTGGTTCCTGTGCGTCGACATGCCTGAACTCGGCCGTGCGGTCTCGCCGCAAAAGGTCGGGCAGATGTCCGCGCACTGTGCCGCCCATGGACTCTCGTTCGCCTACTATTGCCAGGGCGAGGAACGGTTCCACGTTTCCCGGCCCGGGCACACGCTGGCCGAAGTGCCGATTGCCCAGGTCGCCACGACAACCACCAGGACTGGCACGGACTTTCTGCTCGACCCGAAGGCGCCCCAACTCGCGGCACTGGCCCGCAACTGTCTGGCCGTGAGCGGGCACGAAGCAACCACCACGGCCCTCCTCTATGACTGTCTGCGCAACGCCGGCTTCGGTACCGCCCAGTTGTCGCTGGAGACCTACTTCTCGTTTGCGGCCAAGGACGGAAGCCGGATGCAGGACCGACCGGACCTCGTCGTGTTCGATGCCGACTTCGACGGACGCTTCAACCTGTACAAGGGTGGCGACATGCGACAGTCGAACGACGCGCATAAGCTCGCGCACATCGACACCCTCTTCGAGGTGAAAGGAGGTGCCGCGATGGACAAGAAAAGCGACAAGGCCGTGATGCAAGCGTATGTGGGCGACATCCAGAAGCTCGTGCGCTGGCGTACCGGCGCCGAATCCGTGCGTCCGGGAACGCGGGTGAAAACGGTGTTCTTCGCCGTCGATGGCCGCAGCCGCTCCCTGCCCGCGGCGACCGTTGCCACGCTGGCCAAGGAGAGCCGTAGCCTCGGCAGCGGGCTGATCTACATCAGCCGTGATCGCATCGAGGTCGTTCGGCCCTGATCCGGGCTGAATACCGCCGACACCGAAGGGGCGAACGCGCTCGCCTCTTTCGGGCATCGACCACCACGCGAAGATTCTTCAAAGGTAAGCCCATGGACATGTATTGCCAAGCCCTGAAAGCCGTGAACGAAAACATCATGGCCGATGAAAACAAACGGAAGTTATTGCAGGAGGCGGAGCTTGGCGACGCTGACGCGCAATGGAAAATCGGTCTAGAATATGCGACGCACGCTTTCTACGACGACGTTTCAACAGAAGCTATTAAATGGCTTGAACTAGCCGCTAAACAAGGCCACGTCGAAGCACAATTCGACCTTGCTCGCTATTCTTCTTCGGAAACTGCCCCTGACTTTTGTAATGAGCTTCAGAATGATCCTGACGCAGTAGCCAGATGGATGCAAGCCGCAGCCGAACAGGGCCATGTTGAGGCGATTCGTTCCATGGCCTACATCTTGCCGGACGATTCTGCAGATGCCGCTAGGTGGCTAAAAAAGGCTGACCAATCCCTTTTGCTCAACGCGAAGCGAGACTTGAGGTACTCCAGTTACTTGCTTTTTATGATCGAATTGCATCCCGATCACTTTTCCATAGATGACGTGGCTTTCGTTATCGCCCTAGTCCGAAAAGAGGCGGAAAGGGGAGATGCCGGCGCCCGACGTACTCTTGCCGACCTTTACATATATGGCCGACTGGGGGTTCCTGCTGACGATGAAGAGGCTCTCAAATGGTACAACCTCACAGTAGCCAAAGATGAGGAATGCCCTCACCACTTTTCCGAGCGCGAGATCGAGGTCTTCCGTCGCAACGCCGCACGTTGCGGGACAAGACTTCAGCATTGCCTCGGACATTTCTTTGAAAGAGCGGAGTTCGGCCAATGCGACCTGTCTGAAGCCGCTCGTTGGTACGAGCTCGCTGCAGCCCAGGGCGATGCACAAGCACAATTTAAGATCGCTTGGATGTACGACCGCGGAGAGGGCGTTTCCCAGAACGACGAGTTGGCCGCAAAGTGGTTCGAGAAGGCAGCGACCCAGGGGCTTTCGGCTGCTCAGCACAATCTCGCGATTCGGTACGAGAACGGACGCGGCGTCGAGCAGAGCGACCGTTCAGCGCGCCGGTGGTTTCTGGCCGCCGCTAGGCACGGAGATGAGACCGCGTTCTATAGCCTTGGCATAAATTACCTTTTCGGTGAAGGTGTCCGGGACGAGAAGAAACTTGCTGCAAGGTGGTTTCGCGCGTCTTCAAGGCGTAATTACGTTTGGGGAACGGTGGCGCTCGCTGTCGTAACCGAAGAGAACAGCGATTTGGTCCAAGCCGTGGAAACGCTATTCCAGCAGCACCAGCAGGTTTCTCTCAACAGCATGGAAGACTGCGTCTTTCAGTTGGAGGAATTTCGCGACCGTCTCGATGACTTGGCCAATCGCTCCCCGGCACCAAGAAACGCGCCTATCTGGATGCCGGAGTGGAAAGACGATAGCGACGACCAGAGGCGATGCTACTGGTGGAGAAAGCTGTCAGTTAAGGCGCGGGTGGCAACCACATTGCGCGGGATGCTATATTTGGCTGACCACGAAAGAGATGAGTCTCAGGCTAGGGACTGCTTTGAGCTGGCGGCGAAGAATGGCGACCAGGTGGCGGCATATTACTTGGCGACCATGGAGTCACGTAACGAGTCATACCATAGAGCGCTTGTGATCCTTTGGGAAAGCATTCTTCCAGAACACCGCCAGGACAACGATGGTGTGGAAGAGCCTAGCTATAGCGATTCATTCCTCAATGCGCTGGAAGCGCGATTCCAGGAGTTGAAGCAGAATATCGATGAAAGCCAGGCAAAGAAGCAGGAAGCGGAGAAACTGCGCCAGGCGGAAATCAAGGCAGCGGAGGACGAACACAAGCGCACCCTCTCCTTCCTCACGCATACGCTGAACAACACCCTGAGCACTGGCCCGGAGACTGTGCGCACGGTGATCGATATTCTCGGCAGTGACCTCTACGACCAAGGGCTTGTGCAGTATAAGGCAATCAACAACATGGCCTCCCTGTTTCCGGTGTTCCTGTTCGTGGAAAGTCTGCTCAAGACCTTCAAGCTCTACGTGTCCGATCCGGAACAGTTGCGCGAGAAGTGGGACAGCGACCGCTCGGGGGATGCGAGCATCGCGCTCGTTCTGGCAATGGCCTTACGTCAGTCGGTCGCGCGCCTCGTCTTTTCCTCCAATCACCTGACCCAGTTGAGGCGTCTGCTTCCGTCACAGGACAAGGAAGCGATCAAGAATGTTCGCAAGTCCTTCGTTGACGAGATGATTCCGCTTGAACTCTCAGTGGAGACCGCGGGCAAGGTCTTCGACTGGATCAAACTCCACGTCGGCATGTTGCAGATCGAGATCGACGCCGATGCGGAAATGCACTTCTCCAGCAACGCAACGCGCCACATGTTCTTCTTCGCCGCCTTTTCGGAGTTGGTCTACAACGCATTGAAATACTCCGACGGCACCCGGCCAATCCAGATCAAGTGGTACCGTGATGGTAGCGACTACTGCTTCACCTGTGTGAACTCCTTCCCGGTTGACGCGCTGGCGCCGCCAGCGCAGGAGGGAGCGAACGGGGGGCTGTTCTTCATCGAAAAGCTCATGTCCATGCTGCGAGAATCGACCTTGCGTCATAATCATGAGAGCGGTGAGTACCGAGCCTCGTTACGCTTTGACCACAAAAATTTCGGAGAGCCAGACGCATGAATATCTTGTGGGTGGAAGATTTCGGCACTAACTGGATCGCACGGGAACGGGCGTTGTCCGGCAATCGGGGCGATGTCATCTTCTTCGGCGACCAGGTTCGCGGCGATTTCGCCACGGCCACTAAGACGCCGCTCGCCGCCATGTAGGTCAAGGGCCGGGGCCTACCGCTACCGCAACGCGCTGAAATTGGAAATCGACGCAGGCGGCTACTGTACGGACATGGCGAAGCTGAATGTGGAGGCCGAGCGGGGGATCGAATACTGGTCGCCTCGGCAGCGGGCTGATCTACATCGGCCATGATCGCATCGCGGTCGTTCGGCCCTGAATACCGCCGACACCGAAGGGGCGAACGTACTTGCCCCTTTGGTGCATCACCCATCACGAGAATATTCTTTGAAGGTGTACCCATGGATATGCACAAGCAGTCTTTAGAAGCAGTAACCGAAAACTTCATGGCTGATGAAGCAACCCGCAATTTATTGCGAACCGCCGCGATTGGCGACCCAGACGCGCAATACCATATCGGTTGGGACTACGCATGGCAAGCATGGTACGACGAGGTTTCAGAAGAAGCCGTCAGGTGGCTTGAACTCGCCGCCCAACAAGGTCACTTGCAAGCGCAGTACGACCTTGCATTATTCTCATGTCCCGCGATATATGACGGTGATCTGCCATGGCTCCAGGATGATCACGAAGTGACATTACATTGGATGCGTGCAGCCGCCGAGAGCGGACACCAAGAAGCGATGGCCCGCATGGCAGAGCTTCATGAACGCGGGCTTGCTGGTGCGCCAAAGGATCTCCAAGAAGCGGCAAACTGGTATCTGCGCCAAGCCAAAACCGGAGGTAGCGTTTACGATTTGTGCAGTTTACTCGAACTGCTCAAGCAGCAGGCTTGTCAGATTGCGCAAGAAGACGAGACTCTCGTTGTAGATTTGGTCAACAAGGCAGCAGAGGAAGGGAATCACTATGCCGAACGAACCCTTGGCAACCTTTATGCCCATGGACTGATCGGGCTTGCCGCTGACGATGGATTGGCGGTCAAATGGCATAGCCTCGCAGCAGCCGAGGAAGATGAAGTACCGAGCTACTTCGCGTTTGATGAAAAAGACATCGAGGTCTTTCGTCGCAACGCGGAAGGGTGCGGGGCAAGACTGCAACGTCATCTTGGACAGCTATTTCAAAAGGGTGAGTACCTGTTCAGAAGCGGCGAACGTGTCGAATGCGACCTGTTTGAAGCCGCTCGCTGGTATGAACTTTCGGCAAAGCACGGCGATGCGGACGCACAACTCAGGATTGCCCGCATGTACGACCAAGGGCAAGGTGTATCGCAAGACGAGAAGTTGGCTGCGCGCTGGTACAAGAAGGCGGCTCAGCAGGGCCTGGCGACCGCCCAATACGCTTTGGGAACCATGTACGACAACGGGCGAGGCGTACCACTGAGCTACCGCTTAGCCCGTTCTTGGTTTCGACTTGCTGCTGCGCAGGGAGATACCACTGCCGATTATCAACTTGGATTAAATTACCTTTTCGGTAAAGGCGTTCGTGAGAACCGGAAACGTGCTGAAACGTTGTTTCGTCATGCTTCAACAGGTGGTCATGTGTTGGGAACTGTTGCACTGGCTGTCGTGACGGCAGAAACCAGCGACTTTATCCAAGCCGTGGAACTTCTCTTCCAGCAGCACCAGGGGGCTTCTCTAGGCAGCATGGAGGACAGTATCTCCCAGTTGGAGGAGTTTCGTAAACGGCTCGAGGAAATAGCCAACCGTAGTCCCTTAACAAGAAATGGCCGCATCTGGTTGGAGCCAAACTGGGACCACAGTAAGGACAGCCCACGCAGTTGGTGCAGAAATCTGTCTGTCACAGCGCGGTTCGCAACCACGCTACGCGGGATACTGTATCTGCTGGACGACGATCCAGATGAAATGCAGGCCAGCGCCTGCTTTAACCTGGCGGCCAAGAACGGTGATCGGGTTGCCGCGTATTACTGGGCGCATCTTGACTGGCATAACGGGACATCCGACATGTCGTTTGAGAAGTATGCCTGCTCGCCAAGCTGCGACAGGGATGGCAAGCCGGAGCCGGACTACAGCAGTGAGTTCCTCAATTCAGTCGAGTCACGACTCAGTGAGTTGATGAGGAATTTTCATGAAAGCCAGGTAAAGAAGCAGGAAGCGGAGGATCGGCGCCAAGCCGAAATCAAGGCGGCGGAGGACGAACACAAGCGCACCCTCTCCTTCCTCACGCATACGCTGAACAACACCCTCAGCACCGGCCCGGAGACCGTCCGTACGGTGATCGACATTCTCGGCAGTGACCTCTACGACCAAGGGCTGGAGAAGTATAGGGCAATCAACAACATGGCATCCCTGTTTCCGGTGTTCCTATTCGTCGAAAGTCTGCTCAAGACCTTCAAACTCTACGTGTCCGACCCGGAACAGTTGCGCGAGAAGTGGGACAGCGACCGCTCGGGGGATGCGAGCATTGCGCTCGTGCTGGCAATGGCCTTGCGTCAGTCGGTCGCGCGCTTCGTCTTTTCCTCGAATCACCTGACCCAGTTGAGGCGTCTGCTTCCGTCCCAGGACAAGGAGGCGATCAAGAATATTCGCAAATCCTTCGTTGACGAAATGATTCCACTTGAAATCTCGGTGGAAACCGCTGGCAGGGTCTTCGACTGGATCAAGCTCCATTTTGGCATGTTGCAGGTCGAGATCGACGCCGATGCGGAAATGCACTTCTCCAGAAACGCCACGCGCCACATGTTTTTCTTCGCCGCCTTTTCGGAGTTGGTCTACAACGCGTTGAAGTACACGGACGGGGAACAGCCGATCCAGTTGAGGTGGTATCGCGACGGCAGCGACTACTGTTTCACCTGCGTTAACTCCTTCCCGGTAGAAATGCGGGTGCGGCCGGCGCAGGAAGGAGCGAACTCAGGGCTGTTCTTCATCGAAAAGCTCATGTCCATGCTACGCGAGTCGACCTTGAGTTATACTCACGAGGGCGGGGAGTACCGGGCCTCGTTGCGCTTTGACCACAACAACTTCGGAGAGCCAGACGCATGAATATCTTGTGGTTGGAAGACTTCGGCCGTTTGCAGGCAGACTCAAACACGCTGACATTGCTTTTTCAGGGAGTGGTGAAAAACCCAAAAGATTTTGTCAGCTATTGGAATGACGAAGACGACATGCTGACTGAACCGGCAATCCTGTCAAATTTTTTCAAGGATCATTCGCACCACCAGGCCGTGCTCCTGAAGAGCGTTTTTGACTATCTTGACCGGATCGCAAACGGCAACGGGACTGGACACGACGCGTTCATAATCGACATCAATCTCGAACAATACGCCGACAGAGAACGTGACCTACCGGCTGGAATGGGTGGCGTTGACAAAGACTCGTTTCACCGCAAGGGTGGCTTCTATATCTACAATCATCTTATTCACAACGGCGTACCACCAGAGAACATCTGTTTTCTCACAGGCGAGGAAAAATCGACCTTAGATTTCGTCGAACACTGTCGGGTAGCCCTGATGCCACGGCCAGAGTCGTTCGAGAAGACCGATAGCGATTACCCCAGATTCCGCGAATGGCTGCGACAACGCCAGGAAGATCCTTACATCAGCTTGCGCCGTGCGGTCATCGAGGGCTGTGAGGATCTCAAGCGACGGGTTGAGTCGGGCGCCTCAGTATTCCAGTTTCGGGAGTTCATTGGCGGAAAGGGCGGCGACGCCGAGTGGACTTCTCGCGTTGACATTATCGACTACCTGAATACACTAAGCGCCTTACTTCCTTCCATTGCATTTTCTGAAACGCAATCCCTGGAAGGTGGGCAGCGACTTCAGCAATTATATCGACTCTTTGTGCGAACCATGGCCCATGACTGGGAAGGCGCAGTTCACCCAAGCAACCTGCGCCGTGATATGGATCGAAAGGTGAAAAGCATCTTGCGCACCTTCGGATGGATTATGAAGAACGTGCGCAACTGGATGGCGCATACATCGGTTCTTAACCAACTTACGGCCGAAGATGTGGCATTCCTATTCTTCATCAACATGCGTGCCATGTTTAATCTCGGCGCCCCGGCAGTCCCTTATGAAGCAGCGTTGCTGAACTTAATCTCGCACGGCTCGGACGGCTCGCTGAATCTATTGAAAGAGGATCAAATTCGCGAAGAATTACTGCAAAGCTATCGACAGTTAAAAGAGATAATTCTTAAGTCCCGA
>Ga0247840_10005108_pt1 | contig 20059 bp, 17 predicted proteins | sample LaCruzMarch2015__FD_192404 | JGI IMG/M metagenome (GOLD analysis project Ga0247840, IMG submission 192404) | Freshwater microbial communities from meromictic Lake La Cruz, Castile-La Mancha, Spain - LaCruzMarch2015_17m | ecosystem: Environmental > Aquatic > Freshwater > Lake | place: Spain... | reverse complement strand
TGGGAACAGATCATACAAGGGGCGGGTTTCAAACCCGCCCCTACACCAAGGACCTGTCTGGATATCAGGTACGAAGGCTATAGCCCGGCTATGCTCCTGTCGGCGCCCCCTGAAGGCAGACGAACATTCTTCGCGATCTGGTATAGGATTTTCCGGCAATCGCCTTAACCCGCTCCGGTTATCGCGTTCGACGGCGACAACGCCTCGACCCCCAGCGCACGAGCTCCAGGCGCCAGCCGGAACGATAATCAAAACCGTCTCGGCACAGTTCCAGGTCGCCGTGAAGACCAAGCTCTTCGTCAGCGCAGACCAAAATCCGAAGCCCAAAAACCAAAAAACCGGGCCTAAGCCCGGTTCTATCACCGCAAACCCCAGGCCCGCGCCAGCGCCGACAACCTGGTCAAACGCGAGCCGCCTGCGACCGACGCAGCAACGCATCGAAATACTGAATCGTCGGCTTCAACCCCTCCCGCAACGCCATCGTCGGCTCCCACCCGAGCCGCGCGCGGGCCAAGCCGATGTCCGGTTGCCGCTGCCTTGGATCGTCCTGCGGCAACGCCTCATGGACCAGCGCCGAGCGCGAGCCGGTCAGCTCCAGGATGGTCTCGGCCAACGCGATCATGCTGAACTCGCCGGGGTTGCCGAGGTTCACCGGCCCGGTCAGGTCGTCGGGGCTGTCCATCAGCCGGATGAAGCCCTCGATCAGATCGTCGACAGAGCAGAAGGAGCGCGTCTGCGTGCCATCGCCGTAGAGGGTGATGGGCTTGTTCTGCAGCGCTTGGTCGATGAAGTTCGAGACCACGCGGCCATCGCTGGGGTGCATGGGCGGCCCGCAGGTGTTGAACATGCGGGCGACCTTGATGCGCTTGCGGTATTGACGGCGTCAGTTGAGACCCGGCAGCTTGTCTAGCGCCCGCTTTGCGGTGTGATATCACCAACCACCACGTACGGGAAGCGCATTCCCTGTTATGCGCTCCATCAGGGCTCGGATTCTGCGCCCGTGGAACATGGCCGGCCCAACGAAACGCCGGTTTTGCTACTAACCCACCACCAAATGATGCCGTTAGAGCGCACCGGTGCCTGAATGGGCGACCTATTTGGCGTACCAGTGTCCGACGCCAAAGTTCTAGCGATGCAGACGGAAGCCCAACTGCTGCTTGAACTACATTAATTCTTTATACAAAGACGCAGACCCCCTCTGCGGTGCAGGAACAGGCACCCTGTTTACCACCCAATTACCCATCACCAGAAAGTCCATTTGTGTACGCAGAAAACAATCCAGCGCCTCTTCGGGGCGGCAAACGACCGGCTCGTTCTCATTGAATGAAGTATTAAGTACCATCGGCACTCCGGTCAAATCGCGGAAGGCTTCAATTAGACGGTAGTAACGAGCATTGGTTCCGCAATGCACCGTTTGCAGCCGACCCGACCCATCGACATGAGTCACCGCCGGAATCAGGGCACGCTTTTCTTCACGGATCTGGAATACCTGCATCATAAAAGGCACGTCGTCCTCCTCCTCAAACCAGTCCGAGACCGACTCTCGCAATATAGATGGAGCAAAAGGGCGAAACGATTCGCGCCGTTTAATCTTGAGGTTGAGGATATCCTTCATGTCAGACCGTCGGGGATCGCAGATAATGGATCGATTACCGAGCGCACGCGGCCCCCATTCCATCCGACCTTGAAACCAGCCAACGACCTCCCCGTTCGCAACTGCATGTGCGGTTAGTACGCACAACTTCCTCTCATCCTCAATGTATTCGACACGGCAGCCCTGGGCCTCCAACGCGTCTCGTTTCGCGCTTAATACCGAGGCAACATCGGCAGAACTGAAGTGTGGCCCCCAATAAGCGTGCTGCATGGGGCTTCGTACCGCCTTAGCATTCAATTGATACCAGGTGGCGAATGCTGCGCCAATTGCCCCGCCAGCGTCTCCAGCAGCAGCCTGAACATAGACTCGGCGAAACGGCGTCATACGCCGCACCTTTCCATTGGCAACCGAATTCATTCCACATCCGCCAGCGATAGCGACGGCATCGGTGCCGTGAAGAATATTCAGCTCCCTCAAGAGATGGAAAAACGCCTCTTCATACATCGCCTGGACCGATCTCGCAATATCCAGATGACGCTGCTCCAGAGTTTGATTCGCCAAACGCGCAGGTCCAAGTAAAGCTTCTAGTTCAGGACCGTAAAGCACGCCGAATGATGGTGAGCCGCTATTCCACTCGTAAACTATCTTCTCCCGGTGATGACGAAAGTAATCAAGGTTCAGCCGAAAGCCACCCCCTGCATCCAACGCAACGATCCGCCGCATGGCTTCTAAGTAACTGGCCTCTCCATACGGCGCAAGCCCCATAACTTTATACTCATCGCCATAATGGGGGAAGCCCAAATACTGGGTCAGCGCCTGATAGAAGATCCCCAGCGAATGCGGGAAATACACTCGTTTATCAACATTAATTAAAGTGCCCCGTCCGATACCCCAGGCAGCACTAGCGAAGTCACCGAAGCCATCCACCGAGACCACAACAGCTTCATCGAATGGCGAAGCATGAAATGCTGAAGACAAGTGCGCAAAATGATGTTCAACCGAGTGAATCTGGCCCCTAAATTTCGCTTGCGGAAAGGCACGCCCCAAATGTTCGCCGATACTTACGCGCTTCTGCTTGTTACTAATGCGATCTAGCACTAGCCCGAGATCAGGACGATGGATGATAGTATATGCTATCTTCCTCCACAGGTTGGCCTGACGATTTTGATTGACAGCAACGTGGTCGATCGCGTCTAAGCCGACTCCGCACTCCTTCAGACAATAGCGGACAGCCTCGGACGGAAAACCGGCCCAGTGCTTGATGCGCCGAAAGCGCTCCTCCTCCGCCGCCGCAACAATGCAGCCGTCACTAATAAGGCAGGCCGATGAATCTCCGTGAAAAACGTTAAGGCCAAGAATTAATGTCAATTAGATCTCCAGTAAGTAGTATTGTCATTTATGAATCGGATAACTAGTTTTCACTTCCGACTGTTCATGCCAGATTTTTGACGGTGTCTTCATCAGCCACAAATGAGATCAATAATGCGCAGTTGCCATATCAGGGATTGGATATCTCGCGTCAAAAAGAAAGCACTGCTTGACAAAAAAGATCGATGTGCAATGCGGCAGTACGACGCCCGGGGAATAGCCGAAAAAATCTACTCTTGCGACGTCCATATTCTTCGTGACATCATAGAAACCGTAGCTTTCGGCGTCATCACAGATAACTGCACCGTTTTCTGCGAGTGAACTGAACGCGAGGTCTATCAGATCCTCACGATAGTCCGAGTCAATAATGACGACATCAACTTTTTGCTCCTGTTCTGTGCACATAATAGCTTCGACATCAGCTAGGAATGCGCTCTTCGTTTCCGTCCTAACCAAATAAAGACTTACATTACTCGGTAACGTCTTCGCAATCTGGGCGTGCCAAGACGGGTCTCCCTCAACGGTGATCACCCGTTCGGCTCGCGCTGCCCACCACAATGTCGATTGACCCCCGCCAAACTCCAGAACAGTTCGGCCACTCAAGTCACGATGGGAAAGTAGGTCAATAGATGGATAGGTATACCAGGGGAGGGGATGACCTTTAGACGATACCGCCTTTTCGCGAAGGCTACTCTTGAAGTGGCCGGACCACTTGCTGAACACTATAGGTGTCAACACGGCTGTAGATATCGACCGGATTCGTGTCCAGACAAAGCGCGGCAACAGAGTCTTAAATGGTGCAAAAATTTCCTGAATCGGAGTCTTCATGTGTTTTTACACTACCTGGTATTTGCATTCTTTACGATGTGAGATGAAGCGTTCTCGATGGTATCAAGCCTTCTCAGGTGTGTTGTCAAACCCACGACATTGCGACTGCCAACAGTATAGAGGTTATTAATATTTGAAAATAGGTGCCTTGATGAAAACATCGACGCCAGGACAACACCCTCCGGGTTTTCGGCAAGACAGACATCAAAGCACGCCATCTGCAGAGATGTATTAAGAGAACCCAGATAGCCAAATTCTGTAAGCGCCTTCGCTAACGCGTTTGAATCCGTTCTAAAGTGCCTATTAAAAAAATTAAAAACCTGCCCGCTAAACATGGAGTGGGTAACAATAATGACGCTGTCATCTATTTCCCCAAGAAGCGATCCCAGACCTCCTTGCTCCCCGGAACAGAGTGCGCATGGAAATTGAAGGTGGGATATTGCAAAACCTTTGCGAAGAGCAGTTTTTGCAGCATCAATCGTTCCAGCAATACCCGCTGCGCGGGCTTTCCCGCTTGCAACAACACGCATTAAAGCATCTGCGACATCGTCCCGCGCGAGTTCTGCAAGTTTCGGATCGTGCAGCGCAATGACATCGATATAGTCAGTTCCGAGATGCCGCAGGCTTGCGTCGACGCTCTGCAATATGAGCTTACTATTGATAGGTATCGGCTCAGACGGTCGCCGCCCGTGTGCAACAACCCGCCGAATCGGAGGCACGACCTCAACTGCGAACCGCGCAGCCGGCTTGAGAATCCTTGCAATAGGCGATATTTTCCCTGGTGCTATCCCAACCTTTGTGCAAATATAAAGTTGACTACGCTTTGACCTTGAAAATCTAGAAAAAATGCTTTCAGCCTCGCCATCGCCGTAGGACGGTGCAAGATCAAACCAATTAATCCCCTCATCGAAAGCAGTTTCCAATGCGGCGAGCCCTTTCTTGGCCCCAACTCGCGAACCAAGCGAAGCGCATCCAAAACCTAGTCGAGAAACATTGCTAAAAAGGCGACGTTCGATCGTTGGTATACTCATTTACTCTCTACGCAACTGTCCTACCAAGAGTAAGCAATCTATCAAGATGTGACGACAGCCTAAGGGCAAGGGCCACCGCGGGCAATACCGGATTTGCGTGCCCTGACGTCCGGAATACGGATGATCCGGCCACAAAGAGATTCGACACATCGAAAGCTTTACAATTAGAATCAACCACAGCGTCAGACGGTCCAGTTCCCATGCGCGTTAAGCCAATTTGACTGAAACCGTCACTCGCGTGCTCAAGAATCGTGCTGCTGAGCCTATCGAGATCCAGGTCTTCCCCGTGCATCAGAAGACGTCCCACCTGGCACTTTCTCAGCGCCCGATCGAGAAAAAGATGCGCCCGCGCGATACCTATTGCGTCCTCATGGGTAAAACGGAGATCAATACCTAAAAGAGGAACCCCGATGGCATTTTTTTCAGCAGTTAAGAATATCCTGCTTTCTCGATTAGGCCGATGCTCTCCATGGTAGTGCAATAGATATCCTCCATCGGCGGCATTAAGGAAGAAAAAAGGCTTACGCCGTCTCTTGCCATACTTTTGCCACAGGAGATCCAAGGCATGAACGGCAGTAACGGGCAAATCTCGCAATATGTTCTTCACATGCCCAGGATAATTGGGTTGAACACGTAACTGCATTTGTCTGATAGGTTCTGAGATAAAGCGGCTACCTAACCCAGGTGTTGACAAGAGGAGAAAAAGCAAAGAAAGAAGTCCGCTTCCATGGGCAGGATTGCCCATATCTGGATTGGCGGGCCAGAAAACGACATTAGGCAAGAAGTGCTTTTGCTGCATATCCCCAGAAATAGCGATCCGTGCCCGGCTAACGACACTGCCTTCATCTCGATATACAAAATGACGGGCATTGCCAGGATGGTCGAATCTGATCTCAACATGGTGTCCCGACAGATGTCCCATGTAATAACGCCCAAGGGCACCGGTTTCACCGCCGAACAAATTCGGGTAGCGGGTTTGTAAGACCAGCAGAAGCCGGGTCGTTTCGAGACCTCCGCAGGCCAAAACAAAGTATTTTGATCCGTCAAAGCGAAGCCGTCTCTCGCCCTCAGCAACTATGACGGCTTGTACCGCGCCATCAACAACCTCCAAGTCCACCACGGTTGCATCCGTCACAACCGTAAGGCCAGGAGGCCATGGCTCATTCTTAAGACGCACCGCGAGAACGGGTTCACCGCACCACCGCTCAAGGGAATCCAGGTGTATCCCTGCGCTAATTAGATGACCGAAATCGCTCGTTTCTTCATTTGGCAACCGAAAGTTACCGCTACCGCAACAAAGAAACTCCGCCGCGGAAGAGTAATAGTCAGCAATGTCTGAATATTCTATCGGCCATTCAGAGCCGATTATATAAGGACGTTCAGAAAAATCAACTGGATCGAATGGCACACAACGACCACCCCAAAGCCAAGAAGCCCCGCCTAGAGCACGGCAGGCGACGGACGCCATCGGAGCATGCCGATTGCGCGAAATGATCTTCGCTTCGGATAGGCCGGAATTGCTTCCGCCCGGTTTGATGCCCCCAGACTCAAGAAGCACTACCGCTCGCCCCCGGCCTGCCAAATCCTTTGCGATGGATAATCCAATGGGACCACTGCCAACTACGCATAGGTCAGCCTTTATCCCCGCAAGAGCATCTATACCTTGCTTAAGAATCTTCGATCTCATGTCGTATGACACTCTAATCAATTTGTCGAACTTACTCAGCTACATTGAATCCATTAGCCTCGAAGCCCGTAGGTGGGACGGGTCTGTCCAATTCAAGCAAAACCCATATTCCCGCAACTTCTGCTCAATCTTCTGAGGTGCGTCAGCCTGACCATTCTGCTCAAGAATTGCAAAATGAACTTCCAGAAATACACTTCTTAGCCGCGGGTCCGCAAGTGTCAACTTCAGTCCCGAGAGAACTGCGATTTCGTGACCCTCAACGTCAATTTTTATAACGTTAGGAACCGGCACCGTACCCGATTGCACTAATGCATCGCCCTTATGGAGTACGACCTCAAAACGATTTCCTCCAGATGCATCACTGGGGGCGACAATATGCGATAGTGCGCCGAGATCATCTTCGCCGTCAACCATGTCACCATGCAATGTTTCGCTGGATAATCCTACAGCCCGAATGTCAATGTTCGGCCTAACTCCACAATTAAGCATTAGACGCGCCACGTTCCTTGGATTTGGCTCAAACGCAAAGACTCTCCCTGCAGAACCGACCCAGTCCGAAAACTGTAAGGCATACACCCCGACGTTTGCCCCAACGTCCCAAACAACGTCCCCTTCTCTGATATCAAGCGCCAACGCTTCGGCGTACTTTTTCTCGTAAGCGGTCTCCCTGCCTAACCGAGCGAGGAACTTAGTCGCGCCGGTAGAGCGCAAGACGCCACGCAATCTAAGCACCAATGGATTTGTCATTATAGACATAGAATAGTCTCCGCGGGCACATTACGGGTTTATTCGTCGTTTCAGCCACTGCCGCTAAGCCACAATTGCGGACGCTTAGGCGGCTAAGGCCGCGCTCCTCGTTGAGCCGGTGGTACGGTCAGCCGCCTCCGCTAGCGCTCCTGGGCGAACCGGGTTTCATGGACTCGGCCGAAGAAGCATTCGCTGGCGCTGGAAGCTACGCATGTTCGGTCAGTGGCCCAGTATCACGATCGCTCACGCGACAACGGTTCTCGTTAGGACGGGAAAGTTGGCCGTTACGCCCGTCCACGCTGGAACTTGCCCCGGGGGAATGGGTCGGGCATCGAAGGTTAGCTGTTCGGGGCGTGCGCGGCAACCTGTGTCCAGCGAGGACGCCGCAGTCAATCACGTGATCAAAGTGAGTTCCGAGGCGGGCGGCAGATTGAGCGTGTCGAGCTGGGTCTCGACGGTCGCGAAGAAAAACAACGATCGAAGATTTCTGGCCACGTGCAGCTATTGCCAAGCGCATGCACGCACGTGTTCCCGATCTATTGCAGTGCGTCTACCCGCCGAGAAAGCGCGTCGGGGTGGGCACCACGGCTAAGGCTGTCGGTGCTCCGACTCGTACATTGTCGCGGGTCCTCAACGCCCATGCAGTTTCGTTGCCCACGACCAGATAGTCATTGCTAAGAACTTGGTCAACTTCAGCCCATACCTCGACCATTAAAAGGACATCCGGAACAGATTATGCTTAAACAGGTCAAGTCTATGATTTACAGAGCATAAGAAATACAAGCCAATTATTGAGTCCGATGACATATTGAGAAATGTCAGACTCTTGCCTTCCACACGCAAGTACTGAACCGGATATCCTCTATGGCCCCTGCAGGTCGCGAAACTTCCCACGCGCCTGCAGGGACGCGAGGGAATTGGGCGTTGCCGCCACTCCCGACCACCCGTTCGGTATCCATGTGAACCGCGGCGCTGTTGCTCGCCTGTTCGATCTGACTGGCGAGGTCCTTTGCTGGACCGCTTACTGCCGACCATTTATGGCCGCCACAATCCGGCTCGTAACACCATGGCCTCTTAGCTAGCCCCCTCGATCACGGCACTTTCAAGTACGCGGGGGCTGCGCCCAGTTGGCCATCGTCTTAACGCCGCATGCTAGTTCGCACAGAAAGAATCAATGCCGACCCCAGTGTAACCAAAGAATGCTCAGGCTAAAGGGTTCGTCCTAGTACCCCGTAATCGACCGGTACCGCACGCGGAACACAAACTTCCCCCGTTGCTACCACGCCACGGCGACTTTCGCCTCATTTGAGGCCGCATTGAGCTAGAATACCACCGAATATCGGCTCCGGCTTCGCGTCCGAATCACATTCAGTCGATACAGGATCCGCGAACCTGGCTTCTCACCCCAGTTTGGTTGGCCCTGCTAGGGGTCCGCAATTTCCCCTGTTTTGCTAGACTCCCCGCATTCGCTTACCAGCTTAAGTACTGGATCTTGGCCTCACTCACGATCTTGGCAAAACGATGATTAAGGCCTTCACGAGGATAATATTAAACCAAATATTGATTACCAAGTCCACGGCGGACTAACAAGGCATGACGCGTAAGACCGACAAATGCTCGAGTATTGTCAGGTTCGGCCATGGATATCTGGAGAGCTGGCACATCCCCGGTTAGACTCTTAAACACATTGACTGCCAAACTAAATGCAAGTGAGAATTTACCTGGGATAACCGCATATACGCCGTCATCAATCTTACGGATGAAATACTGGTAATTTCGCTCCCCGGCTTTGGCGACCATTTCCGTTTTGTACCCAAGGTAGGTTTCCAAGACTTGGGCATCCCCCAGTTTTGGAAAAACTCTTATCGCCATGTCCTTGAGCTTTTCTCTTGCGCGAGCCACGCCAGCGACATCATCAGGATTAGCAAAATACCCACCACCGATCAACGAATAGACGTTCCCATCAATCTGGTGGTGTAGATGGTTTACGCTTTTCTCGACAAAGGGAGTCATACGTACAAAATTGCTATCTGCGACGGCAGGATATGCTACGACCAGCGGTGACGCCAGTACCTTCAAAACGGTCGACGGTCCTAGGAAACGGCCGAGCCACTGCCCCGCTGATACGATCACGGTATTAGCCGTAATCGCCTTTCCGCAACTCGTATATAGTGTACTACCCGCTCCAATTTTCTCCAGACACTCGACCTCAGTACCGCTAACGATTTCGCCACCTGCGCCGATCAAGCTGCGCACAAGATCAGTGATGATTGTCGTCGACACCATCGGGCGATCGTAGCCAACGATCCGGAAATGCGTGTCGACGTCCAAGTTGACACCAGGTTGATTGGGCTTTGTGATAACTTGCCGAGAGTAATCGGCCCAACCAGCGCGTGGTATCCATTGCGAGGCAGCAACAGGACCGTGCCAGTTGTGCCTATAGAACCGCTGGTGTCTGCTGACAAACTGCTTTATTGCGATCTCCCAGGTAGCCAGGAAAAATACTTTTCGCGCGTAGTCTCTCAGACCGTGAAAACGTAACATGTCGAAATCAGGATCGTTGCGAGCGCTGACGATATACTCGATTGGCTCATCGCGAAACCACGCGCCCGCTGTCTGCGGAAAGGCAAGACGGCCACAATCAGCGACCGTGATGTTCATGCCGGGAAACATCGCATAATAGTTAAGCAGATCCTCCACCCCCCCTACCATCGTTCGCAGATATTGGTTTTGCGGAAATATCGAATAGAGGCTCCCGAAATGAAACCATCCATGCTGACTTGCGCTTGTGCCTTGGCAAAGGTGTGCATCACGTTCAAGCAGAATGACACTGCGACCAGAGCGCGCAAAAATCTCCGAAATCGCAAGACCGGCAATTCCGCCACCAACGATCGCAAGGTCGTAGCGCTGGCTACTCATTCCAGTATTTGCACTAACGCATCACCAATGCGAGCGGCATCTTGAACCGTCGTCCCCGATGTAATTGGTGGGCAGATATGCCGCGGACACCAAGTCTCTGTAACTTGAAGCTGGGCCTCATCGAAAGGGACTTCAGCGAACACCGGCTGTCGGTGACACGGCACTTCATATACACCACCACCTGCATATATACCAACGTCAGCCATGGACTTCTTAACTTGATCGAGGTCTTTCCCAGTCGGCAAACGAATAATGAACTTGTACTGGCTTGCCCGATCCATGTGCGAGGTATCGCAATAGCCAACTCCGATGTTGTCTAGGCGTGCAGCAACGCTGTCCACTGCTGCCTGCCTAATAGCCGTCATGCGGTCAAGCTTCGCCAGTTGAACAAGCCCCATATAAGCCGAGATCTCACTCATACGCCAACTGTTACCGAGATCGTAGTGAAGTCCGCCATAGGCTGCATGTCGTTTACCCTGATTGCGAAAGGACTTCGCAAGTTCAGCGTCTGCCCTGTTATCGGTCGTGATCATTCCCCCCTCCATTGTGGTCATCACCTTGGTCGGAAAAAAAGAAAAAGCACCACCGTCCCCAATAGTCCCAGCGCTCTTGCCCTTCAACCAGCTCCCATGAGCGTGAGCGGCATCTTCTATTAAGAATAGGCCATGGGACCGACAAAAATCTGCCACCGCATCAAAATCTGGTACGATTATCCCTCCAATGTGAACCCACATAACTCCCGCGACGCCGTATCTTTCGACTGTCTGCTTTAGGATGTCAAGATTTGGGGCAAAGTACTCAGCAGTCATATCCATATAGACCGGCTCGCCGCCAGCGCGAATAATCGCGGCAACTGACGCGAAGTTCGTGTTAGAAGGCACTGCCACCCTCTTCCCGCGTGCACCCTTAAGGACACACAGCACCTCCAGCCCCGAGGTCGCAGTATTCATTGTTACAGCATATTTAGCACCGACGTAATTTGCAAACTCTGCCTCGAAAGCCTCTGTGTTTCGCCCGAGAATAAGCTGACCTGAGCGTAAAATGTTCCCCATTTCTTGCTGGATATCAGCAATCTCTGCTGAATCAAGATCGAGAAAAAAGGGTTTAATCGGGGAAATCTGCGTTTGCATTAGCTTTGTCTCGCTGTTTAGATGTTGTGGTAATCCACCGATCGCGCAAGTCGCTTACCCAATTTAGCCTCATAGACTTTTGCATCGATATAGAAACGATACCAGAAACCTTGCAGGATGTGCCATGTGAGTCCTGGAATTCCATCGAGAAAGCCAAGACATAGAACATATCTGTATATGAAATAGAGGAAAGGTCGTACGAAAAGAGGCGTTCGAGAATATACGTTTTCTTTCAGCCAACGGGTCCGATGCACCTTGGCACCAAAAATCGCAGCATCAATTGTGGGGTCTGAGTAGCTTCGGGTGATGTCTTTGGCTTGAATTTCTTGTAGTTCACCACGTGCCGTAGCCAGATGCTTTTCGGTAAAATAGTCGAGCGAGTTCTTTTTATTGTCTTCAAGAAAATCGTTCTTCATGTAACCGACGGCGCCGTCAACAATGAGGTGTTCCTCCGTTTTCACTTCATAACGGGCCCTCCCTTTCCTGAAAAGCCGCACGATATGATGTGGGTACATACGCCCATGCCGCAAAAAGCGGCCCATCCAATACATGCGACGATTAAGGTAATACGCTGCAATGCCCGTGTCGTCGAGTATTCGACGCGACATCTCGCGCCTGAGCCGAACCGGCACAATCTCATCACTGTCGAGCCTTAAGACCCATTCATGTTTAATCGGAACATTGTCAAGTGCCCAGTTAAACTGAAGTGCTTGATTAACAAAGGGGTTTTGATATACTTTAGCTCCATACTGGCGGCAGATGTCGACCGTCTGATCCGTACTGAAGGAATCCACGACGATAATTTCATCGGATATATCGCGGATTGACTCAAGACAGTTAGCGATCTGAATCTCATCGTTATAGGTTAAAATGATAATTGAAATCATAGCTTACGAGCTCGCAGCCAAAACGAAGTACCAAATAGCCAATTCCCCGTTGTCCAATTATATGCAGCAGTTAAAGGTACGAGCCTTTCAATTTCGAATCCGTTACGTTGAAAAGCGCGTGCATAGCGGAATGGGCTGAACACTCTCCCGGGGTTCGCTCCTCGAGTGCGAAAATGCCGATAGATCGATAGTGGGCAGAAATAGTTTGCATCGTAACTGAGAAAGCTCCCGCCGACCTTCAGGCTCTCTCTTATGCGCACCACAAACTCGTTAAGCAAAGGTTGTAAAAACATCATGGTAAGATTTGCAAAAACAATGTCGACTGGCTCAGGTACCGCGATATTGCGGAAGTCCCCTGGTTTTTCGACGAAGCGCGGGTCATCTCTTCGCACTACGTTCAAACGCTCAGGGATGATATCGTTAGCGTAGTATCTCTTGCAACCGTTACCGAGAAAGATCGGAACATACTGTGAGCCGCCAGCACCCAGTTCAAGGATGGTCTTGCCAGCGATCTCATCTACCGCCATCACTTTTGCAAGGTAACGTTCTATTAGTACGTTGGGAGCCGTATGCAGTAGCTTAATGTTATCTCGATCGGCATATCGGTTAAGGATGATCTGGGTATGTCTATCGACATCTCCATCATGAGGGATTGCCATTAATCATCTCCGAATAGATACGCTCGAACGAAATTGCGATGCTGTCAAGATCATAGGCAGCGGCATGTGCCCGCGCGTTTTTTTGCAGTGTCTGCAGATCCTGACCATGAAGCTCGACAATGGCGTCGGCAAAAGCGGCAGGGGTGTTTTGGACCCATAGGCCTGACCCAGCCGTCTCCACCTCATCCCAAGGCGTCTTGCGGCTCGCCACGACTGGCAATCCGGCCGCGAGACCCTCAAGTAAAGCGATGCCGAAATTTTCGCTGTGCGAGGGAAATAAGTAGATATCGGCACCGGTTAAGAAGGCTGCTTTGTCTTGATCGTATTGAGGACCGACTAATGCAACTCGCCCTTTTAGGTCGAGAGCAGCGATGAGTGCTTCTAGATTTGCGAGCTCCCCCTCATTGTTACCGGCGATCAATAGAATGCACTCCGGCAGTCGCGGACCCAATTCGGCCAAGCATCTAATTGCTATGTCGAAGCCTTTGATCGAGTGAAGCCTACCCATTGCCACAAGAACGAAAGCACGATCGGCAGCGATGGTACAGTTGGGGAAAAAACGCTGCACGTAGCTTGCGCGGTCTAGTCTCTCTCCCGCACTGATGGACATCACGTCAATGGCGTTTGGAACAACGTGCACTGTGCTACCAGGAAAAACTCTCAGAATATCAATTTTCTCCATCGCGCTTGTCGCGTGCCACGCCACGCGACAGTGATTTCCAACCAGAGGGCGGATCATCCCGGCAGTCCACAAGCGTTTTGTAACTCGCCTTCCGCTCGACAGCGCCCAGGAAGAAAAAATTCCTCGCGGGGAAATGACTATTGGACGATGCTGCACTATGGAAAAGCATATTGCTAGCAAAGCGTGAACAGAGTAGACATCCTGCAAGTGTACGATGTCAGCCTTCTCTATGATCCGTTTGAGGTCTTGAAAGAGCGCCCATGACCAATGACCGATGTGACTTCCAGAATAGTAACGCACTGTATAGTTCGCCTCCAAAACAACATCCGTGCTGGTAGGCACATCAAGCTTAGCTCCCAAGAAACCGTTGACATTGGTCGTTGCGACGTGGACGTTCAGATTTCGTCGGGCCAAGGCTTGACAAGCGAAATGAACCGAAAAAACCGGCCCCCCATAAACAGTGGCCGGGTAGTAACCTGGGATAATATTGAGAACGTTCATTAAGTTGTTCAGTGGAGACGTTTTAGGAAAGACTGTCTTAATCCTCGCGGCTCAACTTGCTGGATGCTGAACGAGTTAGGTCTATCGGTATGTACTTAAACTGAAGTACTTGCATGCACGGACACTTTTTAACGCTCTAAAGTTGAGCCATTTCTGGCTATTCGCGGCTTGCTATGAGATATATTAATGTGTGTCGCAGCAGATCTTATCGGCATTCTTTTTGGATGGTAGTATAAGCTTCGAAGCGATACGCATACCTATTTACCTATCGATGAAGAGGTTCGCTGTCGCTGGGCGGTCCTCTCCAAAAAAAACCAAAGTAAAAGTGCATAGACACCTGCAATACCGACACCACCAACGTACGTTGGAACCCACCAAAACTGGGGGCCGATCCCAACTGTGATACCTATCAGCATCGGAAGTAACATTGAGAGCCGGCCGGAGCCAAGCTGGCTAAATGCAAAACGTGTGAAGCCTGACAGGACAATACCAGTCCAAGCACAGACAACCATTAAGCCCCAAGGACCACCGTTCCAATAACCCTCTGCAAAAAAGCTCATGTCGGTCCGGGTGCGCGCAGAAAGGTTTGCTTCTAGAAGATCGGAAAATACCGCCCCATCAAGATATTCCCGTTTGTCAGGGAAAAGTGTCCTGGGCAGCAAAGCCGTGTAGGCAGCTTCTAAAGAATCTCCTTTAAGACCATTTGCGTAGCTATCGATAGACCATTTTTGAAAGTTCGCATAGGAGAGCCGCATCCACCAGCCTTGCTGGTCACTCTGTTCACCCTCGGAATGAACCCCTGACCTTAAAAACTCGTTAATTGTATCAATTAATACGGTTGGTTCGAGTGTTCCTTTAACATCAACATTCTTACGGGCATATAAAACAAATGGATTCAAAATTAATCCAGAAAATAGAGCTAGCGCGACCATTGAAACGACTAGAGACCGTATCGATTTTTGGCAGAGGAAACGCCCGATTAGTATGGATATCATAACATAAAGAAACGATGTCTTCGCAAACGTCAGCAAGCTGGAAATTGTCTCGGACGTTATAAGCAAATACAACCATATTCGATATTTGGTAAACCCACGATTTGCAAGTAGCATTGCGATGATTATTGCGGCGGGAAGCATCATCGATAGCTGCTGTACCACTCCAGGTAGTGTCCAAGAGACGAGTCGTAGAAGATAGGGTAAAACAAAAATGTACTTTATCACTGCACCAATGACGACAAAGACAATGAGGGCAATTTCGGCGCGCGCAACATCAAAATTTTGGAATGTGATCGTACTAGCGTTATCATTCCAAGGAATAAATTTTTTTGTTATTAATATGGTTAGTGTGACCAGAAATAACCCACTTAACACAAGCGTGTTTGCGTGTAATAAACCAAATTCGTCAATCTCGTAGCGTGCCAAGACATGTAGCATATTTATAGTCTCGTCGTTGCCAAAAACAAACACGAGAGGTCCGATACCAAAAAAAAGCGCTGATGCAAGATAAAACCATGGGATTGGCGAAAGGATGTTAAAGCGGTGGGCTTGTAGTAACGAAGCAGCAATTATACTGCACGTTCCAACGATCACTAACGGGACAACATAGTTCAACGCTTGTGCGCCAGGGGATGTTACTCCGTCTCTCAACAATAGGCAGAAGCCAGCGAGGCTGCCGAAAACTATTAGTGCCAAGCTGAGCGGTCGTTTGAGTCGCTTCACTCTTATCTTCATGCAGCATTCCCGAATTTTTAGCTTCTTTTAATCTCAGGAAACAATCACGAGTTAAGTATTCTAGCAGATAACTTGGTAGGCCTGTATTTTGCCAAGCAGTGGTTTTTAGAAGTTTAGTTTATCATACTCTGACCCCGTATAGTCTATTGTGTTACCGCGCTTAAATCATTTTTCCAGGATTAACACAACCACTGGGTCCCAGGGTATGTTCGATCCATAAACCGCATTTAGGGTGACAGAGATTAGACTACGGGCGGTATAACGTAGCTTACGCACTACATACCTAATCCATGAACCGGTATGCTCCACCCGAAAAGAAGGAGCATAGCGCACCGGCCTAAGTCGCATCCCAATTGTCAACTGTTCGATTATTTGCCGGGACAGACTGCTACGGTGGGTCGCATCACCATTCTGCGAGATTAGGCCGAAAGGGCTTTGGCCGTTGGGAAAACGCATCAACAGATGGCCACCGGGCTTCAGCATCGTTTCACACGCCTTGAGGCGACTAACGAGTTCGGCGATCTCGAAATGCTCGAAGACGTCAAAGGCAACAATTGTATCGAAGTGCTCAGAATAATCTTCGGCAATCAGTTCAATCGTATACGGCAGGATCTCTACGCCCTCGTCGCGCGCCGCCTGAATGAGCGTCGGATTAATTTCCGTTGCAGCGACTCGGGCGCCTTGTTCCCGTGCCCAAGCGAGAAAATTTCCTGCTCCAAATCCAATTTCCAACACATCGCCACCATGAATTCTAAGACCATTAGTTTCGCCGATGAAATAATTGGCATCCTCTGAGGAATAGTAAAATAGATTGTCCCATCCTTTCCACACCTCATAGACGGTGTAGAGACTGTTAGCTTGTACAGACGATAAAGTCATCTCATATCTCCTATAAAAACCTCAGAACAGGTTTCTTCGCTGCCGACTCTGGCGCAACCAAGCACGGCGTAGCAGGGGGCTAGTACCGCAGGATGAAATTCCTAATACCGTTTGTGAAGAATACGATATAAGATAGCAATCTTACTCACCTGTTCGGGTTTTTGCGATGCCCCTGCTTTGTCCTGCCCCTGTCCCCGTCACTGATCGCGAGCGTGGACAACTGGAGTCGCTTGACCGACAAGCGATCAGCCCACAGCAGTTGGCCCTGCGAGCGCGGATTATCTTGTTGGCGGGTCAGCGTGTCGGCGTGCAGCCGACGGCGGACCAACTCGGCATCAGTCGCTCCACGGTCCAAGGGTGGCGACGGCGGTGGGTGGAGAACCCGGACGCGAGCGTCGCGGAGCGCTTGTCCGATGCGCCGCGCTCCTGTACCCCGCCAACATTCATTGCGGAACAGATCTGCACGATCATTGCGCTGGCCTGCGAGGCGCCGCAAGACAGCGGACGGGCGATCACGCATTGGACGCAATGGGAGATCGCCGACGAGGCGATGAAACGGGCCATTGTCGAGTCGATCTCCGCGCGCTCCATCGGGCGCTTTTTGAAAGAAGCGGACCTGAAACCTCATCGCTCGCAATACAGGCTGGAGGCCAAGCCGGACGCGCAGTTCACGGAAAAATGTCAGGACATTTGCGAGACCTACCGTCTCGCCCCAGCGCGGGCGGCGGCGGGGATCAAGACCACCTCGATTGACGAAATGACTGGGATTCAAGCACTTGAACGCATTGCGCCGACCCGGCCGATGACCTCCGGACGCGTCGAGCGCCGTGTGTTTTAGTACAAACGTCACGGCACTCACACCCTGATTGCCGAGTTCGACGTCGCAACTGGAAAGGTCAGTGGACGACTTGGGCAGACGCGCACCGAGGCCGATTTTACGCAGTTCTTATCTCCCATCATCGCCGAATGCTCGCAGTGCTCGCAGTGCTCGCCACCGTTGCCATTGCATTTGCATTTGGTCATGGACAATCTCAACACCCACTCATCTGAGTCGGTCGTGCGTTTAGTGGCCGAGAACATCGGTTTTGAAGGTGACCTCGGGGTCAAAGGCGAATGCGGTATTCTTCACTCCGTGGCGACCCGTCAAGCGTTTCTGTGCGACCCGACCCATCGTATCGCTTTCCACTTTACGCCAAAGCATAGCTCATGGCTGAATCAGATCGAAATCTGGTTCTCGATTCTGGTACGAAAAGTCATTCGACGCGGGAGTTTCTTATCGGTCGAAGACCTGTGCGAGAAAATCAGAAACTTCATCGACTATTTCAACAGGAAGATGGCCAAGCCGTTCCGCTGGACCTACCAGGGAAAGCCGTTGGCAGCCTAGGTTGACATGGTCCGAGCACTTTCATCGTGCGGTACTAGCCACCGAACTGGAACCCTGAGATAAAAAAAGCGCTCTTGCGAAAATCGTTATCACGTCACAACAATTGGTTTAACAGATACTCAAATAGGCGGTGCATCTGATCCTTCGCGCTATAGCCATCTGTTACGCAGCGCTTGCGCCCCGCGGCGGCAATTCGCCTGCGGGACGCGTCATTGTGTAGATAGAAGCGGGCCTTATCGTAAAGCTCCTCGTTGCTCGAAAAGAATTCGGCTTCCTTGCCTTCCTTGTAGAGTGCCTGCAGTTCGGCTGTGCGTTCGGCCAGCATGAAGGTTCCTGTTGCTGGTATCTCGAATGTGCGGGAAGTCGAGGTTTCGGGCATTTGCTTATTCAGCAAGCCGAGTGCTATCTTGGCGGAGGCTAGCGCCTGGGGATAGCGCTGGCCCCAAAGACCATCGGACTGAACGATTGGGAGCGCCCACGCGTTACGACGGGCATAACGCGGCCATCCAGGCCCCCAAATCTTTACGGTCGCCCCGGTATCGCGCGCCAACTTTCCAATTACCCTGATCTGGTTCGCATAATGGCGCTCGCAGTGGCCGACGAAGCAGATGTCGGAAGAGAGCTGCAAACGCGACGCGGCATCCACTGTTATGTCTGGCGAGAACTGTCGTCCGTGCGCGTGCAACAGTGTATAGACTTCGCGCGCGCCGCGTGCGCGGTACATATCAACTTCCCAGGGTTTGGTTGTGACGCAGAGGCTGTAGAGGGGCAGCGATTGGAAAAAATAACGGGAACCATAATTATTGTAAACGATCGCGTCATTGGTTTGATGAATAACGTAGCGCTGTTGGGCAAATTTACGGAGGATCTCGACCGTCTCAGGGTAGATCCAGTTGCCTTTTGTGATCCAGACCACATCGTACTGAGAGGATCGCGCCAGCACCATAAGGTCATGATTCAGTTGTCTGATACCACGGCCGATGTTAAAGCGACTCTCGATACTCTGCTCAAGGCGCAAGAGCTTGGCATGGTAGGAGGTCATGTCGAAGGGCAGGATCTTTACGCCAAGCCCCTCAATGATCCTCGCCCTTTCTAAAGTGGTTGACCCTTCCCACAGAAACGCAATCATCAGTAGTCGCATGCGGTAGGCAGCCCTTAGTGACGGTTCGTGCGGTATTTGCAGGCGGCATTGCTAAGTAAAAAGGCAGATTTCTCGCGCATTGCCCTGAGTGTCCTTGCCCGCTGCTCAGCCGGTAGCGAGGCGACGAGCGCAGGCAACAGGCCGAAGGCCGTCCACAACAATGTGCTCGTCAGGAGGCTCACAATCGAGCCAGTTCCGGAGAAACCAAACCCAAGTAGGTAGCCCACGCCCAAGCACCATACGGTGACAAGCACCATAGCCTCCAGACAGTCGCGAAGGTAACTCAGATAGTTCAAGCTCGTGTGGCGGGCGGTCAGCAGCGGCAAAGCGAGACCCACACCGACTGCCTCGCCAAGGGCAAGCCCGATTGCGGCGCCCGGAACCCCGTAGGCAGCTGCAAGGAACCCGCAGGCCACAAGCCCAACCGCTAGCTGGACCATGCTTGCGATGGCTGCTGCACGTGGGAATCCGGCGAGGATCGCTAACGAACCGATCGGCGAAAACGGCGCGGTAATGAGCACGGCACCGAATAGCGCGGCAGCGATGGTCGGGTCGAACAAATCATCACGGCCTGACCAGTAGGCGACAAACGGTTTGCCGTAGAGCGCTACCCAGACGGCTATACCGGCAGAAACGCCCGACAGGAAGCGGCCGAGCAACGAAATCTTGCGGGCCACGTCGCTGACGCGCCCCGAATAATGTACGTTAGCGATCTCTATACCCGAAGCAATCGAGAGCATCGAAGAAACCTGTCGAGCGAGATTGGCTAGCGTTCGAAGGATGATGAAACTGACGAGTGCGCTGCCAGTCGCTCCCAGCACGCCGAGGAGTACAACGGGTAGTTGCAGCCAGGCAGTCGGCGTTCCTTGTTGGATTGCCAGCCATCGCACCT
>Ga0247840_10005107_pt1 | contig 20059 bp, 21 predicted proteins | sample LaCruzMarch2015__FD_192404 | JGI IMG/M metagenome (GOLD analysis project Ga0247840, IMG submission 192404) | Freshwater microbial communities from meromictic Lake La Cruz, Castile-La Mancha, Spain - LaCruzMarch2015_17m | ecosystem: Environmental > Aquatic > Freshwater > Lake | place: Spain... | reverse complement strand
TACTGCGTCGTGTCTTCTGCGTTTGGCTTTCATTTTCGATGGTCTTTCAGGTTGTGGTTTTCCACACCCGAACGCCACCGCTTTTTATAGCTTACCAACTGGTCCGAATTCCGGGGTCCACCTCATACAGCCTCATCTATTGCCATAAGCGAATCCCGGTGGAGATCGCCGATTGCACAGGCTTGCATGCTGCTGGCGGCCGGTGCATCCGTTTTTCTGGCCGGTGGTCCGGTGCAGGGAGCCCTGGGAATATTTTTAGCCGTTGCCGGGGTAACCATGGTCGTCCTTCCTCCAGTCAGCCAGGTGCCCAAATGGAATTGGATCCTCGGTGGCCTTGCTGTGGCTTCTGCTTCCCTGGCCCTGTTGCCGGCCGCCTTGCTCTCCATGCCAGAATGGCGTCGGAGTTTGGAAGCCCTGCCTGCCCTCCACATGGCATCAACGATTTCCGTCTCCCCTCAGGAAACTGTCTTTTGGCTCCTTAACTTTGCTGCAGCGGTGGTGGTTGCCCTCTATCTCCTAGGCCATCCGGTCCGCTTCCCTGCAACCCTGTGGTTGGCGATCGCTGCGTCTGCGGCGTCTGCTGCTTACGCGGCGCTGGCGATACATGCGTCCTCAACCGGCTGGAAATACCCGTTTTTTGAGGAGGATGGATTTTCCCGATCGGTCTTTGGCTTTTTTCCAAATCGGAACCAGACTGCCACCTTTTTAGTCACCGGCTGCATACTTTGTCCCGGTATCCTGGTTACGGCATGGAAGACCCGGTGCTGGGCTGCGATGGTGGCCGGAGCGGCGGCTTTGGCCATCAATGCCGGAGCGCTCCTTTTTTTCTCCAGTTCCAGGGGGGGGATCGTTTTCCTTTTTCTGGGTTTGATACTCTGGCTCGCGGGGCTCGGGCACGTGCATTCTTCCCGCCCGCTTTGGATTTCCGTTCTCTCGGTTACTGCGATGGCTGTCTGCTTCTTTTCGCTCTCGGATGGCCCAGCCCGTGAGCGGATGCTTGCGTTGGTCGGCAAGTCCGCCCCTGCAACACAAATGGCTGATGCGGCAGCGCAAACCCCGCCTCCCGTTTCGTCCGCGTCCGCTCCACCGACCTATCCAGATTTCCGGATTCTCATCTATCTGGACACACTGGATATGGTGAAGGATTTCCCGCTCACCGGGATCGGACTTGGCAACTACGCCTGGGTTTACCCGTTCTACTCCCGGTTGAGTTTGCGGGAAGCGGTTGCGATTCATCCTGAGAGCGATTGGCTGCTATTAGCTACAGAAGCCGGCCCAAGCACTCTTGTCCTTCTGCTCGGCTGGCTGTTTCTTCTCGTGCGCTCGCTTCTGGCGCGGGATAGGACGACTCCGGGTTGGCCGGTGCGGTGGGGGATTGCCGCCGCCGCTCTAACCGCGATTGCGCACGGGCTGGTGGACGTCCCGCTTCACCGGGTCGGGTTGGGGTGGTGGATTCTTGTCCTTGCCGGGCTGGGCCTTGGCGGAATCCCGAACAGCGGGGCGTCGCGTGGAGGACTGGTTTCGCGTAGGTTTTTTTTGCCGGCAGGCGCTCTTGTTTTCCTTCTGGGGGCGGGCTTGATTCTCGCCCAATGGTTCGGAGGAACTCCCTCTCCTCCATTTCTTGCCAGAGCCACGCTCAAGCAGGTTGTTCAGCTTTCCAGGGAGGGGGATCTTGCCGCCGCAGAATCAGCCGCCCTCGATGCTCTGGACGTTCTGCCGATGGCGCGGGGACTCTATTTTCAGCTCGGACTTCTGCTCTACTCCTCGGGTGCAACGATATCGGAGGTCGAGTCGGTCTTTGCTGTCGAACGCGCTCTGGACCCGGGTCGCCCTCAGATTCCCTACGATCAGGGCCAGATATGGAGAAACACCGATCCCGTGCGGACTGCGGAACTCTGGAATGAGGCGATCGCGCGGCATGAGGCTATTCATCTGGCCGGCGGATTTCCAGAGCGCCCAGCTTGGCATGTCTATCAGGGAATGCTCGGGCAGGCGAAAAAAGACCCGGACCTGCTGAACGCTCTCGGCACCATTGCTCGCCGCAGACCGACGTATCGGTTGCTCTGGATCGCGATTCCTGAGAACAACATCGCTTTCGTGGAACAGGCTGCCTCGGACCCTGTCTTTTTGGATGCACTGAGCGAGGCGGAAAAAGGAATGTTTCTGGGGATCCTGGAGACGCGATGCGGCCGCGAGGCACTCAACGGCTTTTTGAAAAACCGGGTCGGTTGGGACGCTGCTGCTTGGCCGATCCGCGTGCGACAGATGATTGCCGCGCACGACTACTCGACTGCCATCCGGACGGTCTGCGAACGATACCAGATCGAACTGAAACTTCCGCCTGCACCGGTGGATGCAAGTGCTCCTCCCGGAGATCCCGAGAGCGCCTGCGCGTATTACCTGCAACGGGGCAACACGGTCACCGCGCGCCGGATCTTAGCCGATGCCGCAGCGTCCGGATCGAAGGATGCCATCCGTCTCCAAGCGGCGCTGGCCGTGCAGGCAGGGAATCTTCCGGAGGCTTGGAAATACCTTGAAGCCTTCCTCAAGGCCACCGGCCGCGGCAATTTGCAGTGATCTCATTGGCTTTGCAGCAGGGATAAAGAACCCGGGGTCGTTGGAGAGCCCGGCGGTCCGGCCAGCTGCCATCCAAGGGCGACACGGCGGTCATTCCTCCAGCAAAAAAAAAACCGAAGCAAGCTTCGGTGGCATTCTCCATTTCAAATTTGTCGCTCCCGCTCCCGCGAGTAGCGCCCTTTGGGTCCCGCGCCTCCGCGTGAGCTACCCAGGCCGTCCCCTACGGCCATGTGTTTCGCATTTCATTCGCGGCGGAGCCGCGCAAACCATTGCGGAAGCTTGCGGAGAGGCTTCATCAGGAGCGTCCAGGGGAGGGGGGTGAGATCGTTTTCCGACCAGGCTTTACGGTCGTTGCGGTTCGCGGCGAGGCGGGCGGCGAGCGAGCGGTTGCTCATCCCTCCCTCGCGCATGGCGACCTGCACGTGCGGGATGTATCGGAACGGAACATGATGCCTGACCATGACCCTGACCATCCATTCGTAGTCCGCCGCCGAGCCGAGATCGGTCCGGAAATATCCCAGCCGGGCATAAACTTCCCGCCGCACAAAGACCGTCGGATGCGGAGGCATCCACCCCCACCAGAACCCGCTCCTCCGGAAATCCCCTGATCTCCAATAGCGCTTGATCTGGAGTTCCGGCCTGTCCCCTGCGCCCCGCCAACAGGCAACTCCTTCCGAACTGCCGCCCCCCTCCGACTCCCGACTTCCGACCTCCGAACTGCCGCCCCCTTCCGACTTCCGACTTCCGACCTCCGAACTGCCGCCCCCTTCCGACTTCCGACTTCCGACTTCCGACTTCCTGATCCCTCCCTTCACATAGATCAGATCGCCATAGACCCCCTGCACCTCCGGATCAGCAAACGCCCCTGCCACCCGGGCCAGCGCCTTGTCGTCAAAATAAAAATCGTCGGCATTGAGGATGCCGACGATATCGCCCTGTGCCAGTGGAATTCCGGAGTTCAGCGCGCTGTAGAATCCATCGTCGGGTTCCGAGCGAAATGCTCTTCCCGGTCCCTCCCTGGCCCACTGTTCAAGAACCGTAACCGTTCCGTCCGTGCTCCCTCCATCCAGAACCAAATGCTCCACAGCGACACTCTCCGGAAGTTTCTGCACGGCCACGGAATCCAGGCAGTCGCGGAGAGCCGGTCCGGGATTGAACGCCGCGGTGAGGACTGAAATTTTCACTTTGTCCCGGGAGTATTTTTCAGCCCCATTCTGAATCTTGCTTAGGCTCCGGTGTGATTTCCTACACCGGAATATACTCGAGCGAGGAGGCGGAGGACTCGCCGGTTAGTGCCGGACGGATCCTTTGGTCGAACGTCGCAAGAATCCCCTGGTTTCGCTGGCAAAGCTTCAGGAGGTAAGCATCGGTTAATTGAGAGGATCCCACTGGTGACCTGCAATCCGACAACCATTCGGAAAACGAAAAATCATCACTCCAAAACTCATGGGTTTCTGTGGATTTTTTGAATTCCTCCAACCGCCCGGCGAGGTCCGACATCGGCAGTGGGGTATTGGGATAACCGGGATGAGAGAGGATTCTCAACAACCCATTTTCTGTAATCGGACACGTCCTCCATCCGCTTGCTCTGGCTTGCGGGAACCATGCATGCGATGCGGCATGATGCACATGGGCCTGATCAAACAGGGCAACTAGAACATTGACATCCAGAAGGTATGGCATGTCTGGCTATTCGTCCCGGAGCTTGTTGACGATATCAAGCGTCACAACCTTGGCATCGGAGTCTCTGGCGATGACCCGAAGCCCGTTACGCACCGGGCTGTTCCGAGTCTGGGGCTGAATGCTGTTGCGGATGAGGTCCGAAACCGCTTTCCCAAGGCTCAAGCGCCGATGCTTCGCAAGGCTCTTCGCCACATCCAATACATCATCTTCAATATCCAGCGTTGTTCGCATCATCGCATCATCGCATCAAATGTAGTGGTGTCAAGGGTGAGGCCAATTGCGCTATCCGCCTCCTTGAAGATGACCTCGGAGAGTCGGTCCGGGATTGAACGCCGCGGTGGGGATGGAGAGTTTCATCGGCATTTAGAAGCATCGAATGCCGTGCAGGATCAGATAGGCGGCGCAAGCAAAACGCTCGCGACGCTGGGCGGCGGCATCCCACCGTGTCATCGGGTCGGGTTTGGGAGAAAAGGCGACCGCAAACTCCCTGTTTGCCTGAACTTTTTGGAAGACAGCCAGAGCACGGGGCGCATGAAACCAGTTCGTCACAATCAACACCCGCCGCGCGCCGCGCGCATCCAGCATCGGCGCGGTGAGCTTTGCGTTCTCATATGTCGAGGACGCATGCGGTTCGCTTAGAAATCGGGCAGGAGGCAGTGCTGCACGCACCAGATTTTCCATGTAGCCGTTGTCGCCTGTGATGATGACTGGAACTGCCGGATAAAGTTCAGCCATGCGAATGGCTTCCTCCGCCCGCCTGTGATCGCCTCCGCCGAGGACCACGATTGCTTCAGGGCTCCAAGGGATTGGGCTTGGTGCGGGATCCGGCCAATCGGCCAAAAATATTCCAAGGAATGCCAGTATCGTAACCAGCAGGATGGAAATGAGCTTAACTGCCGCGTTTTTTTGCAAGGGATTCGTGCTCAACTGCGGCTCTCAATTCGCAAATCTTCACGGAAATGAGGAAGTCGTAGAACGCCTGTAGAAGACAGTATGCGAAGCCGGGGTTGCCATCCAGAAATCCTCCCCTGACAAGATAGAGGTAGAAGAACTTCCACATCCAGCGGCCGGGCAGGCGTGCGTGGAGGGACTTCAGGCAGCGCTTGCGCTCCATGGGATCACGGCTGAGAAGGCCGGTGAGAGGAAGCGAACGCTCCGATTGCAAAAACTCAAGGGCCTCGGCGGTGGAGTAGCGGTTGTGCTTTGCGACCCAGTCCGCCAATCCTTTTGAAAAGTTGAGATGATCATAGGGGGTGTCAATGGAGCCGACCCCACGCTTCACCTGTTCCTCACGCTGGCCATGACCTGACTTGGCAAAGCGCACTTCGCCGCGCTTGACCAGGCGGACCTGCGGATACGGGTATTGGGTGCTGTGTCTGATCCAACGTCCCAGAAAAATGATCCGATTGGGAACGAAGAATGCGCTGAAATGGTCCTCCGCGATGACGCGTTCGCATTCCCGCTGCAGGGCCTCATTGAATCTCTCGTCCGCATCCAGGTGAAAAACCCACGCGTTGTTGAACGGGATCTTCTCCAGGGCGAAATTCCGCTGGGCACCGAAATCGTCAAATGCTCTCTGGAACACGCGTGCCCCTGTGGTTTTGGCGATTTCACAGGTGGCATCGGAGCTGAACGAATCCAGAACAACGATATCGTCGCACCATTCGACTGATCGCAGGCAGTCGCCAATGTTGTGCTCTTCGTCTTTTGTCAGGATGAGGATGGAAAACATGACGCTGAAGGCACTCAACTATCACGGTGGGCGACCGTCCGCGCCGGATTTCCCGCGACGATATCTCCGGGCGGAACATCCTTGACGACAACCGCACGCGCTCCGATGACAGCGCGGGCTCCGATTTTTACCCCCGGGCCGACAAATGCGTCCGCGCAGATCCATACTTCATCGCCTACCGTTACTGGTGGTTTGAGCAGCGGCATGGATGGGTCGCGGAAGTCATGCGATCCGGCACAGATGTGCGCCCGCTGGGAGACGGTAACCTGACTGCCGATTTCAACCGGTCCGAGGTTATAAATGAGAGCGTCGAACCCCACTGACGACCAGTCCCCGACTGAAAAATGCCACGGAATGAAAATCCGCGCGGATGGATGGATTTGAACCTTGCGTCCGATGCGGGCTCCGAAAATCCGGAGGAGGCTGTTTCTCCAGCTCCAGAAAATCCGGGGGCTCCAGCGGAACAGGGGAGAAACCAGGCTCCACAAGACACGCTTGGCGAGCTCAGAGCGTGACCATTTTTTAGCCGCACGGTTTGACTGGATATCCATTTAAATTAGAAAATATTCAGGAAGCCTCGATTCCTATCACCGCACGATCCAGCATCCGCGCCAAATCTACCAGACCGAAACCATTGCGCATTACGGTCGCCCGCCAAGTCTGCGGACAGTTTGAATATTTCAAAATGGATTCGGCAAGCCTTGGAGGCTCAAGGCTGTCGAGGAGCATGCCATCGACCCCATTTTCGACAACTCTTCCGCAATGCATTGATGCGATCACAGGTAATCCGTTGGATGCGGCTTCGAGCTGTGTCAGTGCAAAGCCATCCGAGAGAGTGGGCAGGATGAAAGCATCCGCATCCCGGTAATGGAGTTCGGCCTCGCTCCTCGCCACGGGACCAAGCCAGCGGACATTTGGCAGATCCGCCCATGCGGAGGGATCGAGCTCCGATGGGCCGACAAGCGTGAGTTGAACTGGCTTGTCCTTCAGCATCCGCATCGCATCGAGCAGGCGACCGACTCCCTTCCGCAAATTGATCTGGCCGAGAAATAGCAAGCGAAGGGGGCTGTTTGGAGCGAAGGGAAGATCATCAGTCGTCAGTGTGCAGTTGGCAGCCTGCAGGCTGGGATTTTCCGGTTTCCGCCCTCCGCTTGTCGCTTTCTCCTCATACACCAATGGGATGATCTCCATCTTCTCCCCCGGCACGCCGGCTTTTAGCAGGCATTCTCGCGACCACTCGGAATTGACGATGATCCGGTCGGCAAGATGGGTTTCTTCCCCCCAAGAGTCCCAATAGGATTTTGGAGCTGGTTGCCATGACGATTGGAGGTGTGCGTAACGCTGGTGCTCTTCAGCCACTATACGTTCCTCCTCAGGTCCGGGATCGATTTGGCCGAGGACCGTATGCCACCCCTTGGCTTTGGCAAAACGGAAAAGATCCAGAGCCGCGTAGCTGTATGAGAAGAGAGTCGGGCATCGTGCTTCGTTCGTCGAGTGCTTCAGGCAGGCTATGGCGTGCTGCTGGAATGCGGTGTTGCGTCGGATGATTCGGTTCCAGGGGCAACTTTTCTTCATGCGCTCGATGGCCTCAAATGCGAGCATGTGCAAGTTTGGAGCATGGACCGGTGCGTCGCTTAGATCCGTATGCCACCGGTCAAGGAAGCGGCGTCCACCGGGGATGCCGGAGATCAGGGAGCCAGGTGGAACCCAGAAGTCGGTGATCAGATGCAGCAGTGCACCGGAACGATGCAGGGCGCGCGGAATTGCATAGTGCTCGCGGGCTCCGATCTGGCACACAATCCAATCCGCGCTTCGTGTGGAGTTGGCGGTATTGCTCCGCTCCTCTACGGTTGCCCGCCCTAGGCCAAACATTCGACTTGGTCCCTTTGCATCAAGCGCTCCCGCGCTGGTTTTCAGTGGTTCAGTGTTCAGTGTGTCAGGCCCGCCGGGCTTCATTATCCTTGCGTGAGTTGAGTTCAAAAATCCGTGCCAGACCTTCACCAAATGCTTTTGCCGGGGCACGTTCGGCAAGGATTCGAGAGGACTCGCGGCCCATGCGAACGAGCGCCTCGTTTCCGGATCCGGCTGTTAGGAAAAGTGCATGCGACATGGCTTTGATGCTTTCGGCAGGAAATGTCCGTCCGTTCACGCCTTCTTCGACCAACTCCTCCGCTGCTCCGACGTTATCGCCCGAGAGGATCGGCAGGCCGCATGCGGCAGCCTCGTTCAACACCAGCCCCCATGGTTCCTCCAATGCTGGATGAACGAAGCAACCCGCCCGAGCGTAGAAGTATGGCAGTTCCTCAATCTGCCGGAAGCCGGGGAAGTAGACAGTCGGCGCGTCGCCGACAGTTGGCCGTTGGCAGTTATCAGCTTTCAGGTTTCCGGTTTCCAATTTCTCTTCCCACGGCGCGCATTCCGCGACAGCCAACCCGAGCCCATTGCACTGTTCCATCAGCTCCTGCTTCAACTCCCCGTCGCCTAGCAGACAGAGGTTCCAGGGAACAATTTGGAATTTGGAATTTGGAATATTGGATGAGGCGTCGGCTTCAGCCAGCTGGGAATATCGAATTGAAAATTGCGAATTACACATTTGCCTGAACTCGGCATAGGCCTCGACCAGGCGGGCCAGATTTTTCCGTTCGATGAAGCGGTTCGAGGCAAGAAAATAGGGGAAACCGGCAGTTGGCAGGAGCCAGTTGGCAGTTGGCGGGTTTGATTGTTCCGCACTCCGCATTCCAAACTCCCCATTTCGAATTGCCGCTGCTCTTTTCTCGAAGTAGCGGTCATCCACAACATCATAGCCAAAGGAAATGCGCTCACGCTGCATTCCAAGGGTTACGAGATACTCCGCATGTGACCGGCCACCGACCAGCGCCGCATCAAACCTGCGCACGATCCGGGATTTCAGCAATTCCTTCCACCAGACACGGTGCCCGTCTGCCGCCCGGGTTTCGCTCATCAGAATCGCCTGAGCCCGGTTCTTCTTGCACCAGTCCAGACACGCCCGCGCATCCGGAAAGCCCCATCCGGCAATGGCGACCGCATCCGGGCGGATGCGGTCCAGGGCTGCGGTGACACCCCGTCGCAACTCGCCCGCAGGAATTTCTTCATAGACCCGATCCTGAAATACCGTGATCAGGTCTGCTTGGGCGTTCTGGTTCCATGCATAAGTTGCATCCTTCGATGCGGTCTGAAATCCCGCCACGGTCCAACCGAGCGGTCCGAGAGCATCCATAGCCGAGCGTAGCCGGGTGAAATGATAAGGCCCGAAACGGGCGAACTGGACTGCGAGGAGCATGGGTGCTGGCGAAGCCGGAGTTTTCAGTGTTCAGTTGGCAGTAATCAGAAAACGGGGCTCCTCCAGGGGGCTGAAGTGTTCAGTGTTCAGGGAAGAGAGCGAGCCAAAGGACGCAGACTGCCCCTGCTCTGTTTGCCGAAACACTTACTGATAGACGCCCGGGGACGACCGCATTCCCCAGCATGTCAAAAAGAGTCCATTTCCCGATAGCCATTCAATGTCACAAAGTGCTTATCGTTAGCCTCGACGGACGCCTCGTGGACAAAGGCGCAAGCGGCGATGACCAAGTCCGAGGCAGGAACCGGAGTCCCGTGGGTCCGACAGGTTTGCGCCAGTTTATAGGATCGCTCCCACACCTCCTGGCTCATGGCCAAACAAGGGAGAACGTCTTGCAAATCTTGAACGTCGGCCCGGTCTTTCTCCGCCCCGGCCCCCATCCACAACTCGGTGAGAACAACAGGGCACACCACAGCCGCCCCTTCCTGCAAAAGCCGGCCAACCCGTTCCTTGACCATACGGTCGCCGTCTCGCCGGAGGAAATGCACCCAACTTGAAGTGTCAACCAAGGTCACTGAGGCATCTCCCGAACACGCATTGCCGCCAACTCCTCTGAACTCATGAATGTGTCAGAATCGCCAAGCTTTCTGGCTAGGGCTTGCATCCTCCCCCGTCGGATCAAATCCTCCAGCGCAGTCATCACAGCCGCACGCTTAGTCTTGGCCCCGGAAATCTGCATGGCATCGTTCAACAAGGTCTCGGGAACGTCCAATGTCGTTTTCATATGGAAATAATTAAATGATCGTATGGAAAAATCAACAGATATGTATTGCAATATGAGAAACTTATCCTGCATTCTTGATTTCAAAAATCCCGCAGTTGAACCGCTAAAACAACTAATTGAAAGCATGTTGCGAGACAATCAAACGTTCGCCTGCGGGGTGAATGGCTCGAAAAGTCCGTTCCTATTGTATGTCCTTCTATCTGTGTGAATCCTGTTAATCTGCGGCCAAACCTTCTGCGGTTTTTTGGTTCAAATTTCAAACAACGCAATCCGGACGTGGCCCAGCGCCGAGGACCCACTCATAAACTTCCTTCATCTGCGCGGCGACTTTCGTCCAGGTGAACCGCTCCTCCACCAGCCTTCTGCCCCGTTCTCCCATGGCTGCCCTATCGACATCACTCATCTCAAACAGCGCGTGAAGCCCCCCCTCAATATTGCCGCAACTTTCAGCTTTCAGCTTTCCACATTCAGCTTTTTTGGCGTCTTCTGCGCCAATTCGCACGGCCGCCCCGGCGGCGAATCCCTCTGGAAGATTGCATTCCGGGGTCATGAGGACGGGCAGTCCGTATGCCCATGCTTCGAGGACGGACATCGGGAGTCCCTCGCTCAGGCTCGGGAGGATGAAGGCATCCGCCGAACGCAGCAGAGCATCCTTTTCCTCACCAAACGCGGGGCCGATGAAGAGGAGTGAAAAAGCTGAAAGCTGAAGGCTGAAAGCTGAAATGGGAGTTCCGGGTTCCATATCTCTGGTGTCGGCCCAGGGGATGCCAAGGTCGGTAGCCAACCGCTTGAGTTCCGCCTCATGCCCCCCCTGATCCCAGCCGGCGATGACGAATTGCCAAGGAGTCGAGTGTCGAGAGTCGAGTGTCGAGTGCCGGGTGGCCGCCCAAGCACGAAGTGCCGGGACCAATCCTTTTTTCGGATGCAGCCGCCCGAGGAAAAGCAGCGTCCTTCTGTGACTTCCGACTTCCGATCTCCGGCCTCCGACTTTTGGTAATTCCACCCCATTCGGGATGATTGCGATCGGGTTTTTCAGCCCGTAGGCCCGGATGGAATCGGCTTCGGATTCGCACAGCGCATGGATGCAGGCTGCCTCGCGCAGGTGGCGGTTTTCAAAGAGAGCCGCCGCAAGACGTTTTTTCCACCGTGAATTCGCAAGCGCCCAGGGATCAAGCATGCCGCGTGGCGATACCAGATAGCGTCCGCCGGAGCCGCGTTTCCAGTCGAACGCGACCCGCGACGAATCGAGCCACAGGCCGTGCGTGTGGAGGAGGTCGTAGCCACCATCGAGCATGGCTTTTCGGATGTCCGGTGCGAACCGGAAAGCCCAAGGTCCCAGCACGCGATGGCAGATCGGGGTGATCGGCTTCCATGCCAGGATATCAGCCGGGTCGGAAGGCTCTGAGTAGCTGTGCACATCGACTGCGACATCCGGGATACCGTACAGGCAGCGGCTCAACTCCCGCACGCTGTTGAAAAGTCCCCCGGATGCCCGAGTCACAGAACCTGTGAGAACTGCGACTCTCATCCCGCAGAATCCGGTTTCCGGAGGCGGTAGATGGCATCGCATCCGTGGCGGGACATCGGACCGGCAAATGCCCTTTCAAGCCAGTAGTTCACCGGGGCGCAGATGCGGTCGCCGTAGGGGATGCCAAGCCCGAATCGGACGCGCTGGACCATTTTCAAGCCCGCCAGATCTGCAGCACGAAGCACATCCCGCTCATGGTAGTAATGCATCGCATAGCCTTTCTTTTCCAAATGCCTTTGCGCGGAGAGGATTTTCAACAGATGGAAGCCGGGGTGATCCAGCAGTGAGGTCTGCAGGATGACCGAGCCGCCCGGAGCAAGGCATGCTGCCGCCAGCGAGAGGAGTTCTTCCAGGCGTCCGGTGTGTGCGATCAGGCCCAGGCACAGGATGAGGTCGAATCCGGCCCCTCGGAGGGTTGCCAGTTGTTCAAATGCATCCGCGCACACAAACTCTGCCCGAGCAAGGGGAGGGCTTCCTGCCGCCGCCCGTCGGGCGGTCTCCAGCATCGGCTCCGACACATCAACCAGCAAGGCCCTGGAAAACCTGCCGTCGGACAATACGGAAAACGTCACCTCGCCCGTTCCGATCGCGCAATCGAGGAGCGAGCCCCTCAATCCAGCCGTCATGGTGCACACTTCCTCCAACCGCTTTCGGAAGTTGAAGTTGGTCCCGCGACGAAGGTCTTTGTAGTTGCCGACGTAGCCTTCAGCCTGGTGTTCCCAGAATTCTTTGACGTGATTGCTCATGATAAGGTTCAGGAGGACGTTCTAGATCGCGTTCCTGCTTCCCGGCGCACGCCTCTCCGCGCCTTCACGTTTCCGCGTGGGTTGCTTTTCGCCTTTCTGCCGCGCCTCATAAAGACGCACTCCGATATAGCCGAAGACAAACGGCCAGAGCACGAGAAGCGTGATGTCCCGTCCCATGTTGAATGTGAGGCCGATGCCCACCATGAAAAGAGCCGCCCGTGGGAGTTGGTCGCGCTGCATCCAGAGCCTTCCGAGAAAGCCCGCCCAGCAGGCCATGATCAGGGCCGCCGCGATCACGCCGAGAAACGGCCCGAAATTGTGCACCCCCTGGCCGATCATCCCGGTGGACACCGTGGCCAGAACCACCTCGCCATCCGCCTTGAGATCCTGAAGTCCGCGGGCGATGGCGTAATCGTAACCCACGCGCGGCTTGTCCGGCCAGATACTGCGGGGCACGAAGTTGACGAATTCTCCAAAATACCGCGCCCCCGGACTGACGACGAGTCTTCCGTTTTGGATGAACTGATCAATCCAGCAAAGCTCTTCGAGCATGTTCAGCCCTTCGTGTTTCACCTCGGAAAGATCCTGTCCTTGTTCCGTATAAGCCTCCATGTAAACCCCGCCGTGTTCCCGTGCTTTCATCACGATGAGAAACCAGGAGTTTAACGCGGTGAACAGGATGACAGAAAAGACAACTTTTCTCGCCAGCTTGCCACTTGTCAGGAGCCAGTAGGCGACCACGCCGGGCAGGAGGACCGCCAGCATCGCGTTCCGCGTGCGGTCGAAAAAGAAATACGGCCAGGTGAGCGCAATCATGGCCCCCGTGAGCACTTTTAAGCGCAAATCACCCACGGCCAGCATGACACCGAACAGCGCGCAGACGAGGAGATAGACATAGCCGGCGAAGGAAAGCAGAAAGTCAAAGTTCTTGCCGATGGCTGCGCGCCCGAACATGTGGATCTTAAACTCGCTGGTAGGGGGCCAGATGATCGAAAGGATGTTGAAATCAATCTGCGACACGCCGATGGCAAAAAGGAGAGCCCAGATGCCAGCGATCCACTTGAAAAGTGTCATCAATTGTCCGGGGTCGTAGTGCGGATATCCTTTGTAGTCCACCAAACCTTTGGCGAACGTTTTGGCGATGCCGCCGACAGAGAGGCGAAAGGTCACAAGAAACAGCACCACCTGATATAGCGACTCGTCAATCAGGTCGGGGGTGAAGATCGTGAAGAAATGCGCCGGGGTATCATACACCATGTTGTAGAGATACCAGGCACCAATCGTCAGATAGATGGCGAGCGCCGGCTTCGCCCACGGAGTGCGCAGGCGGAAGAATGCTTCTGCCATCAAAACGCCCAAAACTATCGATGCAATCCAGAAGCTGTCAGGATACGGGATCGTCTGGGCGAAATTCGCAGCCGCATCTATCGTTGTTCCGTCAGGCATGGGAGGAAGAAAAAGAGGAAATTGGAAACTTGAAGGGAGAAGTGCTCAGTGGGCGGGAGTCAGTTGGGAGCAACAAATTCAAAGTGGAAGGAAATGAGGGATTGACAATGGGATCTTAAATGCCATTGTCATGCCATGAGCTATACCATTTCGATGGATAGGGCGGGACGGATTGTGATTCCGAAGGCTGTGCGCGAGCGCCTTGGGGCGGACGAGACGACTGTTTTCAATCTGGATGTTGTTTTGGACCGGATCGAAATCAGGCCTCAGGATGAAGGTGGGAACGATGCGCGCATAACAAAAAAATCCGGCATGTGGGTCATTCCTGCGACCGGGAAAAAGTTTAGTGCAGCGGAAGCCGTCCGACAGGACCAGGAAGATCGGGCCGTGGCTTTGTCCAGTCGGGGAACCTGAAAATGATGGATTTTTTTGATTCTTCTGCATTTGTGGCCGCAGTCTCAGAGGATGACAGTGATCACGCGTCAGCCCTCCGGGCCTGGGCCGGATCGAGCCAACGGGTCATGTATGCTCACGGCTTGCTGGAGTGTTTTTCGATATTGACCGGAGGAAGGCACCCCGCATCACTCCCCCCTGCCGAAGCGGCCACTTTGATCGCCGAGAACATGACTGCGGGCGGTGTTGAGATCATCCAGTTTTCTGGAGAGGAGATCCTGGAATTCATGAGGAAGGCACACCGCTGCGGAGTGCGCGGGGGAGCCGTTTATGATTTTATGCACGTCTGCGCCGCACGCAAGGCCGGAGTAAGACGGATTTTCACCCTCAATAAGCGCCATTTCACAGCTATCGCCCCGGAACTGGCCCCGCAGATTTTCCATCCGGGCGATATTTGAATCCGAGAAGAAACCAGTCGGCGGGATTGGCCGGATCCGTTCTCATATGACTCGAAGGCCCTTCTGAATGATCTCGGCGTGGAAGGAATTCTTTTCGCGAGCAAGGCGCATGCGCTCTTCTGGATCAGCAAGCATCAGGTTGAATGAAATAACAAGTGCCCCTGATCGCAAGGAGAGAAAGTGGAAAGCTGAACACGTGACCGTGGGGACGGGCCGGGTAGCCTGCTGGTGGCAGCACGGAGGGTGACATGAGCGGGAGCGAAGGAGGCAAACTCTGAAAGTATGCAGGACTCAGTGGTTCGGCGAGGAAGAGAGAAGTTATTGTGCTCTCAGCCAACTGCGCTGGTTCTCTTCCCGTTTTAACTAGTGGAGTTCGTGGCGGGCTATACGAATCCATGTTCATTGCGGAAATCTGAGGTTAAATGTTCTGTGGCATTTTCTGGGTTCGCAAGGTGCGGCTTTTCCGACTTGATGAATAATGCCTTCCAGTGAGAATTTTCAGTAAAAACCCATCCAGATAAACTGGAGAAATATTCAAAGTTGCAATCAGTGTTTTCAAAAGAAGAGAACTTGAAAGGGAATTGGATGCTTGCAGTAGGCACATGGTGCGCTCAGTTCGATAGCCGTTTGAACCCCATTCCAAAGCATGAGTGATCAATTTCTTTGCGATCCGTCGTTCCAGAAAACAATCGCATCTCCCTTCCATTTTAGCCAATGTGAGGATTGCATCGCACGCTAGCATGACACTTTTTACATAGTCGGGACGGAATGCCTTTGCTCCAACCCGGCTTCCTTCGTGCTGACGCCAGTAACCGACAAGCGTGTCTACGAATTCTCCTTTTCCTCCACATATTTTTACTCGAGCCTGGTATTCCCAGTCCTGTGACCCTGTCAGTAGCACATTCCATGGTCCCACACGATCGATGCAGTTCCGTCGATACATCGCACCCATCGTGTGCCAGTGGTAACCTGCGAGTTCGGTGCTGGCATCGCTGTATTGACTCCCCACCGGTTGTCTGTGAAGCGGCTGCAGATTTTCATCCGATTGTATGACCTTGCCATACACAAAGCTTAGTTCGGCTCGTGCTTGCAACAGCTCAAGGAGAGCCACGGCACCATTTGCTACGAGCACGTCATCGGAGTCTACAAACATTAAATAGTTGCCGCGTGCTTCAGCGATTCCGCGATTTCTCGCTACTTGTGCACCAGAATTCGAATCAAGCCGGATATAGAGAATCCGGTCGGCTCCATGAATGCGCATCAAATCCGAGCAGACTTGCGCGGTCTCATCCGTAGAGGCATCATCCACCAGAAGTAACTCTGCCATGCCGTGGGGAAGCTCCAATATCGGAGCCACGCAGGCTGCAAGCAGACTCGCACGATTATATGTTGGGCAGATGATGGAAATCATCCTTACGTCACCTTACTGCTGTGTGTGAAATTGATGTTCAACTATTTTGTATGTCTCCCATCGGCATATAAGTATTACGTGATTGAACCATCGAGGAGGGTAAGGAGAGCTTCTTTCTCCATTTTCCAAGAAAAGCTGGTCGCTTTTACCCGGGCAGATTCACCCATCTTCAGTCGGAGATCATCGTCGGCAGCAAGCTTTCGTATCGAGTTGGCCATGCCACTTACATCACCTTCGTTTGAGAGTAGCCCCGACACACCGTCCTCAACGACGTAGGGTATACCGGAGTGGCGTGTTGAGATCACTGGCACTCCCCTTGCCATGGCCTCCAGAATAGAAACCGGAACTCCCTCCTGATCTCCCGTATCAGGATCTGTCATGCTGTGCTGAATAAATATATCAGCACCTGCTACTGCAGTCAGCATATCCCGGTGAGGGAGAGCTCCGAGGAAAGTCACCTTGCTTGCATGTGGACTTGTCAGACACAGTTCCCTGGCAGCTTTGAAGAGCGGACCATCTCCTATGATTGTCAATTTCATTTCTTCGAAATAGTCAACTGCCAGGAAAAATGCCTTCAGAAGATGCGCGGGAGCTTTCTTTTGTACCATGCGGCCGGCTGCAACAAGATGAACCACTCGCCCTCGACGAGCCTTGGTGGATTGCATGGACTCGCTTGGAAGATCGACCCCGCATGGCAGTGCGTGGATCGGGACTTTCCGAAGCCCGATTGAACGAAGTCGATCCACCTGGTACGGAGACGGGACGACGATCGCCGCCGCTTCGTCGAGCACTAGGCTCTCCCTGCGCCAACGTTCATGCATCAATGCCGAGGAGAGATCGTAACCAAGCCCGCGCACAACATGGCGCAGACCCAATCCAGACACCACGCTTTGGACGCCCGATCCACCTGTTAGATATTGACTGAATACAACGGACACATTGTGCCTGCGTAGAAACCTGCGCAAGCTTCGAGCCATAAACGGATCACCGAAGAGTGAATTGATTCCAACGGTTTTCTGCAAGCCTCTCCATGCTCTCGCCAGAATGCGATGTCCGCCAAAAGCGTCAGCAGGAAAATATGTAGGACAATCTGGTTTCCATGCGTCCGCGCCGTAGTAGAAATGAACCATTACCGTCCTACCGGGCAATAAATGTTCGCAGTATCTTCTAATGAAGGTTTCCGTCGGTTGCCCAGAGTGAGGCACCACGATCGCCAGATTGTCCCCGGCTAGCATGGCGACGCAGTTTCCTCGTAGATGGCAATCTGCTTTTCTGCAATCGAGCGCCACCCATGTCGTTCGGACACCCATTCAGCAATGTCCTTCCCAGCAGCCTGCCCGGACGCTTGAGATTCGAAACTCCTATCAATCTCGCCATACAGTGCGCGAAAATCGCCGTTTGGAACCAGTCGGCAGTTCTCAACCGGGCACACTGCCTCCGGGGTTCCTCCCGTTTCAAAAGCAATCACCGGAGTGCCGCAAGCCTGAGCCTCCAGCAGGGCCATTCCAAAGCTCTCCATGAACGAAGGTGAAACGAACAGATCCATCATGCCGTAGAGCTCGCTCAGCTTCGCCGGCGAGGCAACGTGTCCAAGCATACGGCAGTCAACGCCTTCTGGGATCTCAATATGGCCATCGCCAATCAGGATGAAAGTCGTTCGCTTGAGGAAACCGGAATCTTCCGGCAAACGTTGAAAAAAACGATCAATGCCCTTGCCGGTATCCGTAAGCGCTCGGGCGGAAAGCCCAATAACGAAGCGATCATCTGCGATGCCGAACTCCATTCGCCCCTGACACCTGTTTTTACGGTAGGAGAAAACATCATCGACGATTGGCGGCACAATCGGGATGTCCTTTCCGCTGGCAAAAATGGGGCTTTTTTTCAGCATGCCCGCCATCCAACGACTGTTTGCGATTGGATTGACACAGAGATCGAGCCAAAAGCTGTTTTTTGCCTCATACTCAAAGCGCGTCCAGCGTTTCAATGGAAACCTGAGAATCGGGCATTCCCGGCATCCGAGTTCAAACCGGTCACATCCCTCGTAGGCGACACATCCACCTGTAAACAGCCAAGGATTGTGGGCGGTCCAGAAGACTTTTGCGCCGGACGGAATAAGTCGTCGCAGACCTCTTGAGCCAATAAAACCGGTGATGCTATGCAAATGAACAATGTCTCCCGAGTTGAGAGTGTTTGCCGGAGCCCATTCTCTTTGGCGAAGAAACGTGTGGAAGGCAGTCAAGGTCCTGCGGTTCAGCACACCGGCAAGGACACGATCTGCCTGGAAGGGTAAGCCGTTTTCAGGCTTCAACGATGCATTTTCTGCACACAATACGCGGCTCTCCCGGTTAAGCGCGTTCAATGCAGTGCTGAGGCGCTGTGCATAGACGCCTCCACCCCCAACCAGTGATTTTGTTACATGGTAAACCGCTGGCATATCTGAAGTCTTTCGTGCTGGCTATGGAGCGTTGTCCCGTCGAATGACTGAAAGTCAGATTTCCCCGTCATCGAAATACACGGGCGATCACTTTTCCGAATCGCCTTTTGAGTTTGCCCCAATACACATGTGCTTCCTCCTGCAATACGAGAAGCCAGGCAACGAGATTTGAATGCCGGTGCCGGTGGTGTTCAAGTCGCGCGATGGTGAATGCCCGGGAGTATGCGCGCCAATTGAATATGTAAGGCTTCTGACCGCAGAAGTGAGCGGTTCGAGGCCGGTTAATGTGTTCAGGAAACTTCCAGCCACAGCTAGATGTGTCTTTGTCGATCTCGATGCGCCCGTGATGTCTTGTGAGATACTGGAGATCCGAACAGACCACGTTCATTTCGCCACGCTGAGCTCCGGAATGGATCAAGTAATTCAAGATGCCCTGGTCACCGAAGCGAAAAAGACTGTCCGGAATTCCGCCATTCCAAGCTTCAACTTTCATCCAATGATCGTAGCTGATCGCGTTTCGCCGGCAGGCATAAACGCCAGCAGAAAAGTAGGGATGTCCTCGCCACTCAAAGTCAGGGTCGTGTAAAAACAGTTTTTCAAGGTCGAAATAAAAATGGTCAAGCCAAGGTGGAACGGCTGTTTCGTCGGTAGAAATGGAGATTTCGCTCCAGAAAATCTGAAAATCGACATCGCTTCGCACGTGTGGAGTGAAGTCGCCCCATGCTATGGCATCTGAATCCATCCACACATAGAAATCGAATGGTCCCTCCCACATTGCAGCAAGCTTGATGCGGTAGTTTCCAGACACAAGTTCGCGCATTCGGACATTGGGCAAATCCGTAACTCTCATCACGATGGGGGCATACTGACGTTCGAGATCAGAGACATCAAAGTCACCATCAACCAAGAGGCAAACCGGCACTCCTGGGCAGAAGAACTTAATGCTGGCCAGGGTTGCCTGCACCATGAATTTATCGGCGGCATGACATGCCGTAACGAAGCCGAATGGAGCTTGCACTTCCATTCAGGGAAATATGTCGACGGATTGTAACCTGCTCATTTTGAAAATAGTCCAGACTAAAACTGGAACATCGATATCATATTACCTTGTGGCGACGGTCAACTCGCCTCTGGAATGCCACCGATACTGGCGATATCTGTGGGCCAGACGATCATAAGTATCAAAGTTGTCTTCGATAAAGTATACGAAGCGATTGCTTAAATGTGAATGAAGTGCTTGAAAGGTAATCTCGATTGACTCAATGGAATGGCATCCGTCATCAATTGCAATCGTAACGGTGTCATTACCGAGATTTTCTCTAAAAGCCCGGGACGCCTCTTCCAGATCAAGCTGATCTATGGAATAGACCTCCGGGGTGTTGAGTTGAAAGGCCCCCATGCGTTCCAGATTTGATCGGTTCGCCTTGAAGTTTGAGAGGTCTACATTGCTGTCCAAAATAAATGGGATCGGGACAAGAGGTGTTGATTTCATGCGGCTTGGAGGGCCACAAAAGGGGATTTTGGAGGATTTGCCTTCCAATTATTTTTAGTAGTAGCTGCATGCTGTCC
>Ga0247840_10005101_pt1 | contig 20070 bp, 19 predicted proteins | sample LaCruzMarch2015__FD_192404 | JGI IMG/M metagenome (GOLD analysis project Ga0247840, IMG submission 192404) | Freshwater microbial communities from meromictic Lake La Cruz, Castile-La Mancha, Spain - LaCruzMarch2015_17m | ecosystem: Environmental > Aquatic > Freshwater > Lake | place: Spain... | reverse complement strand
GCAAACCCTTCGCCCTCGCTGGAGCTGGAGGCCACTGCGAAATACGGCGTGTGGATCACAAGCTCATCAATGCCGATCTCTTTGCGGACGATGGTCAAATCGGCAGCGATGCTGGAGGGGTCCTCTTTGCAGGCCATGTTGAACCTGGAAAAGAGGTCCGCGCCCTCATGCTCGTTGAGGCTCATGGTCATGGGGATCCTGCCGTTGAATTCCTTGATGAGTTTCAGGGATTCGAAAAGCGACTCGTTCGATTTTTTCTTGATGTCCGCAAAATCGAAAAACATCCGTTTCGGCGGGGGTGTTTTTTCATACCGGGACGCGATGCCTTCAAGAAAATGATCGAAGTCCGGTGTCAGGGACCAATATCCGAGCCCCACAATATCCACACCCGCAAACATTTTGTTCAGGTCATCTTCCGCAAAGGACTCAACAAAGTTCTTCCAGGTGAAATTGGCAACGGCCTTCAAGTCGCTCAGCAAAACCTTGCCGTTTGAAAATTCAAAAACGAGCGTGACGGCCGGGTCGCCAAGTGAAACCAGATGGCAGTTTTCTTTGAACTCATCAAACGCGGGATCGATTGCCTTCAGGCCATAGAGACCGACAAGGGTTGGTTTGATGCCCAGGAATGCCGCGACTCTTCCGGTGTTTGGAGTGAACCCGCCCGAGCAGCGGCGCTTGGGGGAAATTTCAAGCCCCAACCCGCCGCCGGATCGCTTCACAATCAGCTCGCCAAAATCCTTCATGTCATCCATGGAGGTAAACTCCGTCAGGCTTTTTCTCACATCAACAATCCGGTAGACCTCGTCGACAAACCCGTCGCAGCCCAGCAACACTTTTCCGCTCACATTGTTGATGTAGTCGACGTATCTTTTCATATCAGAACTCATAGGATTTCTCGGGTTGTCATCTGCTTGGCTGCCGGGAAGTGTTTTTTCGCCTCCAGAGCGACTTGCCCCGGGGTTGAGGCCGAAAACTGATCTTCCACTTGCGGAGGTTGGCAAAGTGTGGATGCGGAGTCAAGCACGCGTCATTTTGGACTTGCCAATCCCATTTCTGCATGGGATTCTTTCATCCTTACACAAAAACCAGAAAACATGGCAAAGGCAGCAACAGCAGAGGTCGATACGCTTCGACTCCACGAAAAAGACACCGGCAGCGCGGACGTTCAAGTCGCCCTCCTGACCAAACGGATCAACGAACTCACCGAGCATCTCAAAGCCAACGCGAAGGACCATTCGTCCCGCCGCGGGCTGCTCAAACTCGTCGCCACCCGGCGGCGGCTTCTTGATTACCTCAAGCGGACGGCTACCGACCGCTATCAGTCGGTTCTCGAGAAACTTCAACTGCGCAAGTAGCGTAAAGTCCAAACCGAAAAGCCCGGAATACGATCCGGGCTTCTTCCTCCCTGCCTCCGGGAACCGGCGGCAAAACCATCAGCTATTACCATTATGTCTCATTCCGTAAATGCCCAGATCGGGCAGACCAATCTCATCATCGAATCCGGCAAACTCGCCAAGCTCGCCGACGGCGCCGTCACCGTCCGCTGCGGTGAAACCATCGTGCTTGTAACCGCCGTTTCGGCCACCAGCATCAAGGAGGGGCAGGACTGGTTCCCGCTCACCGTCGAATACAAGGAAAAAGCCGCAGCAGTCGGGAAGTTCCCCGGAGGCTATTTCAAGCGCGAGGGACGTCCCTCCGAAAAGGAGATCCTCGTCTGCCGGATGACCGACCGCCCGCTGCGCCCGCTCTTCCCCAAGGGCTACCTCTACGACACCCAGATCATCACTCTCCTCCTGAGCGCGGACGGGCAGAATGACCCCGACATCCTCTCGATCAACGGTGCATCCGCCGCCCTCTGCGTCTCGGACATCCCGTTTGCCGGCCCCGTCGGAGCCGTCCGGGTCGGCCGTGTCAACGGGGCATTTGTTGCCAACCCGACCCACGACGAGCGCGCGAACAGCGATCTCGACCTCATCTATGTCGGCGACGGCGAGAAGGTCATCATGATCGAGGGCGCAGCCAACGAGCTTCCCGAAGACCAGTTCAATGCGGCGCTCGATTTCGCCCGCGACAACGTGCGCGTGATCGTCGCCGCCCAACGCGAGCTCGCCGCAAAGGTCGGCAAGGCCAAGCGCACCGTCCCGCTCTTCCAGGTGGACGACTCGATCCTTGAGATCGCCTACCAGGTCGCCGGCGACCGGATCGAATCCGCCATCTACACGTCGGGCAAAGTCGCCCGCAGCAAAGCGGTGGATGCCCTCCGCAAGGAAGTCGAGGCCGCCGTTCTGGAAAAATTCCCCGCCGCCTCGAAGTTCGAGATTTCACAGGCATTCGACTACCTGCAGAAGAAGGCGTTCCGCGTCAGCATCCTCGACAAGCAGCAGCGCTGCGACGGGCGCGGACTGCATGACATCCGCGCGCTCTCCGGCGAGGTCGGCCTCCTGCCCCGCAGCCACGGATCCGCCCTCTTCGCCCGGGGCGAGACCCAGGCGCTCGGCATCACGACGCTGGCTCCTGCCGACGAGGCCCAGATGATCGACGCCTACGGCGGCGGGGTGGACACAAAATCGTTCATCCTTCACTACAACTTCCCACCGTTCAGCGTCGGCGAAACCGGCCGGTTCGGCGGGCAGAACCGCCGCGAGATCGGGCACGGCGCACTGGCCGAGCGCTCGATTGCCCCGGTGATCCCGGATGGAAAAGACTTCCCGTATGCCATCCGCGTCTCGAGCGAGGTCATGGAATCGAACGGCTCGACCTCGATGGCGACCGTCTGCGCCGGGGTGCTCGCGCTCATGGACGCGGGCGTCCCGCTCAAGCGCCCGGTAGCCGGGATCTCGGTCGGCCTCGTCACCGAATATGACGGCGACAACCTGAAGCGCTACACCACGCTCACCGACATCATCGGCAGCGAGGACCACTTCGGCGACATGGATTTCAAGCTTTGCGGCACCGACGCCGGAGTCACCGGATTCCAGCTCGATCTCAAGCTCCCCGGCATCTCGCACGAGATCATGAAGGAAGCCGTTGCGGAGGCCACAGGCGCCCGCACAACGATCCTCGGAGTCATGAAGGGCATCCTCGCCGGACCGCGCAGCGAGATGAGCCCGTATGCCCCGCGCATCGAGACGATCCGCATCAACCCCGAGAAGATCGGCCTGATCATCGGCCCCGGCGGCAAGACGATCAAGGGGATCGTGGCCGAGACCGGTGCCGAGATCAACATCGAGGACGATGGCTCGGTCCACATCTACTCCAGCAACGGCGACAGCCTCCAGCGCGCTAAGGAAATCATCCTCGGCATGACGAAGGAAATCGCCGTCGGCGAGATCTACCAGGGAACGGTTGTCTCCATCAAGGAATTCGGCGCCTTCGTCGAAGTCCTGCCCGGAAAAGACGGGCTCGTCCACATTTCGGAGCTGGCTGACTTCCGGGTGAACAAGGTCGAGGACGTCGTGAAAAACGGCGACTCCGTCTGGGTCAAATGCATCGGCGTGGACGACAAGGGCCGCGTCAAGCTGAGCCGCAAGGCCGCTATGAAAGACCGCGACGAGGCCGCCTCCACCCAAGCGTAGTTTTCCCAAAAGAAGGTAAAGCTTTCATTCTGACGGCATGACCTGCTGTCTGTGCAGCCGGGGCTTTCCTGATAAGCAGGCTCCCATGAGGCGGCGGCGATCCAGAAATCGCTGCCGCCCTCACCTTCTCTTTTCAGGATAGCGTTTTTCGGGATTAATTCTTTCGAGAAACCTTTCGGTTTTGCGGCGTAATTCCCGAGACGCTTCGAGCCAAATGGTCCGCCCCTTTCCAGAAGCAATCCCACGCCGGGTCCGGACTATTGGATTGCCTGATGCCGGGCTTTGTTACATAAGTCCTCTCATGGTCCCTGAACCCGTCCTGAAATATCTCGTCAGCAATGAAAATCGTTTCATCGAAGAGCTCTTTGCTTACACGCGGATCCCCAGCATCAGCGCCCAGTCGGACCATGCCGGCGACATGCGGACCTGTGCGGAATGGCTCGTCGACCGGTGCGGCAAGGCCGGCTTGAAGGCCGGAATCTGCAAGACCAGCGGCTATCCGGTGGTGATCGCAAGGTCGCCGGAGCCGGATCCGAAAAAGCCGACCTTTCTGGTGTATGGCCACTACGACGTGCAGCCGCCGGATCCGCTCGAGCTCTGGACTTCGCCGCCGTTCGAGCCACGGCGCGTCGGACGCAATGTCTATGCCCGCGGCATCAGCGACAACAAGGGCCAGCACCTCGCCCATATCAACGCGGTTGAAGCCTGGCTGAAGACCGGAAACGAACTGCCCTGCAACGTGAACTTTCTGATCGAGGGCGAGGAGGAGGTGGGTTCGAAAGCGCTCTACGGCTTCCTTCCGAAGCATGCGAAGGAACTCGCGTGCAAAGCCCTTGTGGTCTCGGACACCGAAATCCCGAGCATGAAGCACCCTGCGCTCTGCTACTCGCTCCGGGGCATGGCGCCGATCGAAATCCGGCTCGACGGCCCGGACCGCGACCTGCACTCGGGCCTCTTCGGGGGAGCGGTGGACAGCCCGGCCATGGTCCTCTGCCAGATGCTCGGCTCGCTGCGCAACAAGCGCGGAGCGATCACGATCCCGGGCTTCTACGATGACGTGGTGAAGCTCTCGGCCTACGAGCGGAAGCAGATGGCCAAAGTGCCGTTCAACGAGGCAAAATTCCGCAAGTCCGTGGGCGTTGCGGCGCTCTTCGGAGAGGCGGGATACACTCCGGATGAACAGCGCGCCGCGCGGCCCACATTTGAAATCAACGGCCTCACCAGCGGTTACCAGGGAGAGGGAGGAAAAACGATCGTCCCTTCCTGGGCTAGCGCCAAGATCACGATGCGCCTCGTTCCGGACCAGGATCCGGAAAAAATCATCGCGCTCGTGAAGAAGCACCTGAAGGCGGTTTGCCCTCCCACGGTCAAGCTCACGGTCACCGAGGGTCAGGGCGGCGGACCTTACATGGTGGACCCTACAGGACCGCTCGCGCAGGCCTGCATGCGCGCGGCGAAACTCGGGTTCGGCCACGAATGCCTCCTCGCCCGGGGCGGGGGAAGCATCCCGATCATCGCGGCATTCAAAAAATACCTGAAAGCCGATTCCCTCATGCTCGGGCTCGCACTCCCGGACGACAACGCGCATTCTCCCGACGAGAAATTCTCCCTCGATGCCTACATGGCCGGGATGAGAATGTCGGCACACCTTTGGCCGGAACTCGCCGCTGTGGTCTGATGAGGCAAAGGGTGGCCATGCCTTCTGCGACGGACCCGGAACGGGGTCCGCGTCGAGGCAGGAATCCAGAGACCGTTGCAGTCCGGGTTCCTTGACCCGATCCACTTACGGATCCGGGATGATGCCAGGATGCTTTCTCCGGCCCGGCCAGCTTGGGTTCCTGCATCCCAATCTTCTCCCGGGCTCACAAAATATTTTGCAGTGCATTTCCTTCCGAACCGTCTCTGTCTGCTCTGAATTTTACCCGGATGGCCGGGCAGGGAGGACTTGCGGGAAGGGGGCCGGGGCGGCATGATGGCGGACTCCTACAAGATGACTCCCGCCGTCCAATCTCCCAGCGTCACAGTGGTCGTGCCGACTTTCCGGGAGCGCGAGAACATCCCGCTAGTCATCGCGAAGCTCGAGCAGGTTCTCGCCGGAATGGACTGGGAGGTTGTCTTCGTGGACGATGACTCTGACGATGGATCCAGCCGCGTTCTGCTGGAGCTGAGCAGGAGCCACCCGAAGGTGAGGTTCATCCGCCGCGTCGGACGGCGCGGGCTCTCGTCGGCCTGCCTGGAGGGTATGGCTTCCAGCTCTGCCGATCTGTTTGCCGTCATGGATGCGGATCTTCAGCACGACGAGGGAATTCTGCCGGAGATGATCCTCGCATTCCGTGACGACCCGCAGCTCGATCTGGCGGTCGGGACCCGTTACTCGGGCGGAGGAGGGACGGGCAACTGGTCCAGTCAGCGCGCGCTCATCAGCCGGCTGGCCACAAGGATCGAGAAGTCCCTGCTTCGCACGCCGCTTTCTGATCCGATGAGCGGATATTTTGTCATCCGGCGGCAGCTCTATGAAGAGGCGGTCCGCGAAACAACCGGAAAGGGATTCAAGATCCTGCTTGATATCGTGCTGTCTTGCGGGCGCGAGCTTAGAACGCGCGAGTTTCCGTATGAATTCCGGGAGCGCAAGCACGGGGAGAGCAAGCTGGATATCGTCGTCGGGCTGGAATATCTGTTCCTGCTGGCGGATAAGACCCTTGGGCAGTTTCTTCCCTTGAGCTTTGTGCTGTATGTGCTCGCCGGACTCTCGGGCCTGCTGCTGCACCTGCTCGTTCTCGGAGGCCTTCATCTCGCTGCCGGGCTTCCATTTGTGATGGCGCAGACTATTTCCACCATTGTGGCCATGGTCTCGAATTTTCTGGTCAACAACGCGATCACGTTCCGCTCACGACGCCTGCGCGGGACGGCCCTGGCGCCCGGCTTGGCGGCGTATATCTTTATCTGCGGATTCGGCGCCATCGTAAATATCCAGTCCGCCGGATACCTCTTCGAAAGCGGGATCCCCTGGTGGTTTGCGGGTGCGGCCGGGGGACTCATCGGCGCGGTGTGGAACTATGCGGTGTCCACCCAGATCGTGTGGACCTGGCTGCCAGTCATCCTCGGCCACCGCACCCATTCTAAGCCTTTCCAAAAAGGTGATGCGAAACATGGGGAAAACTCCTTTCGTAGGAACCATCCGAGCAACTGAAAAAGGGAGAAAAGAACAAAGTTGTTCATTTTTTATTGAAATCTCTGAACAGTTTGATTATCTGGATGGACTTTTGATGAACCAAGCTCTGCCAGAGGAACATGCGCGGCGCCTGTCGCGATTGGATATCGAAGCGATCGAGATGTTCATCAGTTTTTTGAAGCTGATCGGGCTGCCGAAGTCGGTTGGGGAGATTTACGGGCTTCTATTTGTGTCGAGCCATCCCCTCTCGATGGACGACCTGATTGAGAAGTTGCAGATCAGCATGGGGGCTGCGAGCCAGGGGCTGAAGCTTTTGAGATCGGTCGGGGCGGTTAAGGTGGTTTACACGCCCGGGGAGAGGCGGGATCACTATGTGGCCGATCTGGAGTTGAGCAAATTCGCCGCGTCGTTCATCAAGGAAGAACTGAACCCCCGGATGCAGAGGGCGCTGGAGCGGATCGAGCGCATGGAGCAGGAGGCGCTTCTCATGGAGGAGCCGGAAAAAGCGATCGCCTTCCAGCGGATCGAGCGGCTCAAGCACTGGATGGAGCGCGGGCAGAAGATGATGCCTTGGATCTTGAGATTTTTGGTCAGCTAGGGCGACCTCTTGTCGCCACCCTATGAAAAACAGGAAAAAAAACGCGAAGGCCTGCATGGACCAGCGGAAAAAAACCGCTGATGTCCGAAGGCGGCCGCCTGCCCTGAGCGCCTGCGGCGAGAATTTGGAATGCGGGATTTGGAATTCAGGTCCGCGGAAATAGCGGTATTTTTTCACCAACCCCGCAGATGCCCATGAGAAATCACCTCGACGCCATATATACCGGAGATCCTGAGGGATTTGCCGGCGCCTATTTCCGATATGTCCAGACCCTTCTGGGCAGGGTAAATCCCGGCGAGGTCGCCGGATTTATCAGGATTCTACTCGCGGCGAGGGAGAGGGGGGCGACGGTTTTCTTTATCGGAAACGGGGGCAGTGCCGCCACGGCGAGCCACTTTGCAAACGACATCGCCATCGGAACCAACGACTATGAGAACCCGTTCCGGGTGATCAGCCTCACCGACAACGCCGCGATCATGACGGCGATCGGGAATGACCACGGTTTTGAGGAAATTTTTGTCCGGCAGCTGAAGGTTCTCGGGAGAAAAGGTGACGTCCTCGTCGGGATTTCCGCATCGGGGAACTCCCCGAACCTCGTGAGGGCGTTCGAGCATGCTTCGTCGGCAGGCATCGAAACCTTCGCCATCACGGCGTTTGAAGGCGGACGGCTGAAGCAAATCGCGGACTCCGGGTTTCACATCCCCACAGGCCCGGAGGAATACGGTCCGGCGGAGGACATCCACATGATCCTCGACCACTTGGTCGGGGCATTCCTGAAGAGATATGTTCAAAAGGGCTGATTCCGAAACGGCCGGGGCGGTGACGCCCGGGCACCCGCTCCGCCCCTGAAGACAGCACCATGACACCAGACACGCACCTGATCAGCAATGGAGTGCTGTAATCACGCCGAGAAAGCCGCTGTTGGACTTTCCCCTGGGCGAGCTGTGGCGATACCGGGACATGATCGCCCTCATGGTCCGGCGCGACATCATCGCGACCTTCAAGCAGACCCTTCTCGGGCCGGTCTGGTTCGTGATTCAACCCATCATTTCCAGTGTCGTTTTCACATTGATATTCACGGATATCGGAAGGATTCCCACCGACGAAATCCCTCCCTTCCTCTTTTATCTGTCGGGCAACTTGATCTGGTATTATTTTTCGGCTTGCTTGTCCGGTGCCTCCCAGACGTTTCGGGGAAATGCCTCCCTCTTCACCCGGGTATACTTCCCTCGGCTGGCAGTTCCCATTTCCCAGTCCTTCGTCAATCTTTGGAACTTTGGCCATTCAAGCCGTCATCTTTCTGGGATTCTATATCTTTTTCCTCATGAAGGGAGCGGATATCGGACCAAGTTACCGTGTCATTATTGTTCCGGTCCTGATTGTGCAGGCTGCTTTGCTCGGACTCGGCGTGGGATGTCTGATTTCCGCATTAACCACCCGTTACCGCGATCTCCAGGTGGCCGTAGCCCCTGGAATCCAGCTTTGGATGTATGGAAGCTGCGTGTTTTTTCCGCGTTCCATCGTTCCGGATAACCTCCAATGGCTGCTATCCCTGAATCCGCTCGTCCCCGTGATTGAAACCTTCCGCTTCGCCATCATGGGCAGGGGGCAGGTTGAGATTTCGCAGTGGATTGTCAGCATGGTTATGACTCTGGTTCTTCTCCTGATCGGACTCATCGAGTTCGGACGCGCGGAAAAGACAATGGCCGATACCATCTGAGCCGCCATTCCGCATTCCGCATTCCCAAATGTCCCCTCACCAACGGAGAGCCGAGGAGCTCCAAAAGGAGCTGATCAGGAAAATGACGCCGGGAAAGCGTCTTTCAACAGCCATGGCCCTTTATCAAACCGCATGGGAAATCAAGAAGAGCGGGCTCAGGTCATTGCGCCCCGATTGGACGGAAGAAGCGATTCTGGCCCGGACGCGGAGGGCATTCGTGACTGGATATGCAGGAGATTGAACTCATCACCGGGAGGCTGGAGTCCGCCGGGATTCCGTATTGCATTGTAGGCGGCCTTGCGGCCATCGCCTACGGTCGGCCCCGATTGACCCTGCATGCCGATCTTGTCGTCGCGCTCGGACCGGGTCACATCAAAGCTATCATCAACGCCTTCCCCATCGAGGAATTCTACCTGCCGGCGGAGGAGGTCCTTCTTGCGGAAATCCAGAGGGAGTCCAGGGGGCATTTCAATATTATCCACCAGCACAGCGCGCTCCGCGCCGACTGTTACCTTCCCGGAAAGAGCCCGATTGCTCATTGGGAGCTTGCCAACCGTCGAAAGCTGGAAGGCCCGTTCGGCTACGGATGGTTCGCGCCGCCGGAGGCAGTCATTGTCAACAAGCTGCTCTTTTATCGGGAGGGCAGATCGCAGAAGCATCTTGATGACATCGCGGCCATTCTGGATGCGGGGTCCGTTCCGGACCGGCTGGAGCTTCTTCGTTGGATCGGCGAGCTCGGGCTGAACCACGAATGGGATCTCATCTCCCAAAACCCATAACAACTCATCACCAGACTGCAAAACGCTTGACTTAGTCATGACTTAGTCTATTTATATATTTAATGACTGTTACCGTTCACGAAGCAAAAACCCATTTGTCGCGGATTCTGCATGCTGTGGAAGCCGGGGAGGAAGTTTTGGTATGCCGTGGAAAACAGCTTGTTGCAAAAGTGATTCCCGTCACACCGGTCGTAAAGAAGCATCCGCCCGTGGGCATGCCGACCTCTGTGGGATTTGAAATTCCTGCAGATGCGTTTGCACCGATGACTGAGGAAGAGTTGAAGGGGTGGGGGTTGTGAGCAGGTATTTATTGGACACCTGCACGTTCATTTGGCTGACCAGCGCGCCGGGTCAGTTGAGCGCGGAAGCCGCCAGCAAGCTAGGGGAGGAAGGGCATGAGCGGCATATAAGCCTGGCTTCGGTCTGGGAAATTTCTCTGAAATACCGCGTCGGAAAGCTGCCTTTGCCCCAGCCCCCGCGCTACTGGATTGAGGAGCAAGCCCGGCTGCAAAACATTGAAATCATGGATCTCGTCCGGGAATCCATCTATTGCTCGGCCGAGCTGCCAGCGATTCACAACGACCCATTTGACCGGCTCATTGCCGCCGAGGGGCTGGTCCATCATCTGACCGTCATCAGTCCGGATGCTCCATTCAATGCCTACGGCTGCAAAACGACTTGGTAAAGTTGTGAGTCACCAACTCAGAGCTAAAGAGCTTCAAAAGGAGCTGATTCCCTTCGACTTGGTCGTTGTCCCCTTTAGATAGCCTTCCTCCCCTTCATCCTTCATCCTTCATCCTTCCGCTTTCCCATGCGACTTTCTCCTTCGACGGTATCGTTTATTAAGACATCCGTGCTGTCATTGGCTCCCGGCTCCGAATTGCTGCTGTTTGGTTCTCGCGCCAACGATGCGGCGAAAGGAGGAGATATCGACTTGCTGCTCCTGACAGAAAAAAAACTCCCGCTAATGCTCATCAGCAAACTCAGGCGCCTGATCCTCAGTCAGATTGGGGAGCAGAAAATCGACATCGTCAACTTTCCGAAATCCAGCGACCATCCCTTTAAGTCCCACGTCTTGAAAACGGCCGTCAAGCTATGAAGAACGACCACATGAAGCTCCTCTTGAAAAGCAATCTGGAGCTGTTGCGCCGGGCGCTTCCTTCGTTCACAATGTCTCTGGAAAAATGCCGTCGGATTGATCTCTCGGATGGGGTTTCCTTCGATAAGGAAGAGTCCTTCGACGCATTAACCTCCAAATTCGCACGGACCTCCGACATTTTTACCCAGAAGGTTCTCAAATCCCTCGCCCTCATGCTCCGGGAGGATGCGCCGACTTTCATTGATCGGATGAACCTTTGTGAAAAGCTAGGCATTCTCCCCTCGGCTGAGGATATGATTTCCGTCCGCGATCTGAGAAATCTCATTGCCCATGAGTATGTTGCTGAGAACGTGTTAGAGATCTATCGCGAGACGCTGGGGCTTTCCGCGAAGCTGCTCGAAGCCATTTCCCAAGCGGAACGCTTCATTGAGAACCTGAATACTGAAGGCTGACATCCCTCCCGCTTCAGCCTTCAGGTTTCAGCCTTCAGGTTTCCGCTTTCCGCTTTCCGCCGCCCCATTCCAAATTTCGAATTCAACATTTTCCAAAAAATGCTCTCGATTTCAGTAGAAAACCTCTCCAAGCGTTACCAGCTCGGGATGATCGACCGGAAGGTGCTCTGGCGGGAGGTCGCGTGGTGGCTCAAGGGCGGAAAAAGCCGGGTCGTCTCTCCGGAGGAAAGCGCCAATGAGTTCTGGGCGTTGAAAAACATCAGTTTTGATATCCGTGAGGGCGAAACCGTCGGGATCATCGGAGCCAACGGGGCCGGCAAGTCGACTCTCCTGAAAATCCTGTCCCGCATCACGTCGCCCACATCCGGCACGGTAAGGATCAACGGCCGGGTCGGCAGCCTGCTCGAGGTGGGAACCGGGTTCAACCCGGAGATGACCGGCCGCGAAAACGTGTATTTGAACGGGGCGATCCAAGGGATGAAGCGGCCCGAGATCGACGCGAAATTCGACGACGTGGTCTCGTTCGCCGGAGTGGAAAAATTCATCGACACCCCGGTCAAGCGCTACTCGAGCGGGATGTATGTCCGGCTGGCGTTTTCGGTTGCCGCATTCCTGGAATCCGAGATCCTGATTGTGGACGAGGTCCTCTCGGTCGGCGACCAGCAGTTTCAGAACCGGTGCATCCAGCGTCTTCAAGACATCATCAAGGACGGGCGCACGGTCCTCTTTGTTTCGCACGGTGCCGGCCAGGTAAGAAAGCTGTGCAGCAGGGCCATCTGCCTCCAGCGCGGCGAGATCATCTGCGACGACGAAGCCAACAAAGCCCTGGAGCTGTATCAGGCTGCGCAGCTCGCCGACGGCGGAGGTTGTGGCGCAGGAAAGGCAAAGGGGCCGGTCTCCGAGGTGGTTTTCCCGGAAGGCGAACGCCCGGGCGATGATGCGGTGAGAATGATTTCCTGCCGTCTGGTGGATGATGCGGGAAGCGTTTCCGAAAAGGCCCTGACCAGCCGGGGGTTCCGACTTGAGTTTGAATACGAAGTCTTCCAGCCGGGGCTTCCCCTGCGTCCCGCGTGCATCGTGAGCGATGAGCTTGGCAATATTCTGTTCTGGACGGGAGATACATCTCTGGATGCGGGGAATAACCCTGTGTCGCCGGGGCGGCATTCTTCCGTGCTGGATTTTCCCGGCCGGTTTTTTTCGCCGGGCCGGCTGCTTTTCACTTTTGGTGTGGGAGAGGACACGGAAACCGGGGAGTCCCATGCCCTGGCTTCGGATGCCTTGAGCATTCTAATGGTGGATGACTGGAACGACACCCTGATCCGGGGTGCCTACAAAGGGACGTTGCCGGGCTTTGTCAGACCCCTGTTGAAATGGACTACACTGAAAACATCCAAGGACAGCCGCCCATGATTATGCAGCACACATCAACACTGTGGGAAATCTCCAAAGCCCACAAAGGCAAGGTGTCGGACAAATGGTCCTCCTACCTCGATGAATATCAGCGCCTGTTCAAAGAGTATCAGGACCTGCCGGTTGCCCTTCTCGAAATCGGAATCCAAAACGGTGGTTCGATGGAAATCTGGGGAAAGTATTTTGCCAACGCGACCTCGTTTACCGGCTGCGACATCAACGAAAAATGCCGCAACCTGACATTTGAGGATCCGCGCATCGCGGTGATTGTCGGCGATGCGAATTCGGACGAGATCCAGAGAGAAATCGTGCGGCGGAGCGATCGGTTCGACCTCATCATCGACGACGGCTCCCACAAGTCGGGAGACATCGTCAAATCGTTTGCGAGATATTTCCCTCTCCTGACCCCTGGAGGGATCTTCCTCGCCGAGGACCTGCACTGCAGCTACTGGAGGGACTTCGAGGGCGGGCTCTTCGACCCTCTTTCGAGCATCGCGTTTTTCAAGGACCTCTCGGACATTGTCAACCACGAGCACTGGGGAATTCCCGAGCAGCGAAAAGCCCTGCTGGAACCCTACTGCGCAGCCTTCGGAGTCGGGTTCGTCGAACCGGATCTCGCCGAAATTCAATCCGTCGAATTTCTGAACTCGATCTGCGTGGTGAAAAAGAAAAAGGAGGGGAATGGCGGTCTCGGAATCAGATGCCTGTCGGGAACCTCTGCGGAGGTTTTTTCGCCGGAGGGCCCCGCCAATGAGGCCGGAGCAGTGCATCAGGCACCAGACCAGAGCGGAAACCCGTGGTCCCGGCCCTCACTTTTCAAGGAACGGGCATCGGCGGCCGGCACCGCCAAGGAAATCAGCGATTTGAACACCGAGATCGGAAGGCTGATTGCGGAGCGGGACTCCAGGCATGAGCAGCTGGCAGCCGCGATATTCGAAGTCGGCCAGACAAACCGCCGGATTGAAAAGCTGAGGCATGAGCTGTCCCTTCGCGAAAACTCTCTTTCCTGGAAGATCACCGCTCCCCTGAGAGCGATCATGGCGGCGTTCTCCCGAAAATAGCCGTTCGCTGCGTTCCGCAGGAAAAAACTCGCACCGTGAGTCCGGAAGAAAAATACATCAGAAAGCTGGAACACAGGATCTGGCTGCTGGAGACTTCCAAATCCTATCGGGTGACGTATCCGCTGCGAAAGGCGGAGGAGGTTGCAAATTCCCTCATCCGCCTCCCGGGCGCGTTGAGGAAGTATGTGCAGCCCGGGTTCCGGACTGAGTTTGATGCCAGGACGTATCTCGCCTCATCGATGCGGCCGCACGGATGGTGGCGGAAGTTTCCCGCCCTTCACTACTGCCTCTTCAACAGCCGTGAGAATGAGGATGACGGGAAATACGACGTCCTCGACAGGGAGAAGCCCGTGGTCATCCTCGTCTCCCACACGGTTTGCAGAACAGGTGCCCCCATTCTGGTTCTGGACCTGATGAGCCGGTTTGCAAAAACACATAACGTCGTCGTGTTTTCAATCGGAGGTGGCGCGCTGGAAAAAACTTTCCGGGAGAAAGCCACCGTTTTTGTCGGACCGATTGCGCGGGCCAACCTCGGATTTGTTCTCGACCGGGAACTGACACAACTCAAGCGGAGAACATCCCCGGAGTTTGCCATTGTCAATTCCATCGAGGCAACGGAGGTCTTGGACGAGCTCTGGCGTCACGATGTGCCTGTTATCCACCTGGTTCACGAATTTGCCGCCTATACCCGGCCCCGGAAGCGCTTTGAAAAATCCGCATCCCTTTCGCACACCATGGTATTTTCCGCCGATATCGTCCGCGACAACGCGATTGAGACATGTCCCGACATCCTAAAGCTCGAAAAAATCATTCTCCCCCAGGGTCTGTGTGCACTGCCGGAAAACCCGATGGGCGAAGAGGAGAAGGAGCGCGAGCGAGCAGAGATCCGGCTGTCCTTCCGCCCGAAAAGCTGTCCCGACGACACGATTGTCGTTCTTGGCGCAGGCACGGTGCAGTTTCGCAAAGGCCTGGACCTGTTCATTTCCTGTGCGAAAAAAGTCCTTGAGAAAAGCCCTGCTAAGCGGATCCGCTTCGTATGGATCGGCTCCGGATTCAACCCCGAGGACGACCTGAATTTCTCGTGCTTTATCGACGAGCAGATTAAGAACTCCGGGCTCGGCGATTCATTCGCGCTTCTGAACGAGGTGCGCGAACTTCAGGCCGCCTACGATGCGGCCGACATCTTCTTCCTGAGTTCCAAGCTCGATCCGCTTCCCCTTGTGGCGCAGGACGCGCTTTTCAACAGGCTGCCGCTCGTTTGTTTTGAGGGTGCCAGCGGAATTCCGGGGCACATCCGGGCGGACCCCGAAGCGGGCGTTGGAATCGTTCCGTACTTGGATGTCGATGCAGCAGCGGATAAGATCCTTTGCTTTGCCGCCGATGGGAAATTGCGGAAAAAAACCGGGGAGGCCGGACACAGGCTCGCCAGCCGAATCTTCAGCCAGGAGGAATATTTCGCCGCACTCAACCGGATCGGATGTCACTCTTCCGGAGCGATGCGGCAGGAACTTGCCGACCGCGCCCTGATCCGCAAATCCGGGTGCTTCGATGTGTCTTTCACCTATCCACGCCTGGTGGAAGAGGAAGATCTTGCGCTGAAATACTACACGACTTCGTGGCGGACCGGCCTGCACCGGAGAAAGCCGTTCCCAGGGTTTCATCCGGGCGTCTACGCCGACCATCATCCGGGCATTTCAGGCGATCCTCTTGCCCATTTTGTGGAATCCGGCAAGCCGGCAGGCCCATGGCTGACAGAAGTTATCCGGCCCGGCGTCAACGTGGTGACGGGCTCTGCTTCGTCCTATCCGAAAGCCGCACTCCATATCCACCTTCACTACACCGATGTCGCGGGCGGGATATTCTCCCGGTTGCAAACCTCCGGAATCAAGCCGGACCTGTTCATCACGGTCACCAGCGAGGAGGGGAGGCGGGAGGTCGAGGCCTTGCTCGACGGGGCCGGCCTCAAGTCCACCATGCTCAAAACCGTCCCGAACCGTGGACGGGATATCGGGCCGCTCTTCACCGCATTTCCCGAGATGTTTTCCTCCGGCTACGAGTTCATCGGCCACGTCCACGGGAAAAAATCCGTGAAGCTGGGAGCGGACTTCGCGCAGGAATGGGCTGCATTTTTATACGAGAACCTCCTCGGCGGGAAATACCCGATGCTCGAAATCATCCTCGGAAAAATGCAGGCCGATCCCGGAATAGGATTAGTTTTCCCCGACGATCCGCATGTCGTCGGCTGGGAGGAAAATTGGACCCATGCGCATGAGATGGCAGAGAGGATGGGAGTGGCGGGCTCTCTGCGCAAAGGAAGCATCAACTTTCCCGTCGGCACGATGTTCTGGGCGCGATGCCGAGCCCTGGAACCTTTTCTGAAGCTGAACCTTCAGTGGAAGGATTATCCCGAAGAGCCCCTGCCCTACGACGGCACCGTTCTGCACGCCATGGAGAGGCTTTTGCCACAGGTCTGCGAAAGCCAGGGCCTGCGCATTGCTGTGACCCATGCGAACGGAATTGCAAGATGAACAAAAACACGGACAGGAAACATGCCGTCATTTCTCCGTGAGCTCCATCACTTACAAAGAAGCACGGGAAAATCTTGCCGCTATCTGGAACCTGACCATGGCGACGAGAGAGCCGGTTGTTATTTCACACCGGAGTATCTGTGATTCTGGGTTTTGCCGATGACGAACCAGCCTGAGCGTGCAGCGGGCCGCCACTTTGACGGCCTCGACGTGTTGCGCGGCCTTGCGATTCTGTTGGTGATGGCGGCGCACTTTCTTCCTGAGTCCTTCCCGATTTTGAAATGCCGCCCGATCTGGTCTCTTGGTGGTGCCGGTGTCCTGCTGTTCTTTTACCTGAGCGGATTCCTGATCTTCCGGAATGTTCAGAAGCAACCGGCCAAGATCTTTCTGCTGCGGCGGTTCTTTAAGCTTTTTCCGGCGTATTGGGTCAATGTCCTCGTTTTTTTTCTGGCGGCTTTGTGGTTTCATGGGAGCGGGCCGACAGATGTGAAGACCCTCCTGTCAAATCTCTTCATGGTGCAGGAATTTACCCGCAGCGACCTTCTGAACGGGGTTTATTGGACACTTCAGATCGAGGTGAAATTCTATCTGGTGATCGCGATTTTTGTGTATGCGCTCGGATCGGGTCGTATCTACTGGCTACTTGGAGGATTGCTGCTCTTGAACGCCGCCCTCCTGCCGGTGATGGGACGCGGGAGCACGCTGGTGACCTATCTCAGCGCCTTTTTCCCCGGCATCGCCGCTGCCCGCGCGAGCGCCCACGGCTGGGACCGCAAGGGGGCTGCGGAAATGGCGGTTGTGACCGTGCTGGTGTCGCTCAACCTTTTGGTGGGTTTGGATCAGGGGAACGGATACCAGGCAGTTTACGCGGTGCTGTTTTCCCTCGCCCTTGCTGCGGCGCTCATTTTTCCGTTGCGTTCGGGATTTTTCGCGTTCTTTGGAAAGATTTCCTACAGCGATTACCTCTATCATGCACTCATCGGGTATGCGGTGATAGTATGGTTTGCCGCAGAGTCGCCGGGTGCCCGGATTCTGGCCCTTTGCGTTGCGTTTCTGGCAAGCGTGATTGTGGCCACGGCCTCGTTCCATCTGGTTGAGCGCCCGAGTGTCGCACTCGGTCACCGGCTTGAAAAGCTCCTTCCCGAGTGGAAGATTTTCCAACGTCCGCATGGGGCGCAAGCCAAACCCTCCGAGTAAGCCACGCTGTTTCTGATGTTTCGACTTCTTATGCGACTGGGCCGGCTACTTGGGACCAAAGAAAAGTGGGGGACCGTTGTCATTCTAGGCCTGATGCTGGTCGGGATGGTTTTGGAGACGCTGGGGGTGGGACTGATCGTGCCCGCACTTGCCCTGTTGAGCGATCCGAAGATTGTCGAGCGGTATCCGGAGGTGGCGGTGATTCTGCAGAAGCTGTCCCCAACCGGCTGGCTTCCGGCGATCTGGCCCACCCATCCGTTTGCACAGCCCGACCCGGCGGTGCAAGTTTTCGGCGGGGCCATGATCGTCCTGGTAATATTCTTCTCCTTCAAAGCTCTATTTCTGGCCTATCTGGCGTGGCAGCAGACGCGGTTGATTTACCGCGCACAGGTCGCGCTCACGCAGGAGTTGTTTTCGATCTACCTCCGCCAGCCCTACACATTCCATCTTCAGCGGAATTCCGCCGAACTTATCCGCAATGTAACGACCGAGGTCACGCAATTCGCGGGAGCATTCCTGTCTGCGGCCAACCTGATAACGGAAATCCTCGTGGTGTGTGGAATCTCCGTCCTTCTGGTCGCTTTCCAACCGGTTGGCGCGCTTGCCGTCCTCGCACTTTTTGCCAGCTCGGGATGGATTTTTTACCGGGCCACGAAAGGCCGGGCGAAAATCCGAGGTGAGACCCGGCTGTTCCATGAAGGAAAAAAGATCCAACACCTGCAACAGGGTCTGGGGGGAGTGAAAGAGGTGAAGCTACTCGGGCGCGAAGAGGATTTTCTTTCCCAGTTTTTTTATCATACCGCAGGCAGTGCAAAGATGAGCGAGCGGCAGAACGTCGCTCTGGCCCTGCCGAGGCTCTTCCTGGAATGGGTCGCCGTGGCGGGACTGGCGCTCCTGGTTCTTTCGCTGGTCCTCCAAGGGAGGTCGGGGGCCTTCATTATTGCAACGATGGGCCTCTTCGGAGTTGCTGCATTCCGGGTGATGCCCTCGGTAAACCGGATAGTATCCTGCCTTCAAATCCTCAGGTTTTCGGCCCCAGCCATCGAGACGATCGACGACGAAATCCGGACTCTTCGCGATCAGGCTGGAGATTTGCCTGCAGCCGCGTCGGAATCCGACCGGATCGGCAGCGATTGGAAATGCCTTCAACTCCGGCAGGTTGGATTTCGGTATCCGGGTGCGGCACAGCAGACATTGGAAGACATCAATCTGAAAATCGGCCGGGGGTTGTCGGTTGGTTTCATTGGGGGAAGCGGGGCGGGCAAGAGCACTCTCGTGGACCTAATCATGGGCCTGTATTTTCCCGACTCCGGCTCGGTCGTACTGGACGGCTCGGATATTCGGACCAACCTTCGGGCCTGGCAAAACGATATCGGTTATGTCCCCTAGACGATTTTTCTCACCGATGACAGCCTGCGGAGGAATGTTGCTTTCGGAATCCCGGAAGAAAAAATCGATAATGCCAAAGTCCGCGCGGCGGTAGAGGCTGCCCAGCTCGTCGATTTTGTAGCCTCACTCGAGGAGGGGCTGGAGACCCAGGTCGGCGAACGCGGGGTCCGGATCTCGGGCGGTCAGCGCCAGCGGATCGGGATTGCCCGGGCGCTCTACCATCAGCCTTCGGTCCTCGTGCTCGACGAGGCGACCAGCGCGCTCGACATTGCCACCGAAAGGAATGTGATGGATTCTGTGCAGGCCCTCCGCTCCAGCAAGACGATCCTGATCGTTGCCCATCGGCTCAGCACGGTAGAACAATGCAGCCTGATCTTCCGGATGGATGGCGGGCGGGTCATCAATCAGGGAACCTATCAGGAAGTCGTTTCCTAACCTTTATAATCTATGCTCCAAGGAAAATCAGTCCTCATCACCGGCGGCACCGGATCGTTCGGCCATGCGTTCGTGCCGATGACCCTCAGCCGATTCAACCCGCGGCGCCTGATCATCTTTTCACGCGATGAGATGAAGCAATGGGAGATGGCGAAGCTGTATGGCAAGGACGACCGCGTGCGGTTCTTCATCGGAGATGTCAGGGATAAGGAACGGCTGACGCGGGCCATGGATGGCATTGATTACGTTGTCCACGCGGCAGCGACGAAGATTGTTCCCACGGCGGAATACAATCCCTTCGAGTGCATAAAAACCAACATCTTCGGCGCGATGAACCTCATTGATGCCTGCATCGACCGCGGGGTTCAGCGGGTCGTTGCGCTATCCACCGACAAGGCCAGCAGTCCGGTGAATCTGTATGGGGCGACGAAGCTGGCATCGGACAAGCTGTTCATAGCCGGAAATTCGTATGCCGGCGTGCACGACACCGCATTCTCCGTGGTCCGCTATGGAAACGTGATGGGTTCGCGGGGATCTGTGATACCATTTTTTCTTTCCCAGGCAGGGGCTGGAAAACTGCCCATTACGGATGCGCGGATGACCCGGTTCATGGTGACTCTCGAGCAGGGTGTTGAACTGGTTTGGCATGCATTTG
>Ga0247840_10005099_pt1 | contig 20073 bp, 23 predicted proteins | sample LaCruzMarch2015__FD_192404 | JGI IMG/M metagenome (GOLD analysis project Ga0247840, IMG submission 192404) | Freshwater microbial communities from meromictic Lake La Cruz, Castile-La Mancha, Spain - LaCruzMarch2015_17m | ecosystem: Environmental > Aquatic > Freshwater > Lake | place: Spain... | reverse complement strand
GGAAGCCGACCGGGGCGCATTTCTTTTGGTTCCTTTTCTTTGGGCGTGCAAAGAAAAGGAACCCGGGTGCAGGGCGGAGCGCCTGCCCAGGGGTGGGAGGGGGCGGAGCCCCCTTGTTGGAAAACGAGGGAATCTGATGTTCCTCTATAACCCACGCTAAACCCGGAAGACCCAAAGTATTTTTAATGAGATCTTTTGGTTGGACGATCCTAAAGTCTACCTTTTGGGAGTGAGAAAAATGAACGACGTTTCTTTGGCTCAACTGGCCGGAGAGGTTGACAAGACGTGCCGCATCACCGGCACGTTTTTATTGCGCAGTGGCCAGACGTCCAATCACTATTTTGATAAATATCTTTTTGAGTCCAACCCCATCCTCTTGCGGTCTGTGGCCAAGGCTCTGGTTCCCCTTGTTCCATCCGGAACGGAAATTTTGGCCGGATTGGAAATGGGGGGCATTCCCGTGGCCACGGCTCTCTCCTTAGAAACAGGTCTTCCCCTGATTTTCGTTCGAAAGCAGGCGAAAGATTACGGGACGTGTAAATTGGCCGAGGGGTGTGATTTTAAGGGGCGTCGCGTGACCCTTGTGGAAGACGTGGTCACCACCGGTGGGGCCATTCGAGACGGAGCGGAGGCTTTACGAAAAGCCGGGGCCTTGATCGAGCCTGTCCTCTGCGTGATTGATCGCGAATCCGGCGGTGCCGAGAAACTAAAAGAACTGAACTTGAATTTGATTCCTCTGTTTAAAGCGTCGGATTTTTCCAGAAAAAATTAGGAGAGCCCTATGGTAAAAAAATCTTGGACCTATAAAAAATCCGGTGTGGACATGGACGCGGGCGATGCTCTGGTGGACCGCATTCGAAAACGCGTTCCGGCCATCGGTGGATTTGCCGGTTTGTTCCCTTTTCCCAAAGGGTTGAAAAACCCTCATTTGGTGGGTTGTACGGATGGGGTGGGCACCAAACTTAAAATAGCCCAAGATTTAGGAATTCACGACACCATTGGGGTTGATCTCGTGGCCATGAGCGTGAACGATTTGATTTGTTCCGGGGCCCGACCGCTTTTTTTCTTGGATTATTTTGCCACGGGAAAGCTGAACGTCAACGTGGCCGACAAAGTGATTGACGGTATCTTAGAGGGATGTCGCCAGTCGGGGTGTTCTCTTTTGGGTGGGGAAACCGCTGAAATGCCTGGTTTTTATAAGCCTGGGGAATACGATTTGGCTGGGTTCGCCGTGGGGGTGGTGGACGACGTGAACCGAGTAAAAAATAGTCGTGTTAAGGCCGGCGATGTGTTGCTGGGTTTGCCCAGTTCCGGTGTTCACTCCAACGGGTATTCTTTGGTCCGGGCGTTGTTTAAAGGGGCGGATTTGAAAAAGTGGGGAAAAGCCCTTCTGGCCCCGACAAAAATTTATGTAAAACCGGTTTTGGCGGCCCTCAAGAAATTCCCCGGAGCCATCAACGGCATCGCCCACATCACCGGTGGCGGTCTTGTGGAAAATGTTCCCCGGTTTTTACCTAAAAATTGCGACGCGGTGTTTCACGAGGTTTCGTGGCCCCTCCCAGCGGTTTTTGCCGAAATTCGTCGTCGTGGAGCCGTGGAGACCCCAGAAATGTTTCGCACTTTCAATATGGGCTTGGGTTTGGTGTTGGCTGTTTCCAAAGAAAAAGCCGACGCCGTGAAAAAATCTTTGGCCCCTTGTTTTATCGTTGGTCAAGTGACCAAAGGTTCCCAAAAAGTTCGGATGGATTAGTGATTACAGGGCTTGGGGTTTTAGCGTCCGGCGGAGGGTCCAATTTTGAATCTTTGGTCCACGCTTGCCGCTCGGGGGCCGTTCCCGACGCCACCGTTCGTTTGTTGATTTCCAACAAACCCAACGTGGGTTGTCTTGAGCGGGCGGTCCGGCTGGGGGTGGAGAGCCGTGTGTTGGACCCCAAAGGTTTTCCCGATCGAGCGACGTATTTTCAAACGGTTGCCCATGCTTTTATGACCGCCGGGGTTTCCGTGGTGTGTTTGGCGGGTTTTTTGCTAAAGGTAGAACCCAATTTTCTTCGATGTTTTTCGGGGCGTGTGCTTAATATTCACCCCTCACTTCTTCCGAAATTTGGTGGCCTAGGTCTCTACGGCCACCACGTCCACGAAGCGGTTTTAACCGCCGGAGAAAAAGAATCAGGGTGTTCGGTCCACGTGGTGGACGAAGAATTTGACCACGGCCCTGTGATCGCCCAAGCCCGGGTTCCGGTCCTCCCCCAAGACACCCCCGACACCCTCGCCGCTCGCGTGTTGGAACAAGAGCACCAACTTTTCCCAAAATCCGTAGCGGGGTTTTTGAGAAATTTTGTAACGACTCAGCCCTCATCCGGCCCTTCGGGCCATCTTCCCCCAAGCCCATCAGCCCACCCAGAAAAGGGCGGGGCGAAGGAGGGCTGACACTTGGTTCTCGGGCCTTGTCTTAAAGATAAATCCCCCCTGGCCCCCCTTTTTCAAAGGGGGGGAAAGAACACGGCCCCAAGGGGATCCCCCCCTTTACGAAGAAAGGGGGGTGAGGGGGGATTTGGAAGTTTCTTAGAAGGGGCCACCCCGGACATTCCGGGGCACACGAAGCATGAAAAGTGCATTATATCGCACCATTTGTCTTTTTTCTTTCTAGTGGTTTTACAAACAGGAGAATTTTATGATCCCACGTTACACACGCCCCGAAATGTCGTCCCTTTGGACCGACGATTACCGATGGAACACCATTTTAGACGTGGAGCTTTTGGCGGCCGAATCCTACGCCAAAACCCCTGAAGACCGTCGGGCTCTTAAAACCCTTCGCCAAAAAGCTCGAGTGAACGTGGTCCGTATCCAAGAAATCGAAAACACCACCCGGCACGACGTCATCGCTTTTTTAACCCAAATCGAAGAACAAGCCGGGCCCGCCGCCAAAATTTTGCACCGGGGACTAACGTCGTCCGATGTGTTGGACACCGCTTTGTCGGTTCAGCTCACCCGAGCCACGGATTTGTTGGTCAACGGGTTAAAGGTTCTTACCCAAGAGGTTCGCGCGTTAGCCCTTCGCCACGCCAAAACCCCCATGATGGGGCGAAGCCACGGTATTCACGGGGAGCCCATCACCTTCGGTTTTAAAGTGGCCGGGTGGTTCACGGAGTTGAATCGGAACGTGTCCCGCTTGGTCCAAGCCCGCAAGGAAATTGCTTTTGGTAAACTGTCCGGGGCCATGGGCCATTTCGCCCATTTGGATCCGTCCGTGGAAGTCTTTGTCTGCCGTCGTTTAGGTCTTTCCCCTGAACCGGCCTCCACCCAAGTGATCCCCCGGGATCGCCACGCTTTTTTCATTCAAACCCTTGCCTTGGTCGGGGCCTGCCTAGAACGCATCGCCACGGAAATTCGCCACCTTCAAAGGACGGAAGTCCTTGAGGTGGAAGAGCCTTTCGCCAAGGGCCAAAAAGGCTCCAGTGCCATGCCCCACAAACGCAACCCCATCGCCTCGGAAAATATTTGCGGTTTGGCCCGTCTTCTCCGTTCCCACACGGTTCCCGCTCTGGAAAACATCGCTCTTTGGCACGAACGAGACATTTCTCATTCGTCCGTGGAACGGGTCATTTTACCCGACGCCACCATCACGTTGGACTACATGATTCACCGCTTAACCGGTGTCATTCGGGGCTTGCAAGTTTACCCGGACCGTATGAAGTCCAACATGGTCAAAACCAGTGAAATTGTTTGCTCCCAACGTCTCGTGGTGGCCCTCACCCGTCAAGGGCTCCCCAAACAAGAAGCCTACGAAATCGTTCAATCCCACGCTCTCGCCGCTTGGACCCAAGGGCGTCCTTTCCGAAAAGACGTGGAACAAGACCCTCGAGTGACGTCCCATCTCTCTTCCCAAGCTCTCGCCGAATGTTTCGACCTAACCCCTTTCATCAAGGGAGCCGAACGCGTGGTAAAACGAGCCGTTGCTGGTGCTCGGCCCTCTTCCCAACCTAAAAACGATTGTTGAACCAGAATTTTGAATGGAACAGGTTTTATAAATTCCCGTTTCTTGGGAATTTATTGACACAGTCTCGAAGGAAATGGTAAATATAACAAGATGTTAAATCCAGCCCTTGTTTTTCATGAACGTTTGGGCAACCTTGGGATCCCCCATGCAAATCCACATCACCGCACGACACATTGAATTGACGTCCGCGTTAGCGGATTACGCACGGAAAAAATTGGAGCGAATGGCTCGGCATTTTGAAATCGTGTTGCGGGCCCAAGTCATTTTGTCCGTGGAAAAACATCGCCACATCGCCGAGGTCGTTGTCCACGCCCAGGGGCACCACGATTTTCGAGCGGTGGAAGTCGCGGGGGACCTTTACGCCGCCATCGATTTGGCCACGGAAAAACTTCAACTTCATTTTTCACGGGAGAAAGACAAGCGAGTTCGGGGGCGCCGTGGGGAAAAACCCAATGAAAAAAACATTTCCGTGCTCCAATCGGTTCGGCCTCCGGTCATCTCCCGAATCAGTCGAGTCACCCCTCGGATTCTTTCCGTGACCGAGGCCGCTCGGGCCTTGGCCGACAGCGACGCGGACTTTTATTTGTTTCTGGGTGAAGACGAATCGGTTAAAGTGATTCACCGTCTCAAAGACAACACCTACGCTCTTCTGGAGTCCAACCTGTGATCCCCGCTCGCGATTTGCCCTTCAAATTGGTGGATATTTTGCCGACCTTGGCCATTTCCGTGGACTTGGTCGCCCAATCGAAAAAAGACGTTTTAGTCGAACTTTGTGGCCTTTTGGGGAAGGCTAAAAAATTGCCGGACATGAAGGCCATGGTTCAGATTTTAGAAGAACGGGAAGCGTTGGGGTCCACGGGAATTGGTCAAGGAGTGGCCATTCCCCATGGGAAATCCGATGAGGTGAAAGAACAGGTGGCGGCTTTGGGGATTTCTCGTCGTGGTGTTGATTTCGATTCTCTTGATGGGGAACCCGTCCATATCGTTTTTCTTCTTTTGGCTCCATCCGATGCGGCTGGAAACCACTTAAAAGCGTTGGCCAAAGTGTCTCGATTGTTAAAGGATAAGTTTTTTAGGCAGGCTCTTCGCGATTCAAAATCCCCCGAAGATATTTTAAAAATTATTCGTGAAGAAGACGCTTACTGATGAGCCCCGATCCCTCCACAGGAAAACCGCCCGTCCTGCATGTGGAAGAACTCTGGAAGAGTCAAGCCGAGTCCTTGCGTCTGTCTTTGTTGGCGGGTGCCGGGGGGTTTCGACGATCCATTCGCGTGACGGACATCAATCGTCCGGGGTTGACCCTTGCGGGTTTTTTTGATTACTACCGAGGGGAACGCATTCAGGTTTTTGGGATGGGGGAATCGGCTTTTCTTTCCACTCTTTCCAGTGCCCAACGCATGGAGATTTTTGATCGCATTCTGTCCGCCTCGGATCTCCCCTGCCTGATTTTGACCCACGGTCGTGAAGCGGTTCCTGAATTGGTGGAACAGTGCGAGCAATCCCAAGTCCCTCTTTTCCAATCCCAATGGGAAACCGCTCGGTTTATTGGTGAGCTGACGGCTTATTTGGAAGAGCGTTTGGCCCCTTGTTCCTCCATGCACGGGACCTTGGTCAGTGTTTACGGTTTGGGTGTTTTGATCCTAGGGTCTTCTGGTATTGGTAAGTCGGAGTGTGCGTTGGAGCTTCTCAAGCGGGGGCATATGCTTGTGGCCGATGATCGGGTGGAGGTTCGTCACAAACCCGGGAGCATTTTAGTGGGGTCTGGGCATCAATTGGTCCAACACCACATGGAAGTGCGCGGGTTGGGGATTATTGATGTTTGGAAGATTTTTGGTGTGGGGGCGGTTCTCAAACGATCCCTCATCGAGTTGGTGGTTTATTTGGAAATGTGGGATCCCAAAAAAGAATACGATCGTATGGGGTTGGAAGAAAAAACCACGGAATTACTCGGGGTGTCTGTATCGGAAATTCGTGTGCCGGTCCATCCCGGGCGAAATTTAGGATCCCTCATCGAAGTGGCCGCTCTCAACCAGCGTTTGAAACAACAAGGTGTTCATTCCGCCCGCGAATTGAACGAGCGATTGATTCAGCGCATGGCTGCCCCCACGGCTCGCTGATTCATGGTTCGCCGATCGACCTCTGTTTCCCGGTCTTCCATGGATTGCGTGGTGGTGACGGGCCTTTCGGGGGCTGGAAAAACATCCGCCTTGCGGGCCCTCGAGGACATGGGGTATTTTTGTGTGGACAATCTCCCTCTTTCTCTGCTCCCCGAAATGATGGAACTTTATCGAGCTTGGGGTCAGCGACTCACGAAGATCGCGGTGGGGGTGGATGTTCGAACCGGTCTTCCGGCTCAAGTTTTTCGTCGGTCTTTGGCGGAATTGAAAGCCAAAGGCATTAAAACCCGGGTTCTTTACATGGACGCGGACAACACCACTCTTTTGAGGCGTTTTTCAGAAACCCGGCGTCGTCACCCTTTAAACGGATCGGTCATTGCGGGCATTCGTCGTGAGCGGGTTCTTTTAAACGATGTGTCCACGCTCGCCGATAAAACCATCGATACCTCTCGATTGGTCCCATCGGAAGTAAAAGAAATGGTTTTAAACACCTTAGGCCTTCGCCACCCCCGTGGGATGGCCGTGGTGGTCCAGTCGTTTGGGTATAAACACGGCGTTCCGATGGACGCGGACATGGTTTGGGATGTTCGCTTTTTGCCAAACCCTAATTACGTGGATAATCTTCGTAGTAAAACGGGGTTAACGAAGGCCGTCTCACGGTATGTTTTAAAAAATCCAGAAACAAAATCTTTTTTGAATCTTCTTCAACCCTTGACCGAGTTTTTGTTGGATCGGTTTTCCAGAGAGGGGAAAAGTTATCTGACGTTGGCCATTGGGTGTACGGGAGGTCGTCACCGCAGCGTGGCGGTGGCCGAGGCCTTGGCGGATCTTATCCGTCGAGATAAACGTCTCGATGTGCGCGTGAGACATCGCGACATCGTGCGATAGGAGTTCTTCTATGATGGGTTTGATTCTTGTGAGCCACGGGCGTTTGGGTCAAGAGTTGTTGGCCTGCGCTGAAAGTGTGGTGGGGCATCAAAATTCTGTGGTTGTTTTGGGGTTAACGGTTTCGGATTCACCCGATGGGCTTGAACAACGGCTTCGCCAGGCCATGGAATCTTTAGAGAACCCCGCGGGCGTCCTTGTTTTGGTGGACATGATGGGAGGAACTCCCTGCAATGTTTGTCTTCGTATAGCCCAAGATCCGCGCTGGCATTTTGAAATGGTCACCGGTGTTCATTTGCCTATGTTGATCACGGCGATCGCGAACCGGCACTACATGCCTCTTGTTCAATTGGCTCAAAAGTTGGTGGACGACGCCCCCCGGGGGGCCCAACGTCCCCTTCAAAAATTGCGGGAACATCTCCCCCCCTTGGCCTAATTATGCCCATCGTTTTATCTCGAGTGGATGACCGATTGATTCACGGGCAAGTGGTGGAAGGCTGGTTGCCCGTTATCCAAGCCGAACGCATTGTGGTGGTGAGCGATCGCTCCGCTCAGGACAGTTTTCAAAAAAGTCTGATGCGGTTGGCCGTCCCCGACGGTATCGCCGTGGACGTCTTAACGGTGACTGAGGCGGTTGTGTCCTTACCTAAGGTGGCCGGATCTTCCGAACGAGTTTTGGTTTTACTGGCTGGGGTGGACGAACTGTTTCGTTTGTCCCAAGCCGGGTTTGATTTGAAAAGGGTGAATTTAGGAGGGCTCCACGACGCCCCGGGGCGGGTGATGGTTCTTCCTCACATCGCTCTGTCACCGGAAGAACGCGGTTGGTTGACTGTTTTGATAAAAAAAGGATTGGTGGTGGATACCAAAGCACTCCCCCGGGATTCCCTAGAACCGCTTCCAGAGTGTTTGTGCTGATTCTAATGGTTGCTGTGGTTTACGCTTTTTTGACGTTGGACCATTTTATCTTCGGTCCTTTCTTGTTGTCTCGCCCTTTGGTGATGGGAAGCGTCGTTGGTTTTTTGTGCGGTTTTCCCCTGGATGGTGTTGTTCTAGGGCTTTTGTGCGAGTGCGTGTTTGTGGCGGTTCCTCCCGCGGGGCCTTTTCAGTGGGACATGGGATTGGCCGTGGCCTTGGCCGGTAGCTGGGCTTTTTCTCCTCTCTTTGGAGAACCGATTCCCCGTTGGGCGTTGGTGCTGGCCCTTTTGATCTCTATCCCCTTGGCTCTTTTGGCCCGACGAATGGATGTCTGGCTTAGACGAACCATGCGTCCCTTGGCCCAAAGGGCTCTTCAAGGGTTTGAGCATGGTTTGTTGGGGCCGTTTCGTTCCAGTCTTCTTTTTTCAGCGGTGATTTGGTTTTTGAAGAGTCTCGTGATTTTTTTTGCCGCCGAATCCTTAGGTGGGGCTTTGTTTCGATTGGTGTCAGAAAAATACGGTCAGTCTCTGGTCTTGGAAGGGGTGTCTCGGGCGTGGGTGGGGTGGTCGGCATTGGCTTCGGCGTCGGTTTTGTTTTTTCTTTCAAAACGATTTGAAAAAAAATGGTTCTCTCGATGGAATTGACGGTTTTGCCAAGACGGGATTTGTGGCGTGTGTTGGGGCGGTCTTTTTTTTTGCCGGCTCTTTGGACCGTTCAACGGGGCCAGAATTTAGGGTTTTTGTTCAGTCTTTGGCCTGTTTTTCGCCGATTGTACCCTCGTCGCGACGATCGAGCACGGGCGTTGCAGGCTCACGCCGGATTTTTTAGCACTCACCCCTACACGGCCGGGGTCCTTTTGGGTGTGGTCTCTGGGTTGGAGGAGGAACGCGTGGTTTCCGCTCTCCACCCTCCCATTCCCGACCAGACTGTTACCGATCGAACGTCCATGGCCGGTCCCTTGGCGGCTTTGGGCGAGTCTTTTTTCTGGGCCACGTGTCTCCCCTTGGTGCTGGCTTTTTGTTTGTTTTGGGCGTTTCTCCTTCCTCAACAAATGGTGTGGGTTCCGGTGTTCTTTGTCTTGGTTTTTAATGGACTTCATGTGGGGGTCCGGGCCATCGGATTGGGACTGGGCTACCGACTGAAACTCAACGTCGTTTCATTCCTCACGGGGCTTCGTATCCATCGGGGCTTGATGGTTATGTCGGTTGTGGGTGTTGGCCTCTGTTTGCTGGCGTCTTCCCTTTGGGGGTGGTTCAATTTCTTGTTGACGTTGGTGTTTTTTTTGTTGATGCGTTGGGGTCTGCCTCCGTTGGTTCTGGCCTTGGTGTGGGTGGTAACTTATTCTTTGTGGTGGGTGATCTTATGATGGAACGAACGTTCACGGTTTTAAATAAGATGGGGCTTCACGCTCGTCCGGCGGCCATGTTGGTTCAGCTTCTCCAAAAGTTTGAGAGTTCTATTTTACTTCGCAAGGACGATCAAGAAGTGGATGGCAAAAGTATTATGGGCATTTTGACGTTGACCGCCGAATTTGGTTCCAAGTTAACGGTGGTGGCCGATGGGGCCGATGAAAGTTCTGTGATGAACAGCGTTTCTGAGTTTTTCAATCACCAGATGCACGATGAGTAATTCTCCCCCACCCACGCCCGAAACACGGGTTTTTCAGGGGATTTCAGCCTCCCCGGGGATTGCCGTTGGTAAGGCTTTTCTGTTGGAAGACATGGATTTGGCGGTGGGACGCTGGCAGGTCCCCCCCGAAGCGGTGAAGGCCGAGGTGGCCCGATTCCGTCTTGCCGTGGCGGACACTCGTCGAGAAATGTTGGCCACCCAACAAAAGATATTAAAGTTGTTGGGGAAAACCCACGCCCGGCTCATCGAAGCCTACATTTTAATTCTTGAAGACCCTTTGATCTCTAAAGATGTCGTCAAAAATATTACACAAAACCGGGTGAACGCCGAGTTTGCTTTGTCCGAAGCCGTGGCCGGAACCGTGAAAGCCTTGGAATCCGCCACGGACGAATATTTTCGCGAACGGCGACACGATGTTTTGGACGTGGGTCGTAAAATTCTCCTTCATTTGTTGGGCCATGAACCCCAAATTCTGGAAGATTTGAACGAAGCTTCCGTTATTGTGGCCCGCAACCTAACCCCGTCGGACACCATTCATATGAAAACCCAGTTCGCCGAGGGGTTTGCCACGGACATTGGGGGCCGTACCAGTCACACGGCTATTTTGGCCAATTCGCTCGAAATCCCCGCGGTGGTGGGATTGCACGAAATCAGCCGGCACGTCCGTCCCGGTGATATGATGATTGTGGACGGCTACACGGGAACGGTGATCATCAACCCTCTTCCGGACGTGGTGGATAATTACCGTCGGGAACGAGACATTCGTTTGGCGGAACGTCGGGATCTGGAACGGATTCGTGACCAGTCCGCGCAAACATCCGACGGACGTCGAGTGACTTTGGCCGCCAACATTGATTCCCCTGGAGAGATCAAGAGCGTTTTAGCCAACGGGGCTGAGGGCGTGGGTCTTTACAGAACGGAATTCCTTTACATCAATCGCGAAACTCTTCCTTCTGAGGAAGACCATTACCAATACTACGCTCGGGTGGTTCAATCGGTGCTTCCTCATCCTGTGATCATCCGAACCATGGACATTGGGGGGGACAAATTAGTGGATTTGGGCTTCCCTCAGTTGAACAAGAGCGAATCCAATCCTTTTTTGGGGTTGCGAGGGATTCGTCTGTCGCTGAAGCACGAGGAAATTTTTCGAACGCAATTGAGGGCTGTTTTGCGCGCCTCGGCTCACGGCAAGGTACGCATCATGTTCCCGATGGTTTCCGGGTTGGAAGAATTTCGCGCGGCCAAAAAAATAGTTTTGGAATGCATGGCCGATCTTCGCCAAAGATCCATCGCTTTTGATGAACGCGTGGAGATCGGTCTGATGATCGAAATCCCTTCGGCGGCGTTGGTGGTGGATTATTTGGCCCAAGAATCTGATTTTATGTCCATTGGGACCAACGACCTTATTCAATACACCCTCGCGGTGGATCGCGTGAACGATGAAGTGGCCCACTTGTATGAACCGTTGCACCCGGCCATTCTGCGTTTGATTCATCAAACCGTTCAAGCCGCCCACGCCGCGGGCAAATGGGTGGGTCTTTGTGGTGAAATGGCCGCCGATATTGATTTGACGGCGGTGTTGATTGGTTTGGAATTAGACGAATTGTCCGTGTCCCCAGCGTTGGTCCCCAAAATCAAAAAACGCATTCGGGATCTGTCTTTTGCCGATTGCCGGGCTTTGGCCCGGGATGTGAACAAAGACCCGTCCCGAGACAACGTCCAAAAACTTCTTCGGCAATTTCGGTCTCGTTGACCGTGGACATTCGTCGCGTCCGTAATTTTTCCATCATCGCCCACATTGACCACGGCAAGAGCACGTTGGCGGATCGTTTGTTGGAAGAGACGGGGACCGTCCCTCGTCGAGAAATGCGAGCTCAAATTATGGACGGCATGGAGTTGGAGCGAGAGCGGGGCATCACCATCAAAGCCAAAGCCGTCCGTATGCCCTGTCGCATCGAGGGTGAGGATTATATTTTAAACCTGATTGACACCCCCGGTCACGTGGATTTTACCTACGAAGTCAGCCGGGCTCTTGCGGCCTGTGAAGGGGCGTTGTTGTTGATTGACGCCAGTCAAGGGGTGGAGGCCCAAACGTTGGCCAACGCCCAATTGGCCTTGGACGCGGGACTCACGCTGATCCCCGTGATCAATAAAATAGACCTTCCCTCGGCGGACGTTGAGGGGGTGAAAAAGCAGGTTCAAGAATCCATTAAGGTGGAGGGGCCCTTTATGCCCGCCAGCGCCAAGGAGGGGAAAGGCGTTCCCGAAATTCTTTCCGCTTTGGTCCATCGGGTGCCTCCCCCCACGGGCGATCCTGAAAAGCCTTTGGCCGCTTTGGCCTTTGATTCCGTTTACGATTCTTACCGAGGGGTGATCATTTACGTTCGACTTCTGGACGGTGTTCTCAAACCCGGTCTGAAAATACGCATGGTGGCCACCGGCGGGGTGTACCCGGTGGAAGAAGTTGGGTATCTTCAGATGAAATTTGTGAAGGCCGATCAATTGTCCGCGGGCGAAGTGGGGTATGTGGTCTGTGGCATTCGCGACATTCATTTGGTGAAAGCGGGGGACACGCTCACCGAAGACGCTCGGCCCACCACCACCCCCCACGCGGGGTATCGAGAAATGAAACCCTTCGTGTTCGCCGGGTTCTACCCGCTCGCCCAAGCCGATTACGAAAATTTAAAAAAAGCCATTGAAAAACTTCACTTAGAAGACGCGGCTCTTTTCCATCAGCCTGAAAATTCCGTGGCTTTGGGGTTCGGTTTTCGTTGCGGGTTCTTAGGCTTGTTGCACATGGACATTATTCAAGAACGAATTCGCCGTGAATTTAATGTGGATATTTTGGTGACCGCCCCAACGGTGGTGTACCGCGTGACCACCCTGAATGGGAAAACCGCTGAATACGACAGTCCCGCTAAATTTCCGGTGTATGGCGATATTCGAGGTATTGAAGAACCTTACGTTCTCTCCACGGTGGTGGTTCCGGCGGACTACGTGGGGGCCGTCATGCAGTTGTGCCAAGACCGACGAGGTCATTTCTTGGACATGCGCTACCTCACACCCACCCGAGCCCTTTTAAAATACGAAATCCCCTTGTCCGAAATTGTTGTGGATTTTTACGACGCTCTTAAATCCATTTCAAAAGGATACGCTTCTTTTGATTACGAACACGCTGGGTATCGGCCCGGGGAACTTTTGCGTATGGACATATTGATTAACAACGAAGAAGTGGACGCCTTTTCTTTTGTGGTTCCCCAAGCCACCGCCCATCAACGAGGGCGGGAAATTTGCGAGCGGTTGCGGGAGATCATTCCTCGGCAAATGTTTGAGGTGCCCATTCAAGCCAAGATTGGGGGGCGCATCGTGGCTCGTGAAAGCGTTCGAGCCGTGCGCAAAGACGTGTTGGCCAAATGTTACGGGGGAGACATCAGTCGAAAACGAAAATTGTTGGAGAAGCAAAAAGAAGGTAAAAAGCGTATGCGTCAATTCGGTCGGGTGGAAATACCCCAAGAGGCTTTCCTGGCCGTCCTTCGGCGAGACGATACGTCCGCGTCTTCTACGAAAAACTAAGAGAGGATTCTATGGAAGAAAAACTGTTTTGGATTTCGATGGTCAGCGGGGTCTTCGCTTTTGTTTTTCATCGGGCTCTTCGCTCCGAGGCTGTGGTAAAAAATCACGCTCGGGTTTTTTTATTGAATGGGTTTTTTTGGGCTTTTGTCGGAGTGGCCGCTGGGTTTTTGATCTCTTCTTATAAAGAACTGGGGAGTATGTCGGTTCCCGTGGGTGTCGCTTGCGCTGTGGCCGGAGGACTTTTGGGCTTGTTGTGGGTCTTGCCGGTTCACGCGGGGTTTCCTGGATTTCTCTCGTTGCTTTGGGCCCTTCAAGGGATGGCGTTTGCCTCGGGGTTGGGGAGTCTTTTGGCGGTTCCTCGTGTGTCGTTGGGGTGGGCCGTGGTGGGGTTGGGGGCCTTAGGGGCGGTGGCCGGTGTTGTTTTGCGTCAGGGGGAATCCGTTCGTCTTTTTGTACCGGGGTTGATGGGGATTCAAGGTGTTGTCGCGGGGTATTGGTTCGCCAACGTGGGACCCGTGGCGGGGAGCCTCTGGACCATGCCGATTTTTGCGGTGCTTGGTTTTCTGTTGGGCAACGGATGGAAACCTCGCCTGATTTGGAGTCCCGAAGCCAATTTCGGACATCTGAAGGACACCAAAGAATGGGCGGACACCGGATTCTCGGCTATTCTTTTGGCCGCGGCCATTATGTATTTCGTTGTTCAGGCTTTTAAAATTCCATCGGCGTCCATGCAAAGCACGTTGATGATCGGGGATCATCTCTTTGTCAATAAATTTATCTACGGTGTTCACGTGCCTCTTAAGGAAACGCGTGTATTTCCTATTCGCCACGTGACCCGGGGCGATATCCTCGTGTTTCGTTTCCCAACGGAGAGCCAACAGAGTTCTTATTATGGAAAAGATTTTATTAAGAGAGCCGTGGGGCTTCCTGGCGATGTGGTGGAAATTAAGGACAAACAGATTTACGTGAACGGGACTCCGTTGGCTCAACCCCACGCTCAATTTGAAGACGATTCCATCATCCCTGGCCCTTTTTCAGGGGCTCTGGTCCCAGACGAATCGCTGAGCCGATTGCAGGACCCCCTGGAGTTCCAGAAGGTTTGGGAGTCCGGGTGTCTGTCCCCTTCGGAAGCCGAACGGTTTCGGGATAATTTTGGACCGATCACCGTGCCCGCTGGCACTTATTTCGTGATGGGCGATAACCGTGACCGATCTTACGATTCTCGTTTCTGGGGGCCCATGCCCGATAAAAATCTAAAAGGGTGTGCTTGGATTCTCTACTGGCCTTTTTCCCGCTGGAAAATCATCCGTTGATTTTTTTATCGCCCTTCAGGGCGATAAATCTAAGAACGGAAGTTGGCGTTTCGGGCTTTGCCGGTACGGATGTGCCAAAAAACGGAAGTTGAACTTCCCAAAAAATCCCTCCGTTCCCCCAATGCCAGTAACTTAAGGCAAAAAAGGCTGGTCATTCCGGCGAAGGCCGGAATCTAGGAATTGAAACTGGTTATTAAACAAAGATTTTACAGACTTCCAAGCAACCCCCCTAACCCCCCTTTTTCAAAGGGGGGGGACACGCTTGGGGAACTGATCTTTTCCCCCCTTTGAAAAAGGGGGGCAGGGGGGATTTATCTTTAAAACAAAACGAAAGGACCAAGTTACTTTCCTTCTTTTCTCGACCATCTGCTTGTCGAGTGCACAGCTGGGTTCCGGCCTTCGCCGGAACGACGAACCTTAAGTTACTGGCATTGCCCGTTTCCCCCTTTCTTCGTAAAGGGGGGAAAAGAGCGTGTCCCGAGGGTATTCCCCCCTTTGACAAAGGGGGGGGCAGGGGGGGATTTGCTGGAAGACTTTTCTGTTCTTTCGATGATGGTTTTTCATTCACCCATTGGGTGAGTCTTTTTTGTCGATCCATTGATAATAAAACGAATCACTGTCAACGTTTTGTCTTGTTTTTAGTGAGTTTCAACTTCCGTTTTTAGGATGAGGATTTGAGTGGTTCTCGATTTTTAGGTTTATAAAAAAGGTGTCCTTCTTGGTTCCCAGCGGGCTGTATCTCCATATTCCCTTTTGTTCAGTGAAGTGTCGGTTTTGCGATTTCGCCGCTTACCCGGGCCGACGAAGAGACATTGATCGGTATCTGAAGGCGTTGGATGAGGAATTGGTTCGACGGGCGAACGATTTTCCCCATCGTGTTTTGCAAACCTTCTATGTGGGGGGGGGAACCCCCTCGTTGTTGTCCGCGGATGAGTGGGGTTTTTTAATTTCTTCTGTTAGAAAAAACTTTACACTTCTTTCCACCGCCGAATCCACCGCTGAAGTGAACCCCGAACGTCTTTCCTCTGAGAAAATCCCAGTCCTCCTCCACGCGGGAATAAATCGCTTAAGTCTTGGGTTGCAAACCCATGAAGATTCTCTATTGAAAACTCTTGGGCGAACCCACGATTGGCGGGATTTTTTGAAGGTTTTTCAACGAGCCCGGTACGAAGGGTTTGATAACTTGAACGTGGATTTGATGTATGGCCTTCCCGGTCAAACTCTCTCCGGGTGGCGGGAGACGTTAAAGCGCGTGACCGATTTGGGTCCCGAGCACGTGTCCGCCTACGCTCTCACCGTGGAAGATTCCACATGGTTTTCCCGTTCCGGTGTCACCAAAGACGACGATGAACAAGCCGATTTTTACGAGTACACCGCCCAGTTTCTCACCGATCTCGGGTATCGTCATTACGAAATTTCAAATTTTGCCAAGGAGGGAAGGGAAAGTCGGCACAACCTCCGATACTGGCGGAACCAAGAATGTCTTGGGGCGGGGGTTTCCGCCGCTTGGTTCGACGGCCAACGCCGATGCACGAACACCGATAATTTAACCGTTTACCTCAATTCTTTTGAAGAGGGGAAAGAGCCTCCCGTGGAAGACGTTATTCTAACTCCCTCGCAACAGTTGGGGGAAACTCTTATGTTGGCCTTACGCCTGAAAGAAGGGATTGTGCCCAACGCCGAAACTTTGGTTCTTCACGGCAACACGCTCACCCAGGCCGTTTCCGATGGACTCCTTCTGGAAAACCAAGGTCTTTACACCCCGACTCTCAAGGGCTGGCGACTGTCCAACCTGCTCTTTCAAAAATTTCTTTAAGTGGTTTTTTCTCTTTTTAAAATCCGTGTTTAAGATTCTCTGTTCCAAGGCATTTTAGCGAGCAACGTGGCCATGGGGCAAAACCCCGTGATTCCAGAAATCAAAAGGCCCACCCCCACGAACAGGGACAACCAGCGACCGCCGGGAATAAAAAATCCCAAAACAACCAGGGACCCTGCCACAGCCCGCAATTGCGCTTGAAGGGGGATGGGCCCGCCACTTTTTTCAATGGGCCATCCTTTCTTTTTCCAAGCGTCCAAGCCACCGCTCACGGAACAAACGTGGGGGTACCCGGCCTCTTTAAGAATTTGCACGGCTTTTGGGCTTCGAAAACCCGCCTTGCAAATAACAGAAATCTCTTTGTCTTTGGGGAGTTTATCGAAAAATTGATTCATCCCGCTCAGTGGAACATTCATCACCCCAGCGATTCGTTCGTGCCGATACTCGTCTCTCTCCCGAACATCCACCGCTAAAACTTTTTTATCCTTTAACAGAAGACCAAATTCCTCAAGGCTTATTTCCGTGTTCAATTTTTACCCCCATGGGATGGTTTTCAAATCATTTCAGATAACTGTCAAAGTAAATAAGGTGACACGTGTAGCCACCGGGATTTTTTTGTAAATAATCCTGGTGATTGTCTTCCGCGGGATAAAACTTTTGGAGGGACTCCAGTTTTGTCACCACGGGTCCTTTCCATCGATTGGACTTGTTCACAATCTGGATGAAATTCTCCGCTTCTTTTTTTTCTTCCTCATTTCCGTAAAAAATCGCCGATCGATAAGAGGTTCCGATGTCATTGCCTTGCCGATGGAGTGTGGTGGGGTTATGAATTTGGAAGAAAAAGTCCAAGATTTTCTTATAAGACGTTTTTTCAGGATCGTAAACGATTTCAACCGCTTCGGCGTGTCCTTCGTGGTTCTCATAGGTGGGGTTTTTGACAGAGCCACCCGTGTACCCAACGGTGGTGTCTATCACGCCGGGTTGTTTTCTGATTAGTTCTTCCATTCCCCAAAAACAACCGCCGGCCAATACAATTTTTTGGGTCATGCGTTCCTCCGTTGGGATGAATTCCATTGAAATAGAATTTACGCAATGACGAATGTTTTTGTCCGTCAAGTGCTCGCCGGTGAACACATGCCCCAGATGGCCCCCGCATCGAACGCACGTGATCTCGGTCCGCAGGCCGTCCGCGTCCAAACTTTTTTTTACAGCACCTTTTATTTCATCATCAAAACTCGGCCAGCCGCAACCCGATTTGAATTTGTCTTCGGAACGATAAAGCGGGGCCTCGCACTGGCGACACACGTAAACGCCCTTGGCCGTGGTGTCCACAAATTTCCCAAAAAAAGGGGCTTCTGTGCCTTTATGGAGGATCACTCTTTTTTCTTCTTCCGACAGTGTCTTCATTTGACCCCGCTTATCCGGATGATTTTTCTCCTGGGTATCCTCATCATAGCCAATGTCTTCCTTGGCCACAAGGTTTTCAGGCCTTGTCTTTTCAGAAAGTGAGGCGTCCTCGGTTCCCCTGATCTCTTCAGCGACATGGACCACGGGATCTGAAATCTTTGTTGTTTGCGATCTTTGCGACAGATTGTTCTGTGGGGAACAACCTGAAAACAAAACCAGGATCAATGAAATGACACGAAGCCGGTTTATGATTTTACCCTCCACGATAATTTTTCAGAGCTCTGTCGTTAAAAGAAATGTGGGTGTCGTTTCATTATACGTCGGGACCGAAGGTCGTTACTGCTTTCGGAACGGTGGATTAATCGTTCGCAGCCGCTGGATGCGGACCCTCTTGTCCGGTGGTGTGGGAGGGGTGGGCTGGGCCCGCGTGCTCGGCGCCCCCCTATCCCGATTGGGCGATACTTAAATCCCAACCATAAATATAGGCAATCAATACCGTTAAGAGAAACCCCCAAATTAAATTATTGAAAACAAAAAACAACCACCACAAAGTTTCAACAATCAATACAGACCGTGGGATTAAGTGATAAAAAACAGTTAGAACGCCAAGCAAATGCATCGAGATATCCCTTAACCCATGATCTGGAACACCATAAAATAAAGTTACCGCAAAAAACAACGCATGGAAAACAGAACAAAATAACCAAGTCAACAAAATTTTCTTTTTTGTCATTATCGCCCAACACAAAGCTCAGGCGGCGGGCCGGGGGCACCCGGTGACGACGGCTGGCGGATGAAACAAAAGTTCGATCAAACTATTTTACCTCCGGAGTCGCCCGTGGCCCGCTAGGTTGGAGCGCCGGGTTCGGCGGCACTGGTTTGTTTTTTTGAACTAAATGTCCGTTTTTGTAATAGATAATAAATTGTTCCTTGGTTTTGTTTGTACCAGAGTGCTCAACATCACAAAGAATACGTCCCATCTCAATCTTAACAGGAACCGTTGTGGAATAATCTGCATCATCGGATGTCCATACAATGCATCTATCGTAAACCTCATCAATAAAATTAAGTCCATTCCCAGATCTTATAAACAAGACCATGTAATGATCAACTGCATCACCGTTATCCCACGCAACGCCGTATGAAACAAAAGCGTCTTCCTGTTTGTCGCCATTTATATCACCGCGGACGACGGAATTAATTCTCACGAAAATTTCATCGTAAGGAGGATTTGGGAAATTGATTCGACTTTGATTTTCAATACAGGCAAGGATTTCAGGTTCAATCTTGCCCGTCACATATTTTGACAACGCAATCTCGCAAAATGCCGATAGGGATAAACTAAGCGAAAGAAAAAACACAAAAACAGGTTGAATCCACTTATGGATTAGTTTGAGCATATTGGTCCGCCGAACTGTATTCAGCCTAAGTTTCGCTGTTTAATTTAGTAATTTTATATCTTGAGGAGGTTCAGGGTTCAGGGGTTCAGGGGGTTCAGGGACGGTCTTTAGGGGGTTCAGGGACGGTCTTTAGATAATAAGATATCTCCGATGCCATGCGTATTTGCCCGCTGAATTTGTGATAGGGCCCCTTGGGATATCCGCAATTTTTCAGCGACATCTTTCTGTTTCATACCCAGCCGATGGAGACACACATCCGTTAACATCGCCTTCGCTTGGGAAATGGCATTGTTTCGACCCTTGCGTTGAAGGTCTTGGGGAGACAACTGTTTGATTTCGCAAGCTCGCTGGACGAGTTTCTCCCACGTCCAGCCGTCACGGCACAGGCGTTCCGTTTCCACCAAGGCTTCCTCGCTCGCTTTCAACACCTCGTTGACAAAATTGCCATCGCCCAAAATACGCTCATCTCCTCTCTGATAGTCCTTATCCCTACGCATGGCTTGGAGTGCTTGCCATCCACCTGCACTACGATACAAACCTCCGCCCATTAAATCCTCTCTCCGCCCCATGGCCCAACCGTCTTTCAAGAATTGCCGATAGAGCGCTATTGAATCAGATTCTCTTTTTCCAAATTGATTCAGTACTTCTCCCCTGTCCTGCCATTGGACCTTCCGAGTCCCAACCAACGCCCCGTGCCCGCTCCAAGGATAGTGATCCAATTCTTCCATTGTCTTCAATAGCTTTGCCCTCACAGGATTTAAGTGAATATAGCGTAACAACTCCATAAAATAAGCATCTTCTTGGCAAAGTATTGATTTGTAACGATTTTGAAAGAGATATCCATGACGGTGATGACGATGGTTGAACCCAACCGCATAACCGGTCAGAAGCCTTCTCATCGCGACACTTAGCGGTGTTTTCCCCGTCCGAATCAAAAGATGAACATGGTTTGGCATTAAGACCCACGCGTAGCATCGACACCCCGTCTTTTCAAGAGCAATCTCCAGTCGCTCCAAAAAGT
>Ga0247840_10005098_pt1 | contig 20084 bp, 21 predicted proteins | sample LaCruzMarch2015__FD_192404 | JGI IMG/M metagenome (GOLD analysis project Ga0247840, IMG submission 192404) | Freshwater microbial communities from meromictic Lake La Cruz, Castile-La Mancha, Spain - LaCruzMarch2015_17m | ecosystem: Environmental > Aquatic > Freshwater > Lake | place: Spain... | reverse complement strand
AATTCAAATACCACTTTCTGGGCAACATCTCGTACATGAAGAAAACCTAGACAATATAATAAAAAAAATACAAGAAAACGATATTTTTCTCAAAACAGACAAACTAACCAACAAAAACGGAATCGTCTACCAAATAAGTAGCAATGATTATAATTTATTAGAAATATGGGCAAAATGGTACGAACCAGTTGAAAATTTTGAGAAAATCACTAAACGTGATTTTACTCTAGAAATGAAAAGTAAATTATTAGAGTTTATACAAACAAATCAAGAAATCCCACAAGAAGGAAAAGCGGAGATTATACAAGAGATTGAAGAATGAACAATCAAGCTATTAACGAAATAAAAAGTATTTCTTCACTATTCATCATTAATTATTCATTATAACATGGGGCGTTGGTGTAGTGGTAACACAACGGTCTTCGGAACCGTTGTCGGAGGTTCGATCCCTTCACGCCCTGCCATAAAATAAGACATTAGGTCTTATTTTTTTATTATTAAAAAAATGAATCGAGCAATACTCGATCCACTTACAAATTATCAACGGTAAATAATTTTCTTTTTTTGGCCACCACAATTTGCACAGGAAAGATCTATAACCCCATGGGTACTACGAGGAGTATATTTCCCACAATCACAATAGCGAAAAACAATAAGTCCGCTACGAGGTTGTATTCTTTCTATTTGTTCTTGGGTGAAAGACGGCATAGTAAAAGAACTCATTTTAAGTACCTTACAAAACCCGCTAATTTTTTTCTTACTACATATAGGACAGTCTTTATTCTCAAAGGCTTCCAAGGTTTCTAGTGGTTTGCCACATTTGGAGCAGAAATTTTGTTCATCTTTGTACCCGAGAGTACAATCAAGACAATATTTTGTAGCTTTGCATCTAAAACAAGTCAATGTAGATACACATTCGGACTGAATTTTGGGTTTTTCTTGTTCTGACGTGTTCATAGTAATTATTTTTTAGAATTGATTTTTTTATTTATAAAACAATACTAAACAAAATATATAATAATTCAAGAAACTATTTAGTATACAAGATATAAAAACAATAATTTTTATAATTCTACCGAATCATGAAGTGATGGAATAGAACAAGTAAATCCTAATTTTTCCAAACTAGTTTTGAATGTGGTTTGTGCAGTTCATTCCCCATGCATAATAAATATTTTCTTGGGGGGAGTGGTAAAGCCTTTTGCTCGTCTAAGTAATTGATTAGCATCTGCATGTCATGAAAAACTATCTATCTTAGCTATTTCAAGATTAACAGGCACTTCCAATCACATAAAATTTGCTATTTTTGCTCACTCCAAAATATATCTACCCAAAGTTCATTCTGCTTGATATCAAACGAATAATAAGGTATTTCTCTTATCCGCCAATCAGTGTCTGAGATGATGAGTAATTCTTCCTGCAGTACACATACCATTTCCTGCGATAATTACACAAGGATCTTTATAGCTATTTAATTTCATAGAATCCTGAACACTTCACGAATATGCTAAATATCTATCATCAAAAAACGGATTAGCAAAGTCTCTTAATGCTTCTGTATCATAACATTCTTTATGCTCTTTGAAAATTTCTGTTGCTTTGATAGCCAAGGGACTATCGAGGAATATTTTTTCTTGAGGAAAGAGCTTTTTGTTAATAAGTATATTAAAAAAATAGAGCAATTCTTGTGTTCTCTCGACAGCAAATGAAGGGATAAGAAGCTTTCATCATCTTGCAAAGGTTTCTTTCACATGTTTAAGTAATAACGCTTCTTTGTTTGATACATCTTCATGAAGTCTATCTCCATAGGTTGATTCAATAAGTACATAATCTGCATCTGCAATCAAAGTAGGATTTGGTGTAATAGGAACATCTCGTTGTCCTATATCTCCAGAAAACACGATTTTGGTTTGTTTATTTCATTCAGTAACAAATACTTCAATCGAAGCTGAACCAAGAATATGACCAGCATCCTGATATCTTACAGAAATATTGTCATTTATTTTTACTAAGTTAGTATATTCAAGAGTCTTGAATAATGGCATACATTTTTGTGCTTGTTCAAGAGTGAATAATGGTTTTCTAAGGGGCAAATGTTGCCTTGTTCTTCTTCTATTTTCATCTTCTACATTTCTCTTTTGAATGTCTGCACTATCTTCCAACAAGATTTTAACCAAATCCCTGGTCGCTGAAGTAGTATAAATTTTTCCAGTAAATCATTGAGCAAAAAGTTTAGGAATCAATCAACTATGATCGATATGTGCATGAGTCAAAAGCATAAAATCTATAGTCTTTGGATCAAAGGCAAACGGTTCGTAATTTAATCTCATAAGATCTTTTGGTCACTGATACATACCACAATCTACGAGGAATTTAGTATTCTCTACCTCAAGCAAATAACATGATCAGGTAACTATTTTAGCAGCTCAACAAAAAGTTAATTTCATAAAACATAGGTATAATATAAAATATACTGCTAATTATATGCAAGAGAGCTAAAAATTGCAAATGTGACATACACAAAAAAAGATTGACATTTTATAAGAAAAATATATAAACAAAAAAATATTTATTTTGTTATATAAACAAGTATGCTAAATCAAACAAATTTGTGAAACCAAAATGTAGAAGCTGAGCTTTTCAAAAAAAACAGCGAAGCATTAGACAAACTACTAACAAATTCAGATACATGAAGATCAGCAGAATTTTATCAAAATCAGATATTTAAAACACTTACCGATGAAGAAATTCAAGAGCACGACAGAAAAAAAGCAGAAATATTTAATGGTGATTCTTACAAAAATATGAGAAAATTTCATAGACTAGACCTAAACTATTAAAAATAGATTTATCATAAATATCTACAATAAGAGGATAACAAAAGGGATGATAAAATATTTTTTTTGAAACTTACAAACATCAAAAACAACAAGAAAAACATCTTGAGGAAATAAAGGATTTATATTTAAAAATTACTTTTCCCTCTATAGATGAAGTTACTATCATGCATAAATTGTGTTGGTGTGGTTTCGTCAGTTAGTCAGTCTGTTTGATCTTTTTCATCGAAAACATAAAAATCTTGATGTCGTGAGTTTATGTCAAAATATTCTTCTACGTCTTTATTTAAATTTAATTTTTCTATGGCAGTTTCTAAAGCTTTTTTGTATTTATCAAAAAAATCTGATAAAATTCCCCTTTCCTCGACTTCCAAAAAATATTCTTTTGAACTAATTCTGCCTATCAATGTAACGTTGTCTTTAAGTCTATAGATTAAGTTTGGATTTTTTTCTATACTTACAGTCAAAGAATCTCCTTCAATTTTTTTGTGCATCTCCCAAATTGTACGTCAAAGTTCATGTATATCTAAATTTTTAAATTCATTGTCTTTGATAATTTTTTTTCTTCCCTCTTCTTCACTTACCTTCATTGTAAAATCTTTAAGATTTTTTTCTTTATTTAAATTTTCTGCTATTTGTCATTGGTTGACGTTTGTTATTTCTTCAACCACAGAAGGTTCTTTCTCAGAAACAAAAGATGCTTGTTCAATGAAGTTATCATTAGATGTATTACTATTATTTCACATAGTATATAGTAAATAATAAAACTAAATTATTACTATTCTAATTATATTTTTTTATTTGTCAAAAATGTCCTAATCTATTATCTATATTTTATCAATAAATATTCACATTAATAAATAAAAATAAGGGAGATTTTATAATGCTTTTTTCATGGAAAATTCAGATCCATATCGACGTCCAGAACTTATAGAGAAGAAGAGAAAGATTTTGAATGATAGGCTCAATATATAAATTAAATAAACTGGAAACAAAATTTTCGGACTTTTTTATGATACGTTAAATAACTGAAATATAAAAAAAACGAAAGATTTTATAAAAACCTTGAAACAAGATAATGCAAAACCCACAAGAATAAAACGATGGGGATTTCATCATAAACATTTAAATAGTATTCAAAAAAATATTCTAAAGGTATTAAAACAGTTTTTTGATGATAATTTTCCCAAAATAGCAGCATATCCTCAAATATGATGACTTTATTTTAATCAGGAATTAAAAAATCTTGTTCGATTTGATGTGTTTTTTGATATGTGCCACATAATTCTGTCACAAATGATGATGTTAAAAATTATACAGCAAAGTTTTTTTTAATGGTTGAAATAGAAAATACACCAGAAATGGATGCTCAGATAAAAGAAATTTTTTGAGAAAACTCAGATAGTATTAGTTTTTAAGCATATCCACTTTCCAATCTTCCACGATTTTGTGAAGATACACAATATTATGAAGACTAAGAAGGATGCCTCACAGCATCTCTTTTTCTTGTAGAAGATGATGGAGATACGCTTTGGTAAAATTTTTGCAGGTATAACATCCACAATCTGTAGTCAATGGGGTAAAATCTTTGATATATTTAGCGTTAGTGATTTTAATATTTCCATCAGCAGAAAATGCTTGTCCATGTCTACCCAATCTTGTAGGTAATACACAATCAAACATATCAAATCACTGCTCTATGGCATGAGTAATATCTTCAGGGGTTCATACCCCCATGAGATATCTCGGTTTATCACTAGGTAATTTAGATGCGGTAAAGGCAACTACTTCACGGATAAGTTCTTTACTTTCTCCGACACTCACCCCTCCGACAGCAATACCATCCCACGCATATTGACTAAGGAAATCGACTGATTGTTTTCTAAGATCCAAATGAGTCCCTCATTGTACGATAGGAAACAATACCCCACGCACATCATCATATTTTGGTTTCAAATGATCAAATGCTCTTTTAGCCCGACGATGGGTCATATGCATATGCTGTTCTATCGTTTTTTTATCAGCATCCGCAGGCGAACACACATCAAGTACCATCATAATATCTGATCATAAATTACACTGAATATCGACGACACCTTCTGGTGTAAACATATGTTTGGATCCATCATAGGGGGAACGAAATTTTACCCCCTCTTCCATCAACTTCATTTTCACTTCATGTCATCATCATTCATCATTCATTTTTCACCTTTCATCATTTTTTCCCAGTCATAAAGAAAACACCTGAAATCCACCACTATCAGTAAGGATAAGTTTGTCCCAATTTTCAAATGTATGTAAGCCTCAGGCCTCTTTTATCAGCTCATCACCGGGGCGCAAATACAAATGAAAGGTATTCGCTAAGATCAATTGAATCTCAGGCAAATCTCAGATATATTTGGGATCTTTGAGTATATCTAGAATCATTCATTTGATAGTCGCCTTGGTTCCAACAGGCATAAAAACGGGAGTTGTCAAGGTAATTCCATTGAGTGTTATCTGTCAAACTCTTGCATTTCACTTCTGTTTGAGTATTTTAAAATCAAGCTTAGACATAATTTTTTTATGTAAGATAAAAGTATAAGAAGATATAGGATTATACAAGAAAATTTCAATTCATAATACATTCTCCCTACGCTCCTTTAGCACAGGAGCAGCTTACAAAAAGTCCTCTTTAATATGTCCTGAAGTATGAAGGGTAAAGAGACCTGTCCTTTACGAAGTCAAAAGGGGAACGAAGGACAATTCATTTAATTATTTATGTATCCATGCTCGATAAAATCAAAGCAATACTAGCCAAACATTGCAAAGCAGAAGAAAAAAAATGATTATTTTTTTCTCTTTTTGATGTTAATGGAAAAATTATATCTTCCCATGGAACCGTAGAAACTGACAAAAAGATAAATGAATTAGCTGACCTTATATACAATGGTCTGCTTTCCAAAAACGAACATCTCGTCAAAACAATCGTAATTGATATTATCCAATCATATATCCAAGAAACTGACGTCAATAAGCTTCTTTCTCTACCAACCAAGGAGTATGGAGTTTTTCTCGTCAACAATGAAAGCAAAAAATCTTGAGCAATATTACCAAATACCAAAGGCGTTAACGACATAAAAACAGCACTCGGACTCATCAAACAAAAATATGGCATCAGTGGCAACGTAAGTATGTATAGTTTCAGAACAGAAAGAGTTACGATAGGATTGTAGTTTTTATCAGTAACCATCACCATATGTTCTCACGAAAAATACTAGCGATATGAGGGACAACGATTATCGCAGGTGCCATAGCAGGAGCATTGCTTATAAAAAACAATACAGATCCGGAACGTATCTCTGAAGAATCCTTGTTACAAAAGTACGAGCAACTTCTGAAAAACATAGAAAAACAATCAGGAAAAGAGTGTGAAAACATTAAAGAATTTTCTGATCAAACAAAACAATTAGAAAGAGAATTTGACATACTAAGACAACAAAAACACGACCTTATCGCAGAGATGGAAGTAGAAGAATATATACCGCCCATACCAGGATCTGAAGCACCTGAACTGAGCGAAATGCCTGATATACAAGAATCAAACGAATATATTCCAAGAGTAGGTGAACATCAGCTAGATTTTGATGGAAATATAGTTGTACAAAACGATGAACCTGAAGAATATATACCGCCCATACCAGGATCTGAAGTACCTGAACTGAGCGAAATGCCTGATATACAAGAATCAAACGAATATATTCCTCCGATACCAGGATCCGAACCACTCGACTTCGATATGGGGAGAATAACAACAATACAACAAATCAACAATAAGGAAGTAGATATCAAAGATATGCTCGATGCATTAGCGTGAAAATGTGAGGAAAAAGAAACTAATAATTGCAAAGTAGCATGCAACAATTATACAAACAAATGTTTAAGTTTAGTGCCAAACGCAAATAAAAGCCTAATTGATCAAGGATTTTCATCATGTGTACAAGAATGTAAAAAGTGGGATAAGACAAAAATACAATGTATGGAAAGCGCTAAAGATTGTGTAGCAATGACAGAAATATGTGGATTATAAAATCAAATATATAGTTTCAGGAAAGAAAGCGTAAGGATAAAGCTATAGTCGATATAAGTATATTTTAAAAATATAATTCATTTTAAATCTCAATATCACAAACAAGCATGAACAAAGAAAAAAAGAAAAACAATATAAAAAGAATGATAATATGGGGTAGTATCATAGCACTTATAGTACTAATACCGTCAATGATGTACTTCACTAGTGAAATAAGCTGGCGTAAAGCACTTGCCTATAGCATAATATTTCTGATCGCAGGTGGTTTCTATGAACTATGGCAGTGGCTAAAAACATGTACTAGAACCTACCGCATTGCTTTTGGTCTTGGACTTACAGGAGCATTTCTCCTCATCTGGGTCAATGGCGCCATAGGCATTATCGGAAGTGAGGACAATCCTGCCAATCTGATGTATGGCGCAGTATTTATCGTTGGTTGTATTGGCGCTCTTATTTCTAGATTCAAACCACGTGGAATGATGTATACAGTATTTATTGCAGGACTTGTTCAGGTCTTGGTTCCCTTTGTTGCACTCTTTATTTGGCCAGCACAAGTATCCTGGGGGGAAGCATGAGTTATTAAAGTGTTAGTTTTTAATTTCATATTAGCACTCCCATTTATCGGATCTGCATTACTATTTCTACGCGTAGCAAACAAGAAAAAATAAAAGCTATTATAGACCAAAAGAGTAGTAGAGAATTGATGTGTCTACTAATTTTTTATATATGACACATAAAAAAATTGGAATGAATTTCCAGATTCATAATAACAAGATGATCTATGAAGAGAAAAATAAATAAAGCTATAAGGAGAGGACGTGACTACAGCAAACTCATTCCCGCGAAAGCGGGAATCCAATTTGCAAAGTATAGATTCGCGATCAGGTCGGGAATGACGCTAAAACAATAGCCCTCTCCTTAACGAATTAGATTGCTTTATACAAATATATACTCGGCTTTCACTTAGCATCCTTAATTATTTCATACGGTTTATGCACAGTAAATTGAAATGAATTTGATATAATGATAGCTTTATCATCCATATGTTTGAAAATTCGTGGTTCAATCTCCGCCATCTGTTGAGGAAGAAGATAGGTATAAATATAATCATAACGCTTGAGAGCAGCCTGAAAAAAATTTTTTTGATACAGATGCAATTGCGGATAGCACAATACCCAATTAATTAGTTTTCCATACCAATAAGGAAACTTTTGAAGTTCATATCCATCGCAATGAAGTCAGAATTCTCTCGCAAAAAACCTCATAGCTTTTCCATCACCGCATCATAGATCTACAAGTTTTTTTCAAGAAGCAAGTTTCAAGTGATTTTTCATCAAGCGGATATGCCTATTAAATGATGGCACATACATAGCTGATTTATCTTTTTTAAACATAAAAACGAGCAACCCGTAGATCACTCGTAATGAGAAAAAGACAATAAATAACAAAAGCAATGAAAGCACTAGTTGTTTAATAAACATACCTAACATAATGAAAAACTAAAAACTAATAACGATAGAATCGTCTATATAAACTATCGTGATATACAATAGCTTATAATAGGACAATTTCCGACATTTTTAACTATTCATTTTTCATTATTAATTAGTTTATTTATGATGGTGCGGAGCGATCACTACTCACTTTCCTCTACTTATTCGTTCTGCAAATTTTACTTTAAGTAATACTCTATATTGCCATGCATATTGTGCTACACTAAAAATAGTTGTCGTTACGATATAAAGACCTACACCTGTCTGCATACTGTAAACAAACGAACCAATCATAAACACAAGAAATATATTCATAAATCACATCATCTTACCCATATCAGGTGTTTTTTGACCAGGAATTTCTGGCGTTACCGGTTTAGCAATAGTTGTAAGTTTAGTTTGTAGATACGTAAATACTCAAGCGATAATAGTAAGTGCTATATTTTTGGTACCCAAAAGATCCATACCAAGAAAATGAGTATTTATGACCCCACTACTGAGCGCATCAGATTCAATGAAACGAGCACCAAAACTATTGAAGAAACTATAGAGCCATTCGGGTGGAATCGTAGCTGCAGCCATATGTCTGATGACATAATAGAGTCAGATAAATACAGGTATCTGGATAAGCATCATAAGACATCATTTGAAAGCTCCTTTTCCATCAGTCTTGAAAACCTTCATGGTTTCTTCAGACAATTTTTTTGGATCATCTTTATATTTTGCTTGAACCTCATTAAGCTTAGGTTGAAGAGCTCACATACCTTTTTGCATATCATTACCAGCAAGCGTTTGTTTGATCATAAGCAATCTAATCGTAACAGTCAACAATATGATAGCGATACCGAGATTACCACCAAAAATAGCAAGAAATATAGCCAAGATATTGAAAATAGGACGATATAAAATTTCTGTAAACAACATTCACAACATAAGCAAAAATTTATATAATAAAATTTTGAGGTGACAGGTGATAGGTACTTGTCCCTAGTTCCTTGTCCCTCGTCCCTAAAAGTTACATAGTCATAACCTCATCAGATTTATTTTTAATCAAATCATCTATTTTATCATTCATAGATTTGACTAAAACATCTATTTCTTTTTCATTTCTTTTACTTTCATCTTCACCAATCTCTTTTGCATCAAAGATAGCTTTATTATCTTTCATAGCATCTTGTCTAGCCATTCTAATACGTCCTTTAACTTCTTCACCCATACCTTTTACTTGTTTAGTGATTTCTGTTCTTCTTTCTTGAGTCAAAGCAGGAATTCTAACAATTATATAACTTCCTTCATTTTGTGGAGTCAATCATGCAGCTGCATCATAAATAGCTTTTTCTACATGTTTAAGTTCGTTTTTATCTCGTGGCTCAATTTTGATTGTCTGTGCATCCATAATAGTGACATGAGCAATTTGAGGAATTTTCATAGGTCCGTATGATGCTTCTACGGTAATATTTTCTACTAAACCAGCTGAAGCTCTTCCAACTTGTAACGCTTTTAATTCTCCGATCAAAAACTGGATAGCTTTGTCCATTTGTTGACGATGTGGAGTCAAATCCATAAGCAAAATATTTAAATGGTAAAAACATATATGTTAATTGTTTTTTAAGCTTTAAACTTTGGGCTTTTAGCTTTTTAGCGATAATACCAAAAGGAGAAAAATTTACAAGCTTATTTTTTCTTTCTTTCATAAAGAGCAACAAGAAAAATCAGTAAAGACATACCAGCACTCATTAAAAAAATTCTCATAGCTATAGCGTTAAAAAATGTTAAAGGGAAAAGTTGAATGAGTAAACTTAATGGATTAAAAGACCAATTACCTTGAGGAAAAAAAATTCTATGGAAAACCAAAAATATTGCATCAAAATCAAGAAGCATAGTAAAAAGCAAAAGCAAAAAGAGAACTAAAGCAATACAAGTCCCCCACAAAAATCAGCTAACAATCATCTTGGTGTTCCTTTGCAAAATAAAGGAAACAAGAAAAATAAAAAAGAGAAAAAACGCAATAATTTCTCAAATAAAGACAATAAAGAAAAGAGACTGCACATCTTGCATATGACTCTTTTCATCAAGAGTAAAAACAGGACTTAGCTGTTCTTTTCCCTGCAAAAAAGAATATACATTCTGAACATAAACAAGAGATTCTTCTTGCGACATATGAGGACTTTGAATACTATGTGTTGTATAAAATTGGATATTAAAAGAATAATAGAGCAAAGGGCTTAAGAGCAAAAGTGTAGCAATAGATACAATAAAAATAGGGAGAATAAGTTTTTTTAACATAGAAAAGTTCATTCAAGATAAAAAAAACTTAGTATATTTTTTTAGTAGAAAAAGCCAATTAAAAAAAATAATATTACTTTTTAGCTTTAGTCTTTTAGCTTTTATCTTTAAGCTAACATCCCATTGTAAATTCAAAGGAAATAAATAGTATCTAGTCGACTTATTTCGACAACATCAAATTACCAGCGAAAGCGTTCTCACTCTTACAACCTGTCCTCCGGCCACAACAATGGACAATAAAGAGTGCACCGGACCAGCCAGATACCAACTATAAAAGTTTTATAGGTGGACATGTAAGAAATAAGAAGAACACTTTTTTTTAATGTAAAAAAAATAATTATTGTGACTACAGCAAATGGTTATCGCGAAGCATTCGTGAATTATTTGTCACGAGCGCAGCGAGTTTTTATTAATTTATTACAGTAATGACAACATTTCAAGATTTATGAATCTGAGAAGAAACACTAAAAGCATTGACCAAAAAATGATTTATTACCCCTTCTCCTATCCAAGCAAAAGTTATTCCCCTTCTTCTTCAAGGAGAAAAAAACGTTATAGGACAAGCAGCAACCGGTACAGGAAAAACTGCAGCTTTTGGTATTCCTTTGATAGAAAAACTACAACCAACCAACAAAGTACAAGCACTTATCCTAGCTCCTACGAGAGAATTAGCAACACAAATCGCAGAAGAAATAGATTCGCTTCAAGGAAAAAGAGGACTTAAGGTGATGGCAATTTATGGAAAGCAATCATATGAAATCCAGCACAGAGCGCTCAAAAGAGGGATAGATATCTTAGTAGGAACACCTGGAAGGATTATGGATCATCTCAATCGTAAAACATTAGATCTGAGTCATCTTGAATATTTCATCCTCGATGAAGCAGATGAGATGTTGGATATGGGATTTATTGACGATATCGAAACAATATTTAAATGAACAAATCCTGAGAAAAAAGTATTGCTCTTCTCAGCAACGATGTCAAAAGACATCCTAAAAATTGCAAAAAAATATATTGGTGAATATGAATTGATTGAAACAGAAAACAAAGACACCACAGGAGAAAATACAGATCAAGCATATTTTGAGGTTCAAGAAAGAGACAAATTTGAGTTGCTTCGCAGAATTATGGACACCGAAACAGGATTTTATGGAATCATATTTTGTCATACAAAAGCTGATGTAGATGAATTAGTTTCAAGATTAAATGATGAATGATATAGTGCAGAAGGTCTTCACGGTGATCTTGCACAAAAACAAAGAGAGCATTTTCTTCAACGTTTCAAAGACAAAAAAGTAAATATTTTGGTAGCTACAGATATCGCAGCAAGAGGAATAGATGTAAACAATGTAACGCATGTGATCAATTATGCGATACCACAAAACGCAGAAAGATATACGCATAGAATAGGGAGAACAGGAAGAGCAGGAAAAGAAGGAACGGCGATTACTTTCATCACTCCAAGAGAATATAGTAAAATGTCATACATCAAAAAAGTAAACAAAGTCGACATCAAAAAATGAGTTATACCAGATATCAAATGAGTTATCCAAAAGAAAAAAGATAAATTACTCGAAAGCATCAAGGGAGTACTCGAAAAAGATAGTCATGCAAGTTACGTAGAAACGGCTGATAGTTTAGTAGAAAATGTAAATCCTCGTGATGTAGTTGCAGCGCTTTTGAAAATGCATTATGAAAGTGATTTTGATCAGACAAAATATCGTAGCATCACAGAACAATCAAGAGAATCAAGATTTCCTAGCAAATGAGGACAAGGAGGACAAACAAGACTATTTGTAGCATTAGGAAGAAAGGAAGGATATACAGGACGTTCATTATTGGAAATGATTAGCAAAGAAACAGGAGTAGAAGGAAGAGATATAGATGGTTTGAAGATGATGGACGATTTTTCATTTATTAGCGTATCATCAAATAATGCAGAAATCATTACCAAAGCATTTGCCAATAAAACTATCAACGGAAAAAAATCAATCATAAATAGAGCAAAAGAGAGTACAGACGATAGAGGACCAAGAAGGGCATATGCATGATCAAGAGATTGAGCTAGGCCAATATATCCAAGAAGAGAAACATCATCTTGATCTAGTTATCCTAAGAGAGAATTTGGAGATAAAAAAGATTTTTGAACAAAGAAAACATTTGGAACCTCGTCCACGCATGTGGGAAAAAAGGAGTTTTGAACAAAAAAGGAATTCTGAAGTAAGAAAAGTTTCTGAGATTACCCACCAAGAAGATCATTTAAAAAATAAGACAAATTTCCAAAATGAAAAACTCTGCATACCACAGCAGAGTTTTTTTATAGAAAAAATACATCTACCGCTAAATATATTTTTTTGATTGAAAATTTATGATAGATAAGTACACTACAAAAACCAATAGACAAAAGCCTCAAGCATTAAGCTTCAAGCTTTAAGCTTTAATTATTATTTAATTAGTATGTCTCTCGCCAACAAATATCGTCCAAAAACATTTGACACTATAATCGGACAAAACCATATTACAGAAATCCTCAAAGCACAGATGAACAACGAAAAACAGATGCATCATAACTACCTATTATTTGGACCGAGAGGGACAGGAAAAACATCTGCAGCAAGGATATTAGCCAAAGCACTCAATTGTCTAGATCTCCATGAGGGGAATCCATGCAACAAATGTTTCAACTGTATGACTATCAACGAAGGGAAAACATTGGATTACGTAGAAATCGATGCAGCCTCACATACAGGAGTAGATAACATCAGAGAAGAAATTTTGGACAAAGCAGCATATCCACCTGCAAATCTTAAGAAAAAAATATACGTAATAGATGAAGTACATATGCTAAGCAAATGAGCATTCAACGCACTCTTGAAAACCATTGAAGAACCAAGAGATAATGTATGTTTTATCCTTGCAACAACAGAGATTCAAAAGGTACCTGAAACCATTGTTTCCCGTTGTCAGATATTCAATTTCAAAAAAGTAGACAAAAAAGAGATAGGAAATTTTCTCAAAACCATTTGTGAACAAGAACAATTAAATGCAACAAACGAAGCAATAGAATTGATCGCTAAAATAGCAGAAGGATGTGTTCGTGATGCAGTAAAATATATAGATCAAGTGAGTGTTTTAGGTAATATAGACGAACAACATATCACAAAATTTCTTGGCGTAGCATCAGAGACATTGATCAAAGATTTTCTACGTCTCATGCAAGCAGGAGAGGCAAACGTTATTTTTGAAAAGATTGATGATATTAACAATCAAGGGATAGATTTACACAATTTTGCAAAACAAACATTGATGTATATCGATCAGATTTTCCTTGAAGATATAAATTTTTCTACCAAGATATCTGAAACATTCACGGATATCATAGGAAACATAAGATATTATCCATACCCTACGATTATCTACAAAGTCGCGATTCATAAACATCTAGAAAGAAACAAACAATAACTAGGACAAATAGAAACCTCCTTGATGTATACTGAAAAAAGAAAGAAACGAAGGAAGATTTTGAAAGAAAAACACACAAAATTTAGATATTTCAAAGATATATATGGAAGAAAATGAAAAAACATTTGAAGATATTCTTGTTCAGTTGATAGAAAAAATAGACAAACAATCTATCAAAAACAGTCTTAAAGATTCTCTCGTTATAAATAAAATCACTAGTGATGGTATGTATCTTATCACTATAAGCAAAGTAGCTCAACTCATTTTCAGCAATAAAGAAAACATGAGATATATCGAAGAAAAACTGAGTGAGGTTATGGAGAAACCCATAGCAATTCATGTAACTTTTGAAAACAAAGAAAGTTATTTCGAAAGAAAATTAGAAAACAGATAAGCAGGTAAATTATTTTTTTTAAACTTTAAGCTTTAGACGGTAATTATATGCAGCTTCAACTTGACCATCTTTATCCGCATCGGCAAAAGCTCCAAAAAAAACATGGAGAAAAGTCTCTTTTTGCTATTCATGGAGCTGGATGTATAGATAAACCAGATATATGTTTTGTTTTCATGAATCCGACAGGCAAAAATATTTCATCTACAAAACATTGGAAAGGAATACGCGCTGCACGATTAGGAACCAAAAACGTATGGAAAATATTCCTTGCAAGCAATATCATCTCACAGAAAACATTTCAGTACATCCAAATTTTGAAAACAAACGAGCGGACAGAAGAATTTGCTGAAAAACTATATGCAGAAATTGCAGAGAAGAAAATATATATAACCAATCTAGCAAAGTGCACACAAATAGATGCAAGACCCTTATCAGATAAAGTATTTAAAGATTACCTAGCATGTACGCTAGAAGAATTAGCTATTCTTCAGCCAAAACACATCATAACCTTGGGTAATCAAGTAAGTTCAGTACTTTTGGAAAAAAATATCAAAGTTTCTGAATACAAACCAGGACAATATGAAATTTTAACAATAAAAAATAAGGAGTATAGAGTCTATCCCGTATTTTATCCCGTAGGGCAATGAACAAGAAATATGCCTCAAGCGATAAAAAGCATCAAAAAAGTTTCTCAATTACAATAAGTGATAATTTTTTATAATTATTTGAGATACACCTTGACTATTCTAATATTAAAATGAAACGTTTTAACTTCTTCAAACTCGAATTTTTCACCATATAATTTACGCAAAACATCTACTTGCCACGTCATCATTTCAAGAAAACAGGTAAGAGGAACTTGGGGCTTGGAATATGTAAACGTTCCTTGTCCCTCGTCCCTTATCCCTCGTACCTGGATAATTTGATCTAACATAATTTTATAATAATCCAATCCATCTGTTCCACCCACAAACGCAGGTTTTGGCTCCCATTTTTTTACGTTATCAGACACATTAGATTCGAACATTTCTTCAGGTATATAGGGCAAATTAGCTACAAGAATAACGTTATAATTTTCAATTTTCAATTCTCAATTCTCAATAAATTGTAATAAATCCGATTGAAAAAAATCTACCTTCAATCTATCATGTATCATCTCTCATGTAAAATTTTCGAAGTTTTTTTTAGCAACTTCCAATGCATTAGCATAATAATCTGAAAAAATAGCTCTAGAAAAAAAATCAGGATTTTGAAGTAAGACAGAAATTCATAACACTCAACAGCCCGTTCCTATATCCAACAAAAGATTAGATTCATGACTCATGACTCATGATACATGATTACTATCTGATGCTTGGATCTTGAATCTTGAATCTTGTATCTGTTGAATAAATTCAGTCACCGCAGTGATCATGTATTCAGTCTCAGGTCTAGGGATAAGAGTTGCTTCATTGACGTAAAATTCTTTTCCAAAAAAATCCACATGTCCCAAGATATATTCTAGCGGTTTTTTATCTTCAATATAGGACTTGTAAGCAACAAGCACTTTTTGTATAATTTCACCAGAAATTTCTGTATCCATACTAGTCCACAATTTCTCTCTTGAACATTGCAAAAAATTACAAAGAAATTTTTGAAGAACAAATTTATCTGTAAGATCACTACGTCATAACAACTCCGAAAGTTTCATAAATAGACAACATATATAATAAAAAATACCGTTTCACTATTATTTTATAACAAAGTTTTTATCAGTTTATCAATTTAACATTTTATCATTCCCCATGAATAGTAAATTTACGAAAACAAAAACCGAACACCATATCTTACCTGAATTTCATAAATTTCTTTTAGAGATTGAAAAACAACCGCTTATTTCTAGAATAATACCAGGAAGAATAGCAAGACAACAGAAATGATCTTCCGAGATTCGTTTCAAAGTATCGTATACCACGACAAGTGGTATCAAATGTATCATGAGCAAAGGCGCAACTGCACAAGAACTCTTCATTATTTGTAATGACAAAGATACAGAGACAATTATAGCGTATCTTAATAGTTTAGTTTTATAAGTAAACCTCTGTCATCCTAAGTAAACCTCTGTCATCCTGAATGTAGTGAAGGATATAAGTAATTATTACTAAATTCTTCATGGTATTCAGTATGACAATAGTCATTTAGCCGCTTTATCGTTTTATCGTTTATTCGTGTCTTTAATTCGACCGATCATCACAAGTATTCTATTAGTATATGTACGAATCCGGATCATAAATACAATTTTTTCACAAAAAAAAATTAAAATCTGAATAACACTCAAAATATTTGGACTCGCAATCATTATCGTAGGATCACTCTTCGCATATACCCATCTACTTTGATTTTTTGGACAGAAAAATTTAGCGCTCACAAATATGATAAACACAGAAAATTTGTTGCTATTTATAGGATATTGCACGGTTTTTGTAGTACTTATTACTATGATATTTAGAAACCGATACAAAAGAATTGCACAAATACTATTAATCTGATCACTATTTTTTATAGCACTCGCATACGGAGGATTTCTTGCAGGAATAAATACCTTGATACTCTATTATTTGGTCTCAGCATATGCTGAAGAATATATGAAATATTCTACAAGCAATAATATGTTTCTATCTGAAAAAGAACCCAACGAAAGCAATCTCATTTTTTTCTGTATCTTGATATGATTGTGATTTAGTGCAGTAGAAAATATAGCATACGTTATAAACAATATACTACAGAGTGAGAATATAAATATCATGGGGCTCCTTATCGGTAGAGGATTAGTCAGTACGTTGATCCATATCGTTTCCACCAGTTTGATTGCATTTATTGTCATCAAAACAAAAAAAACAAACAGGACTATCATGCCGATTATCCTAGGTATCATTGGAGGGGTTTGACTCCACAGCATCTATAATATAAGTTTACAATATAATCTCAGTTATATAACAATTCCGATAATAATTCTCGCATTTTTTCTCATGACTTATCTTACATTCCAGTCAGATATAATCTATAGAAAGAAAGAAGACGTTTTTATAAAATAAACAAACAATGAATATCAATAGAATAGTAATTATTGGAATTAGTGGAACAGGAAAAACAACAATAGCAAGAATAGTGTCCAATATATTAGAAATTCCAATTATACACTATGATAAGTTTGTACGAGACAAAAATCGAACAGAAGTAAATGAAAAAATAGTAGAGAAAAAATTAGAACATGCAATGAAGGAAAAGAAATGGATTATGGAATGATATATACATCCCGCAGCAAAAAGTAGATTAGAAAAGGCAGATAAAATACTTTATCTAGATTATTCATGATATAATGCAATGTTTGGTGGGATAAAAAGACGACGACAGCATCGTGGATCAACTAGAGCAGAAATGGCAGAAGGTTGTATTGAAAAATTAGACGTAAAATATTTAAAAGTGATGCGGACACGTGAAGAAAGGCAAGAAATAGAAGATGCAATAATAGGATTTGAAAACAAAGTAATTCGTTTAAAAACAAAGAAAGAGACAAGAAATTGGATTAAAGAAATAGAAAAAAACAATATTAAAATATAACTCACTGATTTATTTCATGACCTATTATTATTATGGAGCAATCATCAATGTCATTCAAAGAGCTTGCAGAGAAACTAAATACATTTGATCAAGAACGCAGATGGATCAATCTTAGCCCGGAAGATTTAGCAAAATCAATCATGATTGAGTGAGCAGAACTTCTAGAACATTTTCAGTGGGATACCACACTCAAAAACAAAGGAAATACACCACTAGAAAAAAATAGAGAAGAAATGAGTTATGAAGCTGCTGATATTTTGATCTATCTAATGAAATTTTGTCGTGAAACCCAGATAGATATCATAGACGTAACGCTCAAAAAACTAGAAAAACTTCAAAAAAAATATCCCGTAGGATACAATGATACCAAAGATAATAAGCCAAATCATGAAGCTTATCTCAAAATAAAGAAAACCTACAGAGAAACAAAATAAAAAGATAGTACACACAAGTCATCAAACAAATACCTAGTTTTTTATTGATCTCAGAACATCCATTAAAGCGTCTTCAGTTCCAAAATCTTTATAGGCAACTTCTAATTTTGCCAACCTTTCTTGTAATCAAATTGTACATTCACTGATGATACGATCTTTGATAATCAAATATGATTCAAATGTTTTAATTTGTTCATATTCATGAACAGCATTGTAAGAAGACATAATGCTAAAATAATAAGATAAAAAAATTAGTTTAAAAAAAATCCCCCGACCAATGGGAGCAAATTTTTAAGAAACCTCCATCAGGATAATTTTAATCATACAAAAAACAAGTAAAATATAATTTTTTTTATAACAGAAAAAACTACCCGGCTAAGGTAGTTTTTAATAGTATTAAAAAGAGATAAAGACATGGTCGGGTAGTAGGTATTAAGTGTATTATAGGTTAGAATGGTGGTCTATCCCCACCTTCCGGTAGGGATACCTTGTTACGACTTAACCCCAGTCATCGGTTCTCTCCTTAACCCGCATGGCGAATCTTTAGAGAGCCCCAACTCCCATGGTTTGACGGGCGGTGAGTGCAAGGAACAGGGACGTATTCACGGCGACAATGCTGATTCGCCATTACTAGCAATTCCAACTTCATGTAGTCGAATTCCAGACTACAATCCGAACTGAGGGTAGCTTTAAAGATTTGCTCCACCTTGCGGTATCGCTTCTCGCTGTAACTACCCATTGTATGATCTATGAAGCCCCAGACGTAAGAGGCATGAGGATCTGACGTCATCCTCTCCTTCCTCCCGCTTACGCGGGCAGTCTCGTTAGACATATTTAACTAACGATGAGGGTTGCGCTCGTTACTAGACTTAACTAGACACCTTGCGGCACGAGCTGACGACGACCATGCACCATCTGTGAAAAGCGCTGTATTGCTACAGCTATACGACTTTCATCGTAGACACAATCCATGTCAAGTCTGGGTAAGATTTTTGGCTTAGTATCCAATTAATCTAGATCATCCACTGCTTGTGTGTTCCCCCGCCTATCCCTTTGAGTTTCATTCTTGCGAATATACTACTCAGGCGCCTCGCTTAACGTGTTAACTTACGGCACCTCCATAACTTTTGATAGAACATATGCTATATCAATAGTTATGGAGACACCTAGCGAGGATAATTTACAGCTTGAACTACCGGGGTATCTAATCCCGTTTGCTACTCAAGCTTTCGTCCATCACCGTCAGAAATATCATAGTTAGCTGCTTTCGCTTTCGGCGTTCTTTCCGATATCAACGCATTTCACCGCTCCACCGGAAATTCCACTAACCTCCAATATTCTCTAGATATACAGTATCTATTCCCTGTCCACGATTGAGTCGTGGGATTTGAAAACAGACTTATATATCAGGCTACGGACACTTTACGCCCAGTAAATCCGGATAACGCTTGGGACCTACGTATTACCGCGGCTGCTGGCACGTAGTTAGCCGTCCCTTATTCTTGGTGT
>Ga0247840_10005097_pt1 | contig 20084 bp, 16 predicted proteins | sample LaCruzMarch2015__FD_192404 | JGI IMG/M metagenome (GOLD analysis project Ga0247840, IMG submission 192404) | Freshwater microbial communities from meromictic Lake La Cruz, Castile-La Mancha, Spain - LaCruzMarch2015_17m | ecosystem: Environmental > Aquatic > Freshwater > Lake | place: Spain... | reverse complement strand
ATCAGTACCGTTAGATACAACCCAAGCAGCTACTTGTGTACTTGTAGTTAAAGCTAAAGTATCAGAAGTTGAAGCTAATCTACCAGCCCATCCTGAAGGAATACCTGCAATTACATTGTTTTTAAAAACAGCAGTTCCTGATTGAAAACCAGCATTTGTTTTTCTAGAATCAATAATTAAACCAGCAACTGGATAGCCTTGAAAAACAGAATTTACAATTGATAAAGCTGAATTTCTTCTAATATGTGCACCACGACCAAAGTTAGAGTTAGGTGTTACAGTTTGACCTGTAAAATATGGTCCAACCATTGTAATATTTGAAAATACAGCTGAAGTACGAGGTAAATTAGAAGAACCACTAGCATCGTTATCGCTTTCAAAACCATTAGAACCACTTTGATCTGCATTTTGAGGAATACGTAATCCAATTCCAAATTGAACAAGACCTTTGTAACCGTTATCAGAGTCAAAATCGTCATCAATACCAGCAAATGCTATTAAATGCTTGCAATTTACAGCTCCACCAAACCATTCGTAAGAATCATCACCAGAATAAGAAACCTGAACATGATCAACTAAAGTTTTACGTCCAACAGAATAAAAGGTAATACCATTAATTTCAGAGTTAGAAGCAGTAGATAAAGGAATACCAGCAAATTCAACACGTACAAAAGTTAAAACACCAGAACTATCATCATCATCAGAACCACCATGACGGCCATCAATTAAACCACCACCTACTACAGGTTTTGCTATTCCACCTTCAGCAGCAGCAGTATCTCCTTGTGGTAAGTTATGAATTCCTTTTCCTGTAAATACTAAACCACCCCAATTTCCAGGTGCTCTAAGTCCAGCACCATTATTTGAAGTAAATACAATTGGCTCGGCCAAAGTACCACGAGCATTTAATTTTGCACCTCTACAAATAATTAGAGTACCTTTTCCAGTACCTCTAATAACTGTTCCAGCTTCAATAGTTAAAGTGGCATTGTTTGTTACATAAACATAACCATCGTTTAATAAATAAACATTACTTTTAGTCCAAGTAGTGTTACTAGTAATGTCGCCTGCGTTAACTGTAACAGTTGTTGAAGGGTAAACAGTGTTGCTTGGATCCCAATTAGTCCAACCTTTAGTCCAATCCTTTGTAGTATCGGAATCAATTGCTCCTCTGTAACTGGTAGGAGTAAAAAAGTTGCTTTGTGAGAATGCTACTAAAGTAAACATTGTCATAACAACAGATGTAATTAATTTTTTCATTTTTTTCATTTATTTGTTTGTTTAAAGATTTTGCAAAGGAACTCATACCTTGTTACCAAATATTAAACTCAATGTTATGTTAAAGTAAACTTCAAGGAGTTTTCTAAGTTGCCTTAAAACCTATTTGTCTAATTTATAATAACAAAAAAAAGTGTTTAGATTTTTCTAAACACTTTTTTTGTTAAATATTTTTTTGATTTTTAAAACTTATAACTTAAATTTACTGAGTAAGACGAACCTACTTTAAAATTCCAAATTTCATTATCTTTTCCTGAATTGAAAGTTTGATCAGTTTTTCCTTCACCATTATTTTGGTAGAAAATAATGTTTTGAGCTAAAATGTCTCTAATACCAAATCTTACATCTAGTTTCTTGTAAAACGTTTTATTGATTTGTAAATCAATTACAGATCTAGGGTTTTCCCAATAACTTGCATAATCTTTATACCCAACATTTACTATTCGTTCACCAATTCTGTTAAACGATACAGAAACGCCATATTCTTTTTTAGAATTTGTGTATTGTAAACTTCCGTTTACAATATAAGGCGATTGTCCTTGTAATGGCCTAACTTTTTCAGGTGTTGCAACTACTTTAGAAACATCAACTTCCGACTTGATATAAGCCAAATTACCAACAAAATTCAATCCTTCTAAAAATGCATTTTTAACTGCAAACAATTGACCAAAGTTTAACTTATAATCTAACTCTATACCATAACAAAATGCTGTTGGAACATTTGAATATTCCATTGAATTAGGACTAACTGAAAACAAGGATTTTTCAATAGGATTCTCAAAAGTTTTATAGAAAACTGAACTAGACACTATTTGTGCTGGTGTTGGGTAAAATTCATACCTTAAATCGTAGTTATTTATTTTAGTTCTTTTTAAATCAGCTTTACCTTGTACTAGCATGTTATCGTTAAAATCATAGAAAGAAAATGCTGCTAATTCCCTGAACTCTGGGCGAGAAACTGTTTGTGAATACGATGCTCTTAAGTTTGATTTTGTAGTTAATGTATAAATCAAATTTACTGAGGGTAAAATATCAACAACAGTAGTATCAATTACAAATGGATCATCAGAACCAACTTTTACAGTATTGATCTTTTGATTGTACGATTCCAATCTTGCACCCCAAACTGCTTTTAATTTATTTGTTATTTTGCTATCAAATCTTAAATATCCTGCAAACAAATTACTAGAAGCTGTATATGCGTCAGATGCACTGGTAAGTTCTTTCATTATATATCCGTCAGAACTTATGTTTTCAGTAGCAAAAATTTTGTCAATTTGTAAATTATCCAAATTAAGTGTTTTGCTAGGTGAGTATGCATAACCTAATTGACGAGCGTTAAATACCCTGTCTCTGTATTGAGCATAACCACCAAATTTAATTTCATTTTTGAATTTTTTGATATTCAATGGTCTTGAAATATCTACACCAGCATTATAAATTTTATCGTTTTGAGTAGAGAAAAATCTACCTGCTACGTCAGCTTGTGCATTAGACTGTAATGGAACTTGATAAATTGAAGTTTCATCACCTGTAATTTTTTGATACCTTACTCTTCTAAAATCTGGTGTTTCTCTATTTAAACCACTGTATCCCATAGTCCAATTTATTTTAGATTGGTATTTTTTTACAAAATGTTCACCACCTATTTGATGGCTATTTAGTACATTTTGAGTGTACAGCATAAAATAAAATTTCCTATCGTATGCTAAGGCCAAATCTTGTCCTGATCTTATTGTAGTTTGGTCGTTGCTATTAATATTAAGTAAGTTTTTAAAACTGATCTTATTGCTTTTGTTTTTTAAACTTATGTTCCATAAAAAACCATTTAAAGTATTGATGGTATTTTGTTCATCTACATAACTAAATTCGGTATTATTTGCTGCGTCATAATCTTTTCTAGTAACTTGTTGTGTAGTTGGTGTATTTTGCATAGACATGGAGAATACACTTCCTAATTCAGAAGTTTTTAGTTTCTTTAAATGACCCATGCTAAATTGAATGCTGTATGCAGGACGCATCGAAGCATTTTCGTTTATTTTAAAGTTGTTGTTAAATGGTTTTGCTACTGCAACTAATTTTTTTAAATCATCAGGAGTATTTAATGTGTTTTCCAAACTTTTCATGGTTTTGTTATCAGGGAAACTTCCTGGTAATTTTCTGTTTCCATCATCTATTCCTAAAAAATCGGTTGAACCATTCACATTGGTATTGAATTTATTGAAAGTAGTAATTGAGTTTACACTCGTTCCAAACGATAAGTTATAAAAGGTTTGATCTGGAATATCTTTGGTTTTTATTAGAATTAATCCACCAGCAAATTCACCACTTAAATCTGGCGTTGCTGATTTTACTATTACTATATTATCTAATAAGTTTGCTGGAAAAATATCAAAAGCAAATGCTTTTCTATCAGGTTCCGAACTTGGTAATGGCGAACCATTTACAAATGCAGCATTGTATCTATCTGGTAAACCTCTAATAATTGCATATTTATTGTCTTGAATTGTTGCACCACTCACACGTTTTAGTACATCACTTGTGTTTCTATCGGGAGTTTTTCTAATGGTTTCTATTGAAACTCCATCAGAAATTGTTGTAGCATTTTTTTGTTGAATTAACAATGCGTTTGCACTTTCCTTTTTTACTTCTCCTCTAATTACAATGTCATTGAAAGTTTTAGTAGCCTCCACCATTGAAACACTTACCAATGTTACTTCTTTTGCTTTAACATCTATATCAGTTAATACTTTTCTGCTGTAACCTACATAACTTACTAGTAAATTATATGAACCAGGTTTTAGATTAGATAGAGAGAATTTACCTTCATAATCAGATGAAGTAGCTGTTATAGTACCTTCAATGATTACCTTAACACCAATTAGAACTTCTCCAGTTTTACTATCAAATACTTTACCTGAAATTTTACCATTTTGAGCAATTGTAAAATTTACCAAAAAAACGAATGTTAAAGAAAGGAAAAGAGACGCAATTATTTTTTTCATTATCAGTTATTTATTGAGCCGCAAATAAACTATTTTGCTTTTATTTCTATGTTAAGCGTATGTTATGTATAGTTTGCTCAAATATTATGTTATTGTTATCTACATAAGTTAAAAATGACTTTCATCACACTTCTTTTACAATATTATTAGGTAAATGTTATTTTTGTAGATTTAATAATTTAATAAATATATGTAGTGCTTATTGATAATACTTAATTGTATTCAATAAAAAAGCCGTCTCAAATGTATTTGAAACGGCTTTTTGGTATAATTATATTGAAAGTAAGAACTAAACAGTTTTTACTTCTTCGGTTGAAATTAGTTTTACTTCTTCAACAACAGCTACTGGCTTTACTTTTTCTACTACTTCAATTTTTACTTTTGTGGCATTTGCACCTTTGTGAGTCATTTCTACTTCAAAAGTTACTTTATCGCCTTCCTTAACCTGATCAACTAAGCCATTTACGTGAACAAAAACACTGTCTTGACTTTTTAAATCTTTTATAAAACCATAACCCTTCGATTCGTTAAAAAAGGTAATAACACCTTTGCGAATCAAATCAGCTGGTTCGGCTGCAGCTTGTTTTACTACACCAATTACCATGTCTTCTGCAATAGCAACTCTACGTTTTTTAGGATCGGGAGGAATGTTTGTAATGTTACCATTTTCGTCAACATAAGCCATCATGTCTTCTAAACTTTGACCTTTTACTGCACTAGCTTTGCGTTCCTCCCTCTTCTCGTCTTTCTCTTTTCTCTTCTTAAGTTTAAGTTTTTCTTTTTCTTTTTTACTGAATGTTTCTTGCGATTTAGCCATTGTTTATTATATATTGTTTTTTGTCAAAATTATTTTACAATAGCAAGGCTTAAAATAAACACTTTTTGACTTTGTAAAAAAATATTGGTCGCCAAATGTAGGCTTAAAAATTGTTTTTATTTGCAAATCAGACAAATATTTTATTTTTTATTACATATTTTAATATAAAATAGCTAAGATTTTAGAATATGAGATTTTAAATCTGTGAACCGAATATTCCTTTAAAATACTTATCTTATTTGCAAAGCAATCAATAATTAAACAATTGTCTTTAACTAATAACTAGTTAGCTTTTTTAACTACAAATCGTCTTTTTTTCTTTTAAAAAACTTAAAAAATGCTCCACCAGCACCAACAACTCCTAAGGCAATAAGCTTCCAAAACTTTAAAATAACTGCAAAGAAACCAACTTTAGCTAAAATTTTTCCAGCTACTAAACCACCAATTGTCCAGGCCGCAACATTGTCAACATCGGGATTGAAGTTAGCATATTTATCGCCTTCGTTAAAGTCAATGCTGGTAATTACTTTGTCAATACTAGCTTTAACTTCGTTCAATTCTGTTAGTGATGCTACAGCATTTATAATAAAAATCCCTTTTCTGCCTAAAACCCTTAAGTTATAATTGAGCGTACTTAGGCTGTCATCACCAAATTTAAGTTCTTTTGCCCAATGCAAAACTTTTTTATTTTTATCGTAAAATGGGGTTGAAGCCCAACCAATAAAATTAATTGTTGAATACCCATCTTTTAAACGTTGAGGGTTTTCATCTTCAAATTCTTTTTGTTGTTCTTTGAGTAAATCGTCATAGTTTATATCGTCAGCATCATCATCTTTTACATAACCCATTTCATCAAAATATATAGTAAATGCCCAACCTTTAGCATCTAAAACACTTCTATTTTCTGGAACTAACATACCTAATACTGCGCTATCAGTAGGATTGCCCCATAAATCGGAAAGCACATAAATGCTTTGATCTTTATCTAAAAATTTAAAACCTGCTGGAACAGTCAATTTTGCATTGCCTTCTTTTAAATCTATCACCCCAGTTTTGTATTCTAAAGATTGTTCAATTTGGTCGTTCCAAATTTGAGTGCTGTCTATTTCTTGGGCCTGAATAGATAAGGAAATGTTTATGAATACTAATGCTGTTAACAATAATTTAGTTCCATAATTGAAGTAGTTTTTTATCATTTTTTATATTTTTTGAATTGCAATAAAATAAAAAGGATTACAAAACCAAAGTATTTAGTTTTTTATTACAATAGCAGCAATAAATTTCTGTATGGCTAATCGTTTAAAAAAATTACTTTTGTAGCTTCATTTTACAAAAAAAGATTTATTTTATTCATGCAAGCATATTTAATTAAAGATTTAAAAAATTACGAAGCAAAACAAGTTACTCTGCAAGGCTGGGCTAGCAACCGCAGAGATAGCAAAGGAATTTATTTTATTATATTGCGCGATGGAACTGGCTGGTGTCAATGTGTGGTTAGTGCCGAAAGTGTAAGCGAAGATGTGTTTAACGACTGCAAAAAAATTACTACTGAAACTTCCATAATTATTACCGGAACAGTTACAAAAGACGAAAAGCAAATGGGTGGTTTTGAAGTTCAAGCAACGGATGTTCAAATAATAGCAGTTGCCGATGAATATCCTGTTTCTAAAAAAGAACATGGCGTTGATTTTTTAATGGATAATCGCCATTTATGGTTACGCAGCCAGCGCCAATGGGCTATTATGAAAATTAGAAATCAAATAATATTTTCAATACATCAGTTTTTTCAAAAAGAAGGTTTTGTTCAAATGGATGCACCTTTATTTACTGGAAATGCTTGCGAGGGAACAAGTAATTTATTTGAAACCGATTTTTATGGCGACACTGCTTATTTAAGCCAAAGCGGCCAGTTATATGGTGAAGCAATGGCTTTTGCAATGGGTAAAATTTATACGTTTGGACCCACTTTTAGGGCTGAAAAATCGAAAACTCGCAGGCATTTATCTGAGTTTTGGATGATAGAACCTGAGATGGTTTTCTTTGATATTTTCCAAAACATGGACTTAATTGAAGGTTTCCTTCGTACAGTTGTTTCCGATGTGTTGACGAATTGCAAAGCAGAACTAGAAATGGTTGGAAGAGATACTTCCGTTTTGGAACAAATAAATAAACCTTTTCCTCGTTTAAGTTACGATGAAGCTGTTAGAATTATTAAAGGTGAGCAAGATGTTAATGGTCAAAACTCTATCAAATCGTTGGAAGATGAATTGAAACAAGTGGAAGCCAAAATGGAAGAAATTAATAATGAAATTGCGGAACGCGAAGAAAAAATAAAAACTCCTGGAATGAAAAAAGGAGAAATTGGTTTTAACCAAGCTAAAATAGATAAGCTAAAACAAGAGTTGAAGGATTTGGAAGAGGTTACTCGTAATATTCCAGGTTGGTTAAACTCTGCTCGTAATTTTGAATACGGTAACGATTTTGGTGGCAGCGATGAAACCGTTCTAACTCGTTTATTTGATGTGCCAGTAATGGTTTATAATTGGCCACACGAAGTAAAAGCTTTTTACTTAAAACGTGATCCCGAAAACTCAAAATTTGCCCGCGGTGTTGACGTATTAGCACCCGAAGGATATGGCGAAATAGTGGGTGGTGGTGAACGTGAAACCAATACAGATTTATTGATTGAAAAAATTAAAGAACACCAATTGCCAATGGAAGCATTTGAATGGTATTTGGATTTGCGCAGATACGGAAGTGTGCCGCATGCAGGATTTGGGTTGGGTTTAGAGCGTTTGGTTACTTGGATTTGTAAATTGCCACATGTTCGTGAAAGTATTCCTTTTCCAAGAATGTATGGCAGGTTATTGCCTTAGTATTTATAGCCACTGATTCACTGATTTTACTTTAAAAATAATCATTGAATTTGTGGCTATTTTATTTTTATTATTCAATAAAATGAAAACCAATTTGAAAACTATATTCTCAATTAAAACAGTTACAAAAAAGTGCTTTGTAACTGTTTTTGTATTGTTTTTATTTAAAACAAATTTGTTTGCCCAAAAAGATACCAACTACATTACTCAATTTGAAAGACAATACAATTTTCAAACAAATACTTGGTTAAACAATTTTGGTTTTTATATAAATCCTCCAAGATTTTCAGAATCAAAAGAGGTAATAAAATTAACACCAAACATTAGTTTGCAAACTGGTGTAAGTTTAGGTTTAAAATATTTTACAGTGGCTTTTGGCGTTCAAGTTCCTAGAACAAATGGCAATGAAGATAAGTTTGGGAAAACTAATTATTACGATTTTTCATTTAGCTATTATCAAAAGTGGGGTGGAGGTGAAGTTTATTCTCGTTTGTTTAATGGCGCTTACCAAACAAAAGGTAACGACTCTAATGTATCCAAAAGGCCCGATGCTAAAATTGAAGATCATGGTCTCAATTTTTTCTATAATTTTAATTACAGAAAATTCTCTTATCGCAGCGCACTTTCCATGGCCGAATTTCAAAAAAAGTCATCTGGTGCTTTCTTAGTTTTATGTAATGTTGGCTTTAAATCTATCAGAGCTGATTCTTCACTAATTCCAAATAATATTGATAGTGTAAAAAACTATGGTGAACTAGCTGGTATGAATTTTTTGCGCCTTTGGCGATTTAACTTTAGACCAGGATACGCCTATAATTTTTGTTTTAAGGGTGGTAAATGGTTTGTGTCGCCTTCGGCATTTTTGGGTTTAGGAATAGCAGGATATAAAATAAATAATCTCAAAGATTTTGAAACAGGAACCAGTTTAGAATTTGACACCCACGCTAAACTTTCAATTGGTAAAAACGGACATAAATATTTTTGGAATATTTTTGTTACCTACGAAGGCAATTTAAATGCTTTTAGCTATCCAAATTTTGTAGCCTTTCAATCAACAAGTATTGGTATTAACGCTGGATATAGGTTTTATAAACTAATACCCAAAATTAAGTGGTTGTAAACTAAAAGTTTTGTTTTTAGTAACGCCATTTTATTGATTCAATCAAGTTTTTTTAGTTTAATTTTATGTTTTCAATAGAATAACTAAGTAGCTAAATAAATTAGCTTAATAATGTTGCTCGGTTATTTTCTGGAACTTTGCATTGCATTTTTTGTTGATAGAAGCAAAATTATACACTAAAACCAGTTAACACAATATTTTACCCCATCTCTTCGTTTTTCCAAATTTCTTTATCATTTTAAGGCTTTCTACTAATATGTAGTTCCTCTTCCTGCCCATTAAGCCTAATTCTCAACCCATTTTTTGGTTTTTCCCTACCATTTCATTCCAAAAATTTTTCTTTTTGTTTTATATAAGGTTCAAAAAATTGCAAATAACAACACAGTTTATATTTGTTGCCATAATAATAAAACCAAGCGTGTTAAAGTTATCATTAAAGTTTACACTGCTTACAATAAAATAACACCTTTTACTACTTTACACCCCAAAGTTATGACAATCCGTCACAAAGTTAATACCATCCGTCATAAAGTTGACACCCTCCGTCATAAAGTTGACACCTTCCGACATAAAGTTAACACTTTCCGTCATAAAGTTGACATCGTCCGCCATAAAGTTAACATCGTCCGTCACAAAGTTAACATCATCCGCCACAAAGTTGACAATCTCCGCCATAAAGCTAACATAATCAAATATAAAGCTTACACCAGCTGATATATAGTTAACATTATTACTTATAAAGCCATAAGTTTCTTTCTAAAACAATTATTAACTTTACAAATTACAATAGCTACTTTTGCAGTTATTATCAATACTTGTAACGTTTGTTTAGTAAATAAATAGATTATGTAACTAGCTTATTAGCATTATGCAGTAACTTATAAAGTTTTAAAAACAAAATATTACATAAATACAATAACTGATCAATTTAGATATGTAAAAAATTTAGTAACCTTGAAATGGTCAAATGGAAATAAATTATAGATTTACAAAATCGTTATACCCCAATGGGTAACGTCATTGAGTTAATGAGAATTTATTTCTACAAGCTCAATTACCATGGTAGTTGAGCTTGTAGAAATGTATATTAATAAAGAAGTTGTGTTAATTCACTGATAGCAATATCAAAATAGGCCACTTTAGAAAAATAATATAATTATATCAGTCCATAATAATCAAATTTATACAGTATATAATGTAATTTTTTTATTAGGTTGTAAATATTTTTTCAAAGCAATATGTTTTAAAAATATATTTGCTATGAACTAAATTTTGAAAAACTGAAAATTTAAAAAGTAAAAACTTTTGCTTTTAAAAGCAAAATTCACGAGTTTCAAAAATTTGGTGGCATTCCAAAATACTTTATAAATTACCGAAAAGCTTTGTATAAAATACTTTCGAGCGTTTAAAAGTTTTGATAAATCATTGTTTATGAAAAGTATTGTAATTTTTTTTCTTGAAACTAAACCTTTTCATTTTATCTATATCGGAGCTAAGTATTTCTTTTTTTTAAGTTTTAAAATAATTTTTTTAACAAAATAGTTTATGGCAAAAATTAACCGCAAGCAATTTTTTCAAAATGTAGCACTTGATGCACTTAATGACAAACAGTTACCTGTTTATCCTTTCAAAGATCCAGTAAACAAAGATTTACCAACTGGTTTACGAAAAACTTCAACTGGAATAAGCGAATACACAGGAACTTGGGGCGAAGAACAAATTAAACATTTGTGCCGCAGAACTTTATTTGGCGTTACCAAAGCCGATATAGATTTTTTTAAAACCAAAACAATGATACAGGCAGTTGATTCATTGTTAACTATTTCAACTACTTACCCTGCTCCGCCATTAAACCATTACAGCGGAAACACAAACCAACCCGATACTGAAGTTCCGCTTGGTCAAACTTGGGTAAATGCAGCCGAAAACCCTAATTTGAGTGGCGCTAGAAGGCAATCGCTTAAAGCATGGTGGACTAGCTTAATGATTAACCAAGATAGAACCATTAATGAAAAAATGATTTTGTTTTGGCATAACTTATTTGCTACCGAAACCACAGTAATTCAATCGGCTAGATTTAGCTACGACCACCATAAAATATTGCGCCAAAACTGCCTTGGAAACTATAAAACTTTAACCCGTTTATTAGCTACCGATTGTGGAATGTTGGTATATTTAAATGGTGACAAAAACACCAATACTGCTCCAGACGAAAATTTTGGACGAGAACTTCAAGAGCTTTTTACTGTAGGCAAAGATTTAGCAAATCATTACACCGAAGACGATGTAAAAGCAGCAGCAAGAGTAATGACAGGTTGGAGAAACAACAGAACAACCAATGTTTCGTACTTTGATAGCACAAAACACGATACAACCAATAAACAGTTTTCTTCGTTTTATAACAACACGGTTATTACCGGTAAAACGGGTGCAAATGGTGCTTCGGAAGTGGATGATATGATGAATATGATTTTTGCTCAGAATGAAGTAGCCAATTATATTTGTCGAAAAATTTATCGCTTTTTTGTTTACTATAATATTGATTCATCGGTTGAAACAAATGTTATTTTACCTTTAGCCACCGTATTTAGAAACAGTAATTACAACATAAAAACAGTAATTGAAACATTACTTAAAAGCGAACATTTTTACGATTCGTTAAATGTGGGTTGTTTAATTAAACCACCAACCGATCATTTAATTGGAATAGCTCGTGCATTTAATTTACAATTTCCTACTTCGGCCATAGTTTTACAACAATACACACATTGGGTTTATGTTCAACAAGCTTGCGCTTTGTTAGGTCAAGACATTGGCGATGCACCAAATGTAGCAGGTTGGCCAGCATATTACCAATCTCCACAGTATTACGAACTTTGGATAAACTCGGATTCGTTGCCCAAACGAAATCAGTTTTGCGATGCAATGCTTTACACTGGTTATAATCGACAAAGTTTTAAACTAATTCTTGATCCTGTTGCATTTGTTAATCAACTTACTTCGCCCGATGATCCAAATATATTAGTCAATGAAGTAGTAAGTTTATTATATGCTATTGATATATCAGCAACTAGCAAAGCACAAATAAAAACTGCTTTTTTGCTTTCTGGACAATCAACAGATGCATATTGGAGCGATGCTTGGAATCAATATAAAGCTGCTCCAACCGACACTGCTAAAAAACAAGCTGTTTATACACGTTTACAAGGAATGTTTAAATATTTGTTTGGCTTAGCTGAATTTCAATTAGCATAATTTTTCATTTTTATACTTATATATATTCAAACCATGAAAAGAAGAGATTTTATACAAAAAGCAATTGCAGCTAGCGCATTACCAATATTAATAAATGGTTTTCCTGTTCAAGCATTGGCCGATAATCCAATTGTTAATTTTTTAGGTAAATCGGGTGTTGAAGACCGAGTTTTAGTACTTATTCAATTAAATGGAGGAAACGATGGTTTAAATACTGTTATTCCAATTGACCAATACAGTAAATTAGTTTTGGCTCGCCAAAATATTTTGATTCAACAAAATAAAGTATTGGCTTTAACCGGAAATACAATTACTGGGTTACACCCAAGTTTAAGCGAAGTAAGAGGATTATATGACAACGGAATGGTTAATATTGTTCAAAGTGTTGGTTATCCAAATCCGAACTTTTCGCATTTTAGAGCCACCGATATTTGGAACACAGGAAGTGAAAGTAATGTAAACGAAGACTCAGGATGGTTAGGTAGATATTTGGATACAAAATTTACAGGTTTTCCAACTAATTATCCAAATATTGATTTTCCAGATCCGCCAGCCATTCAAATTGGTGCATCTATATCGCCTGCTTTGCAAGGGCAAAATGTAAGTTTAGGCATGTCTATTACAGATCCTACTTCTTTTTATCAGTTTATTTCAGGAACAGTTGATGCTGCTCCAAACACACCAGCAGGACATGAATTAACTTATGTACGTTTGGTTGCGCAACAAACACAACAATACAGCGGAACCATAAAAGCTGCGGCCGATAAAGCAACAAATATTTCAACTTTATATCCCACTGCTGGACAAAATAGCTTAGCCGACCAATTAAAAATTGTAGCACGTTTAATTGCTGGTGGTTTAAAAACCCAAGTTTATATGGTAACTTTAGGTGGATTTGACACACATTCAGCTCAAACAGATGCTGCATTAACCGAAACTGGTTCACATGCTAATTTGATGCAAAAAATATCGCAATCGGTAAATGCTTTCCAAGACGATTTGAAAAAATTAGCTATTGAAGACCGTGTATTAGGAATGACTTTTTCGGAATTTGGGCGTAGAATAAAATCGAATGCTAGCTTAGGAACTGATCATGGCGCAGCAGCACCTTTATTTATATTTGGCAAAAAAGTAAAACCTGGAATTACTGGCTATAATCCAATAATTCCTGATACTGTTACTGCCAACGATAATGTACCAATGCAGGTAGATTTTAGAGCCATTTATGCCAGTATTTTAAAATATTGGTTCAAAGTTAGTGATGCTGAATTAAGTCCTTTGCTTTTAAATAAAACATTTCCATTGTTAGATATTATAGCAGATGGAACAAGCAACACTTTTGAAGTTGAAAATGCAAAAATTGGAGTTTTAGAAAACTTTCCCAATCCTGTTGTAACACATACCACCATTCGATTTACATGCAGCGGTGGTTATGTAAAAATTAGGTTGTTCGATAATATTGGTCGTGAGATTTTAACCATAGCAGAAGACACATTTACCAAAGGAACTCATGAAGTAATATTGCAAGCAGAAAGTTTAAGAAATGGAACTTATTATTACCAGGTACAGCAAGGTTCTTCGCAGCTAATGAAAACCATGATTATAGCTAAATAGACTTCCTTTTTTTTAGTTTTGTAAATTGATAGAAAATCACTCAATAAAATGAGTGATTTTTTTGTTTTAAAATCCATATATTTATTTAAGTAGCGGATTTATGGTTTATTTAGTGTTTTTGACTTTCAAAAACACCAAAATATTTATTTAAATGGATGTTTTTATGGTTTAAGTGACTGATGTTTATTAGTTTTTTGAAAATATTTTGCTGTTTTACTGATAGTTAGAAAAAATATAGCTATTCATCATCAAAATACTTCCGTTTATATAAATTTATTGTATCTTTGTGTAGGAATTAGATCAGTAAGCAAGTCACAATTAAAAACGAAGATCATGAAAACTCTAGCAAATAACGAAGCACATTTTTTAACAATTGAAGAATATCACAATGCTTTCAAAAACCAACAAGTTCCATTTTATTATCGTGCTGCTTTAAAAGTGAATACTTTTTTTACAGAAACAGTTTTTTTAATGAAATTCGTTTATTTCGTAATATTAGTTGTTATGATTCTTGGTGTTTTATTTGAAATAAAATGCATATACCACATAGACCTTTTCCGTGGAGTAGATACTCCTTTTGATACCTACTTTAACGAAGCCAAAAACAATGTAAATGGTGATTTAAGATAAGCCCTTTAAAAACTAGGATTATGAAAACTTTAGCAAATAACCATACACAGCATTTAACTATTGAAGAATATAAAAATGCTTTCAAAAAAACAGATAAACCTTATTTGTTTAATTTAACCTATAAAACAGCAACATTTTTAAAAGAGACCAAGTTTTTTATAAAATTTGCTTTTATTGGAATTTTACTCATCACTTTATTAGCATTACTAACAGAGTTTTAAATAAATAATTGATAATTAAATACATTGCCAATGTAAAAATAAAAAAACCTCCATATATAAATTTTGTTTCATTTAAAGTTGCTCAAAAGGCAACTTTTTTCATGCAAAGAATTTTGTAAAAGGCAAATATTATAATATCATTGTTTCAAGAAAATTTATAAATATGAAATGGTTAGGAAGAAGAGAAAGTAACAATGTAGAAGATAGAAGAAGTATGTCGGGTGGAAAAGTAGCTTTAGGAGGTGGTATAATTGGAATAATTTTTTTAATTATTCAAACCTATATGAGTGGCGACCCTACTCAATTAATTAATGCAGTTACACAAAATAATTCAACAAATAATACCGAGCAACCAACTACAGCAGCCGATGATGAAATGGCAAAATATGTAAGTGTGGTTTTGGCCGATAATGAAGATGTTTGGAATGCTATTTTTACTGATATGAATAGCCAATATGAAGAACCAAAATTGGTACTTTTTAGAGGTTCGGTTGAAACTGCTTGTGGTGGTGCTAGTTCAGCATCAGGTCCGTTTTATTGTCCTGCCGACAAAAAAGTATATATGGATTTAGGTTTTTTTGAAGAACTAAAAAACCGTTTTGGTGCTAAAGGTGGTGATTTTGCTGTGGCTTACGTTATAGCACATGAAGTTGGTCACCATGTTCAAAATTTAATGGGAACTTCGGGAAAAGTACAAGCACGTAAAAGTGAATTAAGTGAAAAAGAAGGAAATAAACTTTCTGTTGCTTTAGAATTACAAGCCGATTTTTATGCAGGAATTTGGGCGCATTATAATCAAAAAACCAAAAATGTATTGGAAGAAGGAGATATTGAAGAAGCGCTAAGTGCTGCCAATGCTGTTGGCGATGATCATTTGCAAAAACAAGCGCAAGGACATATTACGCTAGATGCTTTTACACATGGAACTTCTGAACAACGTATGTATTGGTTTAAGCTTGGTTACGAAAGTGGCGATTTATCGAAAGGAAATACATTTAAAGAATTAGCAAATTAACTTCTATTTTTTTCTTGATTCTATCGTCATTTAAAAAAAAATTCATTGTGATATACACAGCGTTATTGAAAATATTTAACAGCATTGTTCCTTTAAAAAAAGAGGAAGAAGAATTGATAAAATCATCGTTTAAACCTTTTAAACTAGCCAAAGGTGATTATTTTTTAAAGTATGGTGAAATCAATAAACACATTGGTTTTATAAACAAAGGATTGGTAAGGTATTTTATTCATAAAAACGATGATGAAGCCACTTTTGAGTTTACAAAAGAAGGTGATTTTATTGCCGATTATCAAAGTTTTAGTCAAATAAAAGCCACCATACAGAACATACAAGCCATTGAAGATTGTGAATTATTAGTGATTGATTTCAATGCTACGCAAGATATTTTTACCAATACCCAATTTGGAAACCTTATAGGCAGAATAATTATTGAGCATCGATTCGATGTAATGGTTAGTCAACTTTTATCCATTTATATGCAAAATCAGGAGGAACGATACAAACATTTTGTAGCTAATTATTCCGAACTTACTCAAAGAATTCCTCAGTATTTAATTGCTTCTTATGTTGGCATTCAACCCCAATCGTTGAGTAGAATAAGAAAAAGATTTGCTAAAACAGTTTCTTAACCCAGGTTCATTTATTTTTATTTTTTTGCTTTTTATTTTTGCACTCGAAATGATTTTTAAAATATTTTTTTACTAAAAAGCTATCATGAAAATCAAAATTTTTAACTCGTAAATGATCAAAAAAATGAAAAAAACAATCAAAAAAATGGCCAGCGGCAACTTGTTATTAGTCGCATTTTTATTACTGCTAAATCTTCAGTGTAACGCACAGGAAATACCAAAAGATTTGGAAGGTAATTGGGAAACCGAAAGCACAAATATTACTATTAGAACTAAAATTAGGTGGATGAAATATAGTTTCACTCCAGCAAAAATAACATTGAATTTAAATATTGATACGAACAATTCAGTGAGTGGAACAATTGGTAAAGCAAAGTTCAGCAATGCAACCATTTTAAAAAACAAAGGCAATCCATCCATTACAGGAATCGCTTACATTATACCATGTGGATTAATTGGTCAAATTTGTAAAGAAGATACATCGGGTTCAAAAACAATAGAACTATGGATAAAACCCACTAAAGTAAAAGGAGTTATGATGTCCGAAATTAGACTAATAGTAGGCTGGGACACTTTTCCAATGGGCGAAGCAATTTTTTATTTAAGGTAAAAAAGCAACTTTTTTTACTTAAAAACTGACTAAACAATCAAATCTAGTAAGTATCTACATGCTCAATTTTAGTAAAAGTTTTGCTTGTACATATAAAACTGAAAAGATTTAATAAACCGCTTTGATAAATAAATGAATAGTAAATTTTACATTTATAAAAGTGAATCAAAGGAATAATCGCTATAAATTTGTCTAATGTTTTTAACTTTTTCTGCTAATAAATTTCTTTACAACGATAAAATAGTTTGGTTTGCTTTTTATCCAATTGTAGCCATTTCATTCATTTTTTTTGCAAACGACAACCCTTTTTTTACTTTGATACGTTTGCCAACATTTTTAACTGATTTGTTATTTGCAATAATTGTAACTTTTTCAATTGGTTTTTATATAAAATGGCTAACACTGCATTTTGATATTCTACTACCTTGGAATAAAAACTTTAAAAAAAGATTGGTTAAACAGTTTCTTTTTGGAATAATGCTGCCACTTTTTTTTTCAATGTTGCTAGAAATAATATATCTATTAACTATCAATATTAGTTTAAAAGACAGTTCAATATTCAACTTGGAATTGCCATTGGCTTTTCTCTTTTTATCATTGATAAATTTATTCTATTTAGTTAATTATTTGTTTTATTCCAATAAAGAGATAAAAAACGATATGAAGGTTCAAACTTCAATTGATACATCGCAGAAATCAATTGAATTTATAGTTGTGCAAAAAGGCTTTACCGAAGAAAGAATAAATATAGAGGATTGTGCCTTGCTAATGAGTTCAAATAAAATAATTTGGTTATATAATTTTGATGGTGAAAAATACAGATTACAAGGAACATTAGAAGAATGGCAATTAAACTTAAAAGAAGCGAATTTTTACAGGATAAATCGGCAATATCTTGTATCGCTTAAATCAATTAAGTCGATAGAACAAACGGAAACAAGAAAGCTTAAAATAAATTTGATTATTAATACAGACGATGTTTATGTTTCAAAACCAAATGTTACAAATTTTAAACTTTGGTGGAAAAACCAAAGTCCGCTTTAAGTGCTAATTTGCCCAGTTTGGTAAATTACCATTGTAAAACCATAGTTACCATTATTGAATATGACATTTTTGCAAATAATTTTTTAGTAAAAATAAAAACCAATGACAAAAACTAACAAACATCTTTTTATTTCAGTGCTCATAATTTTCCATTGTCTTTGCAAATTAGCTAATGGACAAGAAAATATATTACCAAAAACCAAACTTACATTTAGTTATTTTGGTGAAACAATTACCCATTATGGGCTAAATATGGGATTTGAATATTATCTTTTTCAATCAAAAAAATATCAAATTATACTTGCTACAAACATGGGTGGATATGTTCATATTAGAAATAATACTTCTCTTTTTATTAGAGAACAATGGGGTCAAAGAGTGAGTTTTAATAATGGGATATTTATTGATGAATTTATAGGTTTAGGTTACTTACATCACTTTACCCATGGTGGCGAAATTTATGAAGTACTTCCTAATGGTGTAGTAGTTGAAACTCCTAACAATGGCAGCCCAATGATTATGCCTTCTGTAGGTTTAGGAACTGGTTACGATTTTTCGAAAAAAACAAAGCGAAACATCATCTTTTTTTTACGTCCAGAGTTGTTTTGGAAAGCACCATTTAATGGTTATTATCTAACACATTTTGTGCTAAATACTGGTGTTATTTTTAAAATTTAACATACAAATGAAAAGTAAGAATTATTATTTTATTGTACTCATTTTACTGTTTTTTTCAAATTGTAAAAAGGAGGAGTTTCAAACAAATGGCGATTTTTTTTATTTTAAAAGTGCAGAGGCTACTATGCCAGTTTGGGTAAAGGGAAATAAAAATTCAAACAAATTTATTATTATGTTACATGGTGGACCAGAAGGTGGTTCATCGCAATATTACACCATATTCCCTTCGCATAAAAAAATTGAAGAGCAATTTGCAATCGTTTATTGGGATCAAAGAATGTGTGGTATGAGCCAAGGAAACCCTTCTATGGCTGATGCAACTTTGGAACAATTTACAGCTGATTTGGATAAATTAGTTACACTCATCAATTATAAATACAATAGCCCCAAAATTTTTCTAATGGGTCATTCTTGGGGTGGAGCATTAGGTACCAATTATTTATTGGCAAATCAAAATAAAATTACTGGTTGGATAGAAATAGATGGTGGCCATAACTGGACAACCGCCAATGCTATCTCGCGCGATTCAATGATTGTGTTTGCTAATAATAAAATTAAAGCAAATGACGAAAAACAATATTGGCAATTTGCTTTAAACTGGTATACCAACCATCCTGTAGTTGGGATAAATGAAAATGCACATTATTCGTTTATTGGCAAGGCAAACGGATATGACTACAACCCCCAAAGTGATTCACTTCAAATTCCTTTCACCGATTTACTTTTCTTTTCGCCTATTTCTACTGCTTATTTTTTTGTTCCTTATAAATTTTCATTTTTAAATAGTGGCATAGATTTACAAAACCAATTACATAAAATTACCATCCCAACACTCATTTGTTGGGGTAAGCACGACAAGGTTTTTCCTGTAGTTATAGCTAACGACACTTACAATAAGTTAGGAACACTAAAAGCCGATAAATACATGCATGTGTTTGATTATTCAGGCCATTCGCCTAACTATGAACAACCGATAGAATTTGTAAATGAGGTAATAAAATTTGTAAAAAAATATTGAATTAAAATAGACTATGTTTACAATTGTACTCCATATTTAAAACAAAAACCTAAAAAATAGCTAATGGAAAAAGTAAATCTTGAAGAAAAATTTAAACTGTTTTCAGAACATTGGTCACCCAAAATAGTAGGTGAACTGAACGGTCAACAAGTGAAACTGGCCAAACTAAAAGGCGAGTTTGTATGGCATAAGCATGATAATGAAGATGAACTATTTTTTGTTGTAAAAGGTAGTTTAACAATGGCGTATAGAGACCGTATTGTAGAGGTAA
>Ga0247840_10005096_pt1 | contig 20085 bp, 15 predicted proteins | sample LaCruzMarch2015__FD_192404 | JGI IMG/M metagenome (GOLD analysis project Ga0247840, IMG submission 192404) | Freshwater microbial communities from meromictic Lake La Cruz, Castile-La Mancha, Spain - LaCruzMarch2015_17m | ecosystem: Environmental > Aquatic > Freshwater > Lake | place: Spain... | reverse complement strand
ATCTTAGCGGCGCGATAATGATAATTACGAACTACGATACACAGCAGTTGTATTATAGTTATACCGATTATCAGGGTTCTTTGATAGCACTGACCGACGAAAGTGGAACTGTAGTGGAACGCTACGCCTACGACCCATGGGGAGCACGCCGTAATCCTGATAACTGGACAGAAAGCGACACACGCACTTCGTGGATTGTAAACCGTGGTTACACAGGTCACGAACACCTCGATGCTTTTGGCATTATCAATATGAACGGGCGCGTTTACGATCCGCTAACGGCTATGTTTTTCTCGCCTGACCCGTATGTGCAAGCACCGGGTAATTGGTTGAATTATAATAGGTATGGGTATTGCTTTGGGAATCCGTTAAAGTATACTGATCCGAGTGGGGAGTTTATTATAATTGACTCTTGGATTTCTGGGTTTTTTAGAGGGTTATTTCAAGGTGAAAATGTTTGGAAGTCTGCAAATCAAACTGCGTGGAATGATATAAAGATTTGGGGTGGGTTGTTTGCAAGCGATCCTAATAAAAATTTTGGACAAAGACTTTGGGAGGTCGTTTCGAGATTTACATGGCAGCTACCTCAAACGCTAGTAGGATTTACATATACACAATTTAGCAACTTAGTATGGCAAGTAGATAACGTTGATTATAAATATGGTGCTACAGTCTTAAGTGGGAATTATTGGGGTGCAGGAGGTGCTATAACTATGGGAAGTTATATAAGTGGGAGTCAATCTTTAAAAGCAGATCCAAATAATTCGTTGTATCAGCATGAGTACGGTCATTATATACAAAGCCAGAAAATGGGTTGGGCTTATTTTTCAAGAATTGGTGTTCCGAGTTTATTAAGTGCGGGTATTAAAGATCGAAATCATAGTTTTCAACCATTTGAACAGGATGCAAATCAACGTGCATTCAAATATTTCAATAAAAATGTAGTCGGATTTTATAAGTCGCCGTCTGACCAAAAAAAATATGGGAATACTAAAGGTTGGGATTTTTATAAACATCCACTAGATGTAAATCATGTAGGGACTGTTAGTAGATTTGATTATTTCGATTTTAAAAATGAAAAAGATATGGCACTAGTAAATAGTTTAAGGTTAAGAGCTAAGTTATATGATTATTTGGATCCGATTGGAATAGTTTTTGGAATAATTAATGGCATATATTATAAAAATCATAGAATAAAATAAAACAATGAAAAAGATTATAATTATAATAATTTCAATAGTAGCATTATTAATATTGTCTGCTTGCCCTGAAGAAATTGAACATGAATTTATTTATATTAAGAATAATACAGATAAAGAAATAAGATTTGTTTTTTCAATAAATAAACAAGATTCAAATTTTTATTGTTCCGATAATGGAAAAACTATTTATTTAGGTGTGGATAGTAATTCTACTTTTAATCTACAAGCTGGTGATGCCTATTCAAGTTGGGATGGTAATCTTAAATTGTTAACGATATTTATTTTAGATGGAGAACAGTACAATAAATATTGGCAACAACCCTGTGATACAATCCGCAAATATGTCCCCGTTTTATATACCTATCGATTAACATTAGCAGATTTGCAGCAAATGAACTGGACTGTAGTTTATCCACCTAATAATTAGTTTAGTTTTAATTATATAATTTACTAAATAAACATATTCAGGCAAAAATGTTTGTTTATAAGCACTTAGTTTTAGTGTTGAGAAAATGATTTTTAATCTAATTATTTTACAAACAAGATAGATAGAAAATGATAGGTGTATGCCTGTCATTTTCTAACATCGAAGAATGAAATACAAAAATAAATCAACCCCATATCTTGAATAATCAGAAAATTGAAATGTCAATTATAACACTTGTATAAATTATTTTTTCGGTTATTTGGAACTAATAAAAAGACTTAAATAATCCTTTTGCTTCACATTTCGTGAGGCAAGAATAATTCCCTTTTTTTATAATCCTTTTTTTAAGTACGTTGATTAAAATCATACGGACAGCACTCGCTACATGTCTATATGTCCAAAAGCAGAATCAAAATCGTATAAATTTCAAACTTTATTAATTAAAATTAAACAAGAATATGAAATCAAAATCTATATTTTCAATTGGCTTTATACTGTTGTCAGTATTCTCAATCCGTGCTCAAGAGCCCAATATCAGTTTTATACTGAATCAGAGCGAGACGGGCTCGACAAAGCAATACTTAGCCAGCGACCGTGTTACCTTGAAATCGGGCTTTGTGTACAATGCTGCTCAGGGCAAAACATTCAATGCCAAAATTGACAAAACATTGCCATTGCCGGCAAATTCAAGCACTTATATTAATAATGGAAGTATCACAACCGACCCTCAAGGCGGTGCTATTGTGGGAGCTGTTCCCGGTTCGGCAGCCGTAACACCAACCGGTGCAGCCACTTATCAGATACCTATTGAAGTACCGACGGGAATTGCAGGTATGCAGCCACAGGTAGCTGTGGTTTACAACAGTCAGAGTGGATTTGGCAATCTGGGTACAGGTTGGGACATAGCAGGAAGTTCAGCTATTACACGCGGAGGAAAAAATATGTATTTTGATAATGAGAACAATAGTGTTAAATTCGACAACACCGATGCATTATATCTTGATGGGCAGCGCCTTATTCATATCAACAGTTATGAACACTCAAACCTTACTCCCGGAGCTGAGTATGGTACTGAAGTTGAGAGTTTTGTTCGTGTAAAAGTTATGGACAATGGTACTGGAAGCATATACTTCGTTGTAACCACAAAAGATGGTAAAATAATGGAATATGGTAATACTGTAAACTCTATTGTTAGAAGTGCATATGTTGCAAATGACCTCCATTATTTAGGTTGGAAGTTAAATAGAGTATGTGACTTGTATAATAATTACATGACCTATACTTATATTGAAAATGGTCAGTACTTGCAAAAAATAGATTATACAGGAAATGGAGCTACTATGCCTGCTAAATCAGTTGTGTTTTCATATAATGAGATTCTTGCCATACCTAAACAAACATTTGTTTGGTCATTTCAACTTAAACAAAATAAATTATTATCAAATATTTGTACTTACTCAGGCACAACAAAGCTTAAAGATTACCGCTTTGGGTATGTTGCGGCTGGAGTAGATAAACATTTAGATAATGTAAGTGAATATGCTAAAGATGGTAGTAAGCTTAATGCTACGAGGGTTAATTGGGGGTCAACTGGAGCTTTGCAATTGACCACTATCAATTCAATTATTGGAACCGTGGTTGACCAACCTGCCGAAGCTGCCAACTTAAATTATGCCGATATAAACGGTGATGGCTATAACGACCGTATTGAAATGTGGGTAGGTGGCGAGAATGAAAATGGAGCAATATGGGTTTATTTATTTGATAAAGCAACAAATAATTATTTAACAACCAGCATAAGCATAAACTTTAATTATTCAGATTATAAAAAATACAAACCAAAGTTTATTGTTTCCGATGTTAATCATGATGGATTAAATGAAATTATTTTCACCAATAGTGGATATCTGTATGTGTATAAATTTCAGAATGGAGCCTTTACTTACTTAAATGGGATAAATACTTCCGATAATACAAACGTACATTATGTTGAAGAACGTAGCTATGAACTGATTTCTCAAGATGTAAATCAAGACAATATTAATGATGTGATTATAGTTTACAATAGTTTCTCCAAACCAGGAGAGTCTTATGCTCCAGGATATATAATCTATAATGGTAGTTCTACTGGGGTTAGCTATTTAGATAGCGGGTTTTTCCCAGATGAGTCATTTAATATAATGCAAATTGGTAATTTTGAAGCTAATGGCAAGCCAATTATTGTAGGTTTAAATAAATATAGTACAACTGGTTATGTGTTTCCAAAACAAGACCATGTGATTTACACTAGCTGTGGAACATGGGGTCAATATATAAAAAACAATGTCAAATTTAAAACAGCAGATTTTAATGGCGATGGGATTAGTGATATTTTATCACAATCGCCTACTTCACATGAATGGGTAATTTTAGAGAATAAGAGAGATTTTACTGTTACACCCACATTAGTGAATATTGATATACATGAGGCCTGGAATGTATATGATGGTGAAAATTACGAAATATACCCTATCGATTATAACGGTGATGGTTTATCTGACTTGATATTGGGAGATGAAACATGTAAAAATGGAGGATTTTTAAATCTTGCAAAAGTATACGATTATACAACGTGGTATTGTTATAAGAACTTAGGTAATGGCAACTTTCAACTCGAAAAAACAGACGTTTCAAACAACCGGATTCGTCATACTAATGGAGCATTAACCGATATCAACAATGATGGAGTAGCCGATTTGGTATTGCCTATGGGAGGCAGCTTTAAAGCATTTACCAAGCCCAATGCAAACAGAGCCTCATTAGTAACAGGTCTGACTGACGGTATGGGACGTAGTGTGAGCTATGTTTACACCAACTATGCAAACTTTAATACTGATGCTACCAATATAAGCGATGTCCAGAATTTGAACGCACCATTATTAGTTGCCAATTCGATAACCAATGTAGATGGTAAGGCCATTACGTATACCTACGAAAAGGCAAAGGTACATACCCGTGGCAAGGGAATGCTTGGATTTGGTGTAGTTACTGTAAAAAATCAGACTGATAATGCTCAGATTAGCACCGAATACGAGATTAACCCGACCTATTATGGTGTAAGTCAGAATACACAGACCATAAAAGATTATAGCGGCACAACCACTTTGTCCACTAGCACGCAAACTAACGATGTAAAAGTAGTAGATGCAGCCCGTAAACGCTATATACCTACCGTTACAGCGCAAACAACGACAGACAATGTGAAAAATCTAACACAGAGTAGTTCGGCTATTTTCGACAACTTTGGAAATGCTACATCGCAAACCACCATTGCGGGCGACGATAATGATAAAATAACTACCATTGTAGAAACGGATTACGATACTCGAACGGATGGCACAGTGGAATATCTGCCGAAAACCGTAACTACTACACGCAAGAAATCGGGTGAGGCAGATGTGATACGTACCGTAACTTACGACTATAATACGAATGGAAAACTGACAAAAGAAACGAAAGATCCGAACGACGTCAATCAACTAGTAACTGAATACAAAGACTTCGACACATGGGGACACCCTTGTACGGTAGAAGTATCGATAACCGGTAAGCCCGTTCGTAAATCAACAATGGCTTATACCCCCTCGGGCTACTTTGTGGCAAATAAAACCAATCATTTGCTCGAAGCTACTTCGTATGTGTGGGATGAAGCATTATGCTTGCTAAAGTCCGAAACCGACCACAGTGGAACAACCACTTACAGTTACGATGCCTGGAACAAACCGCTTATGGTAACCTATCCTGAAGGTTATCGCAAAGGAACAGCCGTGCAATGGGCTGCAGGAGCTGTGCCGGGTGCAGTGTATTATACTTATGAGGAAACCAAAGGCTCATCGCCGGTATGGACATGGTACAATACCCTTGGGCAGGAAGTGCGTAAAGATTACTATGGGTTGAACGAAAAGAAAATATGTGTATCGACCGAATACAATGCCAAAAAGCAAGTATACCAAGTATCCAATCCGTACTTCGAAACCGAATCGGCCAGTAAAACATGGGCAGCTACTTATACTTACGATAGTTATGGGCGACCACAAACAGTAACAACTTCACGTGATGTAAGCACTATGGCTTACAATGTCCGTGTGGAAAGTGTAAGCCGAACTGTCACAGGAGAAACAACTCCATTCTTTACTTCGTCCAAAGAACTCAACAGTGCCGGTTTGCTAAAAACAAGTACTGAGAATGGTAAATCCGTTAGCTTTACTTATTATCCCAATGGCTTAACAAAAACAACTACACCTCTGGGAGGACAGGCATTAAGTATGGAGTATAACCTGCAAGGACAACGCAAGAAATTAGTTGACCCCGATGCGGGAGAGGTGCTTACTACTTATAATGGTTTTGGAGAATTAACCGAAGAAAAGCAAAAAGTACATACTAGTCAATATATTGTTACCACCAACAATTACAACAACAACGGTACTATCAACAACATTGTGCGCAATGGCGAAACGACAACATATACTTATGGTGACCCAAGCCACAAAGGTCGTCCAACCAGTATAAGTATTGCTAATAAGCACACCCGATCATTTTATTACGACGGTTTTGATAGACTTTATTATTCCGTCGAAGAAATTGAGAACGTAAATTCATTTGGTACCTATTATGAATACGACATGTATGGCAGGGAAACTGCCAAGCAATATCCTTCGTATTACTCGGTTTATAATACCTACGACAAATATGGAAACCTAACCGAAGTAAAGGACGGAAGCAACCGACCAATATGGAAAGCGGTAGCCGAGAATGCACGCGGACAAATAACACAGGAACGCAAAGGCAATTACGATACTTACAATGGTTTCGACAATAGAGGATTGCCTAGCTATAATATTTCAGGAAATGCAATTGATATGTACTATTATTTTAACAATAAGGGTAATCTGCAATACAGAGCCGACAATAATGGTAATGAAGAAACTTTTGTTTACGACACAAACGATAGGTTAACCAATTGGAATGTAACTGCAGGAGATGGTGATTACTCCAAAAACAATGCTTTGACATACGACCCTGCTACAGGCACTATCAGCAGCAAAACCGATATAGGTGATTTTAAATATGGCACAGCAAACAACGAGCAGGGAGCGGTAAACCCCAATCCGGGACCACATGCACTTACTTCGGTAGCAGGACCGCTTACCTCATTACAGTCTCAGACATTAAATGTTACTTATACCGATTTTAAAAAGATAGCCACTCTTCACGAAGGAAGTAAAGATTATGTGCTTACGTATGGTGTTGACGACCAACGCCGAAAATCGGAGTATTATGCCAATGGTATCCTGCAAGGTGCACCTACACTTACCCGTTATTATCTGGGCGACTACGAAGAAGAGATAGATGCACTTGGAAATGTAAAACAAATCCATTATCTTAGCGGCGCGATAATGATAACTACCATTACACCTTCGTGGGAATACGAGGAGCATTTGTATTATAGTTATACCGATTATCAGGGTTCTTTGATAGCACTGACCGATGAAAGTGGAACTGTAGTGGAACGCTACGCTTACGACCCATGGGGTGCAAGGCGCAATCCGGATAACTGGACAGAAAGCGATAGCCGCACCACTTGGATTGTTAATCGAGGATACACAGGGCACGAACATCTCGATGCTTTTGGCATAATCAATATGAACGGTAGGGTGTATGACCCGCTTACGGCTATGTTCTTTTCGCCTGATCCAGTTTTGGATGGAAATAATTGGTTATCTTATAATCGTTATGGTTACTGCATGGGTAATCCATTTAAGTACACTGATCCGAGTGGGGAGTTTCCTTGGTTAATAGTTGGATTAGCTATTTCATCTGGTATTTCTTACTTATCTGGTGTTAGAGATACAGGATGGAGTAACTGGACACCCCAATGGAGTGGTGTGCTTGGATATTCATCAACAGGTGGCTTTTATTTAGGTATCTCAACCAATGGTGGTGCTCAGTTTTCAAACTTTGGTCTTAATAGTACTGGTTTTACTGCAGGTGCCACTATCAATGGTATTACAAATATGGAGCAAATTAATTGTGCTCCATTAAACAATGCTGTGGTATGGACGGTTGGAGCTTATGATTATTATTCTGATTGGGATGCAGTACAGAGAGACCTGACTGACTGGGATGCTTGGCAAGATGCAATACCTGTATGGGGATCTTCTAGACAAGCTGGTTATGCTCTTAATCAGGGTGAGTATCTTAGTGCGGCTCAGTACTTTGGACTGGGACTATTTGAGATGTTTACTCTCGGCATAGGATCTGAATATGCTATGGGTGCAAAGTCTACAATGGCTTCGAGCATCCCTAAAAGAGTATATACTGCCGTGCCTATTGAACAAGGAGGCGGGTTTACGTCTAAACTGGTGGCGGAAATTAAAACAGGTGGAAAGACTTTTGCAGAATATAAAGCTTCAAAAGGTGGGACTGAGACATTAGCCAAAATATCATCTTCTACAGGTACCCAAAGAATTAGTACAGAATTTCATCATATGTTTATTCCCCAGCGAATGCAACAGACTTATAAACTCCCAAATTGGATGGTCAATAACAGAATAAACGTATGGAAGCTTAACACCGTCCAACATTCTTTGGTAGATCAATATCGCTATCAATTCTTGAGAGCAGGTATGAAACCAGATGTTGGTTGGTTTAATACCTATAATTGGTTTACAAAATTTTAATCATAAGATATTATGTTTGGATTATTTAAAAGAACGAAAATTGAATATTGGGAAACACAATTACTTCGGAATGTGATTATTAAGCTCCCACATGAATATAGAGGCTTGTTAAATCAAATAGATAATGGTTTGCTTAAAGGAGTGCTTATAGGTATAAGCGATATTTCTGGGTATGTAGCTTTTACTTTTCACTCCGATGTATTGAAAAAATATGACAGAGTGAATGAGCTTGATTTTAAGCTTAGTAATATTAAAGTTTATGACAAAAAGTTGTCAGGTTTTTTGACGTTCGTAATTTATATTTCAAGTGGTACAATTAGTGGGTATTCTTTAACAGGAGCTAACAAACATGATATTGATGTGGAGAAAATAGATGTCTCAAGTTTTAAAAAGGAATTTATTGGATATTCTGACTATAATCGTATTTCGGATATTCTAGATGTACACGAAAAGCAACTTTTAAATCCGTCAGATGTCTATTCTGTTTTTTTAGAAGATAAGGAGTATTTTCATATCAAAGATATAGGGGATGGAGATTTTATTGGAATTGATTTAGACAATAACTTATATAAAATAAGGCATGATCCTTTTGAAATTTCGATTTTAACAAGAAGCCAACTTACAAACTTGGTCGGTAATGCTTCAAATTTGGCGTTGGACAAATAAAAGTCTGAAGAATGGCATTACTTCAAAATTTAGACCTGAAACTCGATATTCAAGATCATTTATGTCCGATAAATATATGAAGTTAGAACCCTTATTCCCCAATAGACTTAGTGCCTATCAATGGGAATTTCAGCAAAATAAAATTTGGCGAGGACCATGGAATAAAAATATGCACTAACTAATCAATAAAAAATTTACTAACAAAATGGAAGTTAAAGATAATATCTTAGCATGCTATGTTTCCTCTACGAATGGTGACCAAAACGGTGATTTATTTAGAAATTACATTTGGGGTGATAATGGTATTTGTGATGTTATGAAAAAATTGAAAAGTAGAGAATATGGAAATGATATTTTAATAATTCTCTTTCAGTTTTATGTGAATCCAATACCATATTTACAACAGAATTTAAAAGAAGTTGATAGTTATAGAAAAAATGAAAAATCGATTGCTTTGAGAATAATTATCAATGATGAGAACTTTTTTAGTAAGTCTGAGTTTGGGCGATACAATTATTTAAAACAACAAGTCTTACAAAAGTTAGACTTGTTGGAAGGGGTTGTAAAGAGAAAAAAAATGGATACAAATCTGGTTTTACTTAAATCAGACTTACAAAATCTTCTATAATATCTTGTCCAACCAGAGATTAGAATATTGTAGAGAGGAACAACTGGATTTTCTAATGCTCGTCAAGTTTTGGCAAGAGATATTTTTGAATTAAGACGTGTTTATCCCAACGTGCCCAACAATTCATTACAACAATTGATTTGGAGGAATAAATCAAAGTATCCATATTCATTTTTTAAGTAAAAACACAATAAACATTATGGATATAATAGAAATAAAATATACAGAAGCTGTACAAGGTATCAAAGAGGAGTGGCTTGTTAATACTAACAATAACTGGTATGAATACGTAATTAAATTGCCTATAAAAACCCAAATTGTTTATCTTGTAATTGTTCTCCATAACCAAGTTTTCAATGGAGGTTTTCATCAGTACTTTGTAAATGGATATGGTCAGTTTGCAAAAGAAACAATAAATGCCCTTATTAAAATAGGGGCAATTAAAAAAGCTAATCTTTTACAATTAGCTTTTGCCAAAGTAAATATTAATAATAATGCTCCTGAAATTTTTAGAAGCCAATTGATAAAAAAAGAAATAAAACCATTATTTGAAGGAGATGATTTATATGAGCCTCTGGATAAATTAGATTCTGAATACTACTTACAAGAAGATGAGGATATTGTGCAGCTCCTAAATAGATATCTACTTGAGAAAAATAGTTAAAATTTACCTCGCTGGGCGATAGGGTGGAGAAAGTGTAGGAAAATTGATAATTAAGAATTAAGAATTAAGAGTATGGTACGTAACAGAAATACAAATCGTGAAGGAAATCAATGGACTAAAGAAGAATTAAAAGCAGTTTGGGAAAAGGCAACGATAGTTGCAGGTAATGATCCAAATGTATTCAGAAAAGACAGATGCTCAGCATGGATAGCACATGCTGATTATGGAAACAAGAATTCAGTGTATGGGTGGGAAATTGATCATAATATTCCGGTTTAAAAAGGTGGAAGTGATAATATAAGCAATCTTCAACCACTTCAATGGGAAAACAATGCGGCAAAGGCTGATGGTACATTGGTTTGTACAATCATTTGAAATGGAATTAACAATGAAAGAAAATAACTAGTTTTTGAAATAGATTATCTAATATGCCGCTAAAACTAAAAATCCGTAATTGCTTTGTTAGTTATCATCATGAATATGACCAAGAATATATTGCTAAGTTAAGGAAAATTATAAAGAAGATGAAAGTATATGATCATTCCTTGAAGACTGATATTGGAAGTCTTACAGACGAAACAATATATAAAAAGATTAGACGAAAAATGTACAATTGTTCAGTTACAGTTGTTCTTGTAGGAGAAAAAACAGGGTTTAGAAAATGGATTGATTGGGAAATATGGGCATCTCTTCGGAACTATAAACATCCGTATGATCCTCAAAAATCATTTAAACCCAATGGATTACTTGCTGTTTTTCTTCCATGTGAATCATATTCAATTCCAGACAGGCTTCAAGATAATATAGATTCAGGTTATGCAGTTTGTATGGATTGGGAAAATTTAGAAGCAGAATTTCAACAAAAAGTGGAATTAGCATATACAAATCGAAATAATGCTAAATCAAGAATTAGAAATAAAAGAGAAAAAGTAGATAGAAATTATTGGAGCCTTTTCGGTTTCCGAATTTAAATTAAACAATTATGGCAGGAATAAATAGAGCTTCCAGTAGTACCTTGAATTTGTCAGATTCAAGAAGAATTTCGGGTGTAAAATGCGTGTTTCTCAGTCATCAGAAAAATGACAGTGCTATTTGCAGAGTAATTGCAGCTTATCTAATGGCGGCTGATATAGATGTATATTTTGATGAGAATGATAATGATCTAAGAATCTATAGACAAACAAATAACCCTAAAGGTGTTGTAGATAGTATTAGAAAAGGGATAAGAAATAGTAGTCATATGCTAGTTGTAGTATCACCATCGACATTAAACTCCAAATGGGTGCCGTGGGAAGTAGGTTATGGCTATGATAATACACATTTAGGAGTACTTACTCTTAAGGGGATTCAAGATTCTCAGTTGGAAGATTATCTTAAATCTGTAACAATAATAAGGGGCACTAAATCATTAAATCAATATCTCTCTGAATTAAAAGGATTAAATTTAATGACAATGGAATCGAGAAGCTTAATTATGGATCATACAAAAACACATCCTTTAGATAACTATTTAGATTACAACTTATAATGGCTATAAACGAATATTTTATCAATAAACTTACATTTCGCAACACAGAGAGATTGATTAAGGATGTTTCACTTTATGAATATGATGGTGAAAGTGTTAACTCATGTGGAACTCAAGATAGGGACTATCTTGTAAGAATCGCAAATCGCAACTATCAATTGAGTGAGATGTACCCAGATCCTAACGATAAGGACAATTGGAAAAGAGGAAACATCTTTAAATATGAAAATGGATATTTTCATTGGGGAAAACAATTGCCATTAAATTCAACAATGCATAAAACATTTGTTAGTTATTATCATAAAGATGATCAAGATTACAGAAATAAATTGGAGAACTTATTTCGTGATTTGATTGTAAGCAAATCTGTCGAAAAAGGAGATATTGATACTGACAACAGCGATGAATATATTAAGCAATTAATCCAGAAAGATTATCTATCAGACACAACAGTCTTAGTCGTATTATTAGGACCAAAAACCAAATGTAGAAAGCATGTGGATTGGGAAATTTCTAGTGCTCTAAACTATAAGATTGGTGATAAGTATGCCGGATTGCTAGGTATCATATTACCTACTCATCCTGATTTTGGTAAAGGAAAACAGACAAGTAATAATTATCCTGAAAGGCTGAATGATAATTTAGAAACTGGCTATGCAATCGTTAAAGATTGGACAGAAGATAGAGTCAAACTTCAACAATATATTGAAGAAGCTTTTTCTTTAAGAACATTAAACGCTGATAAGAGAAAAAACTCAAGAAAACAAATGGAAAGTGACATATGTGAATAAAATAATTTGCAAATAAATTTATTAAAAAAATTATGGGAGTATTTATTAGTTATTGTTCTAAAGATAGTGAGTTTGTTGAGAAGCTATGTGAAACACTAATTCAAAAGCATGTAGGGGTTTGGTTAGATAAGTGGGAAATGAGACCAGGAGACTCATTAATTGATAAAATCCAAAATGGTATAGAAAGTTCATCACACTTGCTAGTAGTGTTATCTCCCAATTATATTCAAAGCGAATGGTGTAAAAAAGAGCAAAATGCTGGTATCATGAAAGAAATAAAAGCAAAAGAAATTATTCTTATTCCTATCTTGCTTGAGGACTGTGAAATCCCAATTTTTCTTCAAGAAAAAGTATATGCAGATTTTAGAAAAGATTTTAGTTCTGGTTTTTCTGAACTATATGGTTCTCTCTCAAGAATTGCAAATGAACATATGGGACAATTCTACAACAATGGATTAGTTGTTGATTTTGCATTTAATTGGGGATTGTTGGATGATTCTTTAGTTGTCAATTTGGATTTTATCAATTTTTTAGAGAAGGCAAATCGGACTTTTTTACTTCAAGTAGAGATAAAAGGCAACGAATTAGTAACGCAACGTTTTATTGAGCATACCCTAAATAATAGGGGATGGATTATTCTTGAATCAATTCTTTTAGTACTATATGAGCACCCACAACTTTATGATCTTACAATCAGAATAAAAAATGATGAGCCGTATTTTCACAGAATTGGAATTAAAGATATATCTACTGAACAAATCTATTATATGACAATTCGCGCTGTTTTAATGGGGGTTGATGATGGTCATGATATCATGATTCATTTCAATGATTATACTCGTAAGATTATGGAAGACAGAAAAGAAAGATTTTCGGATTATAAGCACTAAATAAATCAAAAGATGACACATAAAATAAAAATGCCATTATCAATCTACGTTTTATTTCATGATAAATATAGCGATGGTTTAAAAGTTTATACTGATATATATCATTTGCTTTGCCGCAATGCAGAGCAACCATTAACTGATGGGGTAGATATCCCTGTTTTTCTAAGAACTGGAAACCAAGATAAATCAATTCCCGAAATTGATTTTGATCAAAGTGATAAAACAGCTCTCTTAATATTAGTTGATGAATCAATGTACTGCTGTCCTACTTGGAAAATATATATTGATTCTTTGATTTCTTCGTCAGTTTCAAATGATAATATAAAACTTTACCCAATAGCTCTATTCAAATATGCATTTGATATTAACAATAAAGAATTAGCTAAAAGTCAATTCATTTCATTAAAAACACATTCCATAGCTGATAATTGGGACGAATTTCAATTGCGAATATTTGATAATCTAATTCGTTTGATAAAAAACCAAGGGAAGAATAAACTAAAACTTTTCATTAGTCATTCAAAGAAAGATACTCCAATTAAAACTGGAGAATTGAAAGCAAAAGAATTGCGAGATTACTTAAGATCAGATACAAAATTAAACTCATTCTTTGATGCAAACGATATAGTTGATGGATATGATTTTGCAAACCAAATAGAACAAAGTGTAAAAGAGTCATTGATGGTTATTCTCGAATCGAATAGTTATTCAGAAAGAGAATGGTGTCGAATAGAAGCTCTTTCAGGAAAAACCAATAAAGTTCCGACTGTAGTTGTAAATCTTATAGATGGAATTGTAAAACGCACCTTTCCATATATTGGAAATGTGCCTCGTATAAAGCATGATAACAATTGGAATGAAATCGTGAACTTGTTACTTAGAACCGCACTTAATCAATATTATCAGGAACAATTACTTGATACGATAAATAAGCAGATAAACAGTAGTTCTTACACAATTTTACCATTCAGTCCTGAGCTATTATCTTTTTACTTGATAAAAGGTGCTAAAAAAGTATTATATCCTGAACCACCTTTAGGATCGGAAGAAATCAGCTTTCTGAAATTATATGAAGATAATATAGAATTCAGAACTCCAATTCAAGCATTATCAGACACAGCATTTAATCTAAAAAACAAACAAATTGCAATTTCTATTTCTGAATCCGAGGATATTATATCATTTGGTGGTGGAGATGCTTTAATAAGGGATATAACTATTGAGATATCTCGTCATATTTTAATTTCAGGAGCAAAGTTGGTTTATGGAGGAGATTTAAGATCTCAAGGTTTCACGGAACTATTTAAAGATCTTTCTTGCCAATATGGGCAATTAGAAAAATCGGATAATACTACAAAATACTTTACCAATTATTTTGCTTGGCCAATAAGTTTGAATTTGACAGAAGCTCAAAAAGTAGAGTTTAAATATAGCCGCGTAAATACGGAAATAGTTGAAGCCCCATCGGAATGTCCAGTAGATAAAATACAAGACTTTTTGCCACCAACAACTCCTGAAAACAACTTTCTCTGGGCGAAATCTCTCACAAAGATGAGAAAACACATGGAAAGTAATGTACATGCTCGAATTATTTTAGGTGGACGTGTTACTGGATTCAAAGGGAAATACCCAGGTGTCATAGAGGAATTTGTTATTTCAAAATCCCATAATCATCCAATTTATATATTAGGTGGATTTGGTGGAGCATCAAAAGTAATTGTTGATATTATTCAAGGTGGAGATGGCTCATATTTAAAAACAACAACAAAAGCAGATTCTACTTATAATGAACTGATAAAGTATTACAATACTACGAGTCTAACAAGTCCAATAGATTATGATGAAATCATTACAACTATTCAAAAAGATGGAATTATGGGACTCAATAATGGTTTGGAAGATGATGAAAACAAAATACTTTTTCATTCAACAAATGTCCTTGAAATTGTAGCATTGGTTTTAAAAGGTTTAAATTCAAAATTATAATTAATATGGCACACAGAGTTTTTGTTAGTTACCACCATGCCAATGACCAAGCATATAAAAATGAATTGGTTAAATGGGCGGAAGAAAACGATATATTTATCGATTGGTCAGTTGATACAGGTGATTTTTCTGATGACTTGCCTGATCTACAAATTAGAGAGATCATTAGAGATGAGTATTTGAGAGAATCTACAGTAACTATTGTCTTAGTTGGAACTGAGACGAAGTATAGAAAACATGTTGACTGGGAGATTTATTCAAGTATGTATGATGGAAAGAAAAATAAGAAATCAGGTGTAATAGTTATTAACCTACCAAACATTAATTGCACTTATTGTGATTCATCTCATACAGGGGAAAAAGAAAATGTTTTTCCTGAATATCCACATTGGATAATAATTACGGAAAGAGCAGAGTATGAAAGACGTTATCCATATATGCCTGATAGGATTATTGATAATTTATTGACTCCTTCTGCAAAAATTTCAGTTATTCCATGGAACAAACTGACAGTAGATAAATTGAAATTTATGATTGAAAAAGCTTTCGAAGATAAAGCTATTTGTGTCTATGATTTGAGTAGGCCAATGAGGCGGAGAAATTAATAAATTATTTTCTTGGAATTCAGGTTTCTTGTGCAACTGTAAAAATTAGAATAATCCTCTGCTCGCCGTAGTTTGTAAAATGCGCTATGTCTGGTCGAAGTCTCTTTATCTTCGACCAGCGTCCAGCGCGAAGCTACAGGCTACAGAGAGCGGGGTCGACAACAGTCTGTGTTGAAAAAATATAAGATAATAAAGAATAGCCTTTCGAAAGATTGGCTATTTTTGTTTACATTTGCATTACAATTAATTCAATGAAAGCGACACATATACAACATATATTAAATTTCAAATTTGAAGCAGGCACATCACGCGGTGTACTTACTCAGAAACCTACATCCTATCTTATTTTGGAAGAAAATGGAGTTGTTGGAATAGGCGAGTGTTCAACTATTCCGGGATTAAGTATTGACCCCGAAGAATCGTATACTAAAAAATTGGACGAGGTTTGCCAAATTATAAACAATGGAAATCCGAGAGAACAACTTCAATTACATGATTTTCCTTCCATTGCTTTTGGTCTCGAATCTGCTCTACTCGATTTAAAAGCCAAAGGTTCAAAGCTATTATTTCCATCAACATTTACCGAAGGACAAACTGGGATTCCTATTAATGGTTTAGTATGGATGGGCGATAAAGCGTTTATGCAAAAACAAATTCGTGAAAAAATTGATGCCGGCTATCGTTGTATAAAACTAAAAGTAGGAGCTCTTGATTTTGATACTGAATTAGCAATTATCAGCCAAATACGACGTGAGTTTTCGGCCAACGAAATTGAAATCCGTTTGGATGCAAATGGTGGTTTTCAACCTGAAAACGCATTGGAAAAACTCAGCAAATTAGCTGTTTATGACCTTCATTCCATCGAACAACCTATTAAACAAGGACAATTCGAAAAAATGGCTCAACTTTGCGAGTTATCGCCCATACCCATTGTGCTCGACGAAGAGCTTATTGGCATTAAAAGCACTGATAAAGAGTTTGTTATTGAAAAAATAAAACCAGCTTATATTATAATCAAACCTAGTTTACTGGGCGGCTTTATGCAGTCGGAAGAATGGATTAGGCTCGCTGAAAAGCACAATGTAAAATGGTGGGTTACGTCGGCCTTAGAGTCGAATATCGGGTTAAATGCCATAGCACAATGGACGTTCACATTGCAATCGGTGCTACCTCAGGGATTAGGTACTGGACAATTGTATCACAATAATATTCCATCCCCACTCGAAATTTGCGAAGCAAAACTTTATTACAATCCTGAAATTAAATGGGATTTTAGAATAATTAAATAAAAGAGATAATACAAGTTAGAATAATATTGACCCCCAAACCCCCCAATGGGGGCTTAAGAGTCCAATTATTGGAATATCTGATATAATTTGAAAATTCGTAAACTACGTCTTAAAGCCCCCATTGGGGGGTTTGGGGGCTTGCCTGCGGCAGGCAGGGTCGGAAATTAAATTAATAAAACTGGTCATAAAACAATAAACAAGTCAACTTATAAAAACTCTAATGAGTAATCAACGAATTATATTAAATGGTAAAACCTTTGGCCCTAAAAATCTGGAGGAATTAAAGCAAACCAATGAGCCGGCTGACTCCTGGCAAAACGCCATTTACCATTTTCTTAAGAATTGGTTCGACGATAGTGAATATATGCTGGTTAATACTTCGGGCTCAACCGGCAAACCAAAAAAAATTAGACTCACCAAAGCAGCCATGCGTAATTCGGCACGTATGACAAACGCATTTTTCGGACTTAATACCTCCACCACTGCCCTACTCTGCCTGCCTGCATCGTATATAGCCGGAAAAATGATGCTTGTGCGTGCTATCACAGCCGGTTTAAACTTACTATGCCTTGAGCCAGGGGCAAATCCATTTAAAGATTTAGATCAAAGCATCGACTTTACAGCCATAACGCCTTATCAATTAATACATTCGCTAAAAGAAATTAAGCAATTAGAAATTAAGAAAGTGATAGTAGGCGGAGCTAAAATAAGCACACAAACAGAAGCTGAACTTCAATCGCTCAAAACTATATTTTACGAAACGTATGGCATGACCGAGACCTGTTCGCACATTGCGTTAAGGGCATTGAATGGAAAGAATAAATCAGATTATTTCAGCGTGTTAAATGGAGTTAGCATACACAAAAACGATGCGAACTGTCTGTGTATACATGCGCCACATTTATTGGAAGCAGATATTGAAACCACCGATATAGTTGATATTCCGAATCAAAATACCTTTAGATGGTTGGGCCGATTGGATAATGTGATAAATAGCGGAGGGATAAAAATAAGCCCTGAAATTATTGAGCAAAAAATTGAGAACTTAATCCACACACCATTCTTTATCAGCTCAATACCCGACGAAATACTTGGCAATAAAGTAGTACTTGTAATAGAATCGACAGCATTAAACAGCCATGATAAAGCAAAACTAGTGGATGCATTAAACAGCAAACTCGAAAAGTACGAACGCCCAAAAGTAATCAGCTACCTACCACAGTTTTGCTACTCAACAAGTAATAAAGTATTGAAAAATGAAACGATGAGTTTGTTAAACTAAACAGCTACTTCGCCTTTAATGTGCGGATGTGGGTCGTAGTTTATCAATTCAAAATCAGAGATTTTAAAGTCGAATATGCTTTTAACTTCCGGATTGATTTTCATTTGCGGCAATGGACGAAGTTCGCGAGACAGCTGTAACTCAACTTGCTCAAAATGATTTACATAAATATGAGCATCGCCCAAGGTATGAATAAAATCGCCCGCCTTTAGCCCTGTAACTTGCGCTACCATTTGCAATAATAACGCATACGAAGCAATATTAAAAGGAACACCCAGAAAAATATCGGCACTTCGCTGGTAAAGCTGCAAGCTTAGCTTACCATCGGCTACATAAAATTGAAAAAATGCATGGCAAGGCGGCAAATTCATATTCGGAATATCAGCCACATTCCAAGCACTTACTATTATTCGGCGCGAGTCAGGATTGTTTTTTATAGTATTAATTACTTCTGTAATTTGGTCGATATGACCACCTGTATAATTAGGCCACGAACGCCATTGATAACCGTAAATATGACCCAAGTCACCATTTTCGTCGGCCCACTCGTTCCAAATACGCACGCCATTGTCCTGCAAATATTTTACATTGGTATCGCCATTCAAAAACCATAACAATTCATGAATAATTGATTTCAGATGCAGTTTTTTGGTAGTGATACACGGGAAACCATCTTCCATATTGAAGCGCATTTGATGTCCAAAAACACTGACTGTACCTGTACCTGTGCGGTCGTCTTTACGAACACCTTCGGTCATTACACGTTGAAGTAAATCGTGGTATTGTTTCATTTAATAATTAAATCGATTTGAAAATAATAAATAAGTTTTATTAATTGCAAAAAATCTCGAACAGCTCTTGCTCCCTCTCCTCATGGAGAGGGTTGGGGCGAGGTGTTTATTTGTATGTTGTTTTTACTACTCTAAATTCGGTTCGGCGATTAATCTGATTCGCCTGTTCTTGTTGTGCTGGTGATAATTTTAGAATAAACTCCTCGGTCAACACATCATTTTCTTTCAAAAAGTCGTACTTTCCGGCTGTAGTAGCATCTACAACAAAAGGTTTTTCCTCGCCATAACCCATCGGTGTAAGCCTTGCTTGCGATACACCAGCATTTATAAGGTAATTAACCACCGACTGAGCACGCTTAGCCGAGAGTTCTTTATTCGATTCGTTGTTGCCAACAAAGTCGGTGTGAGCAGCTAATTCAATGGTGATATTCGGATTGTCAGTCAGAATTTTAACTAGTGCTTGCAATCCTGCTTCCGAAGCAGGTGTCAACTCCCATTTTCCAAATTCATAAAATATATTTTCCATTTGGATAGGTTTATAAATGGTTTGCAATACAAAATTTTGTGTAAAAACCTTGCTTTGTTTTGCTCCAATAGTAGAAACGCGTGCACTCTTA